>Ga0181568_10000839_pt1 | contig 27909 bp, 19 predicted proteins | sample 101ome_20_FD_133758 | JGI IMG/M metagenome (GOLD analysis project Ga0181568, IMG submission 133758) | Coastal salt marsh microbial communities from the Groves Creek Marsh, Skidaway Island, Georgia - 101404AT metaG (megahit assembly) | ecosystem: Environmental > Aquatic > Marine > Intertidal...
GCTGGTGCTGCCCGAGGCGTTTTCGGTGATTTCTTCGATTGTGCCCGTGTACTGTTTGTTTTCTTGCGGAACGAACATGCTCAAGTCATCGCCGACGGACTTACCTGACAACACTTCTACGGCAGCTGCATGCCCAGGCGCTGCGATATCGATGGGTGAGCTTGAGTTCACAGACGTTGTTGAAATCTGCCCCTGCGAAGCGTTCAATGATGCATCCGATCTCTCAATGTTCTGGTTTCGAGGATCTGAGGAAAACAAATCGCCGTCAATGATACTGATGTACAGGTAGACAAAAGAACCGACAAGCGCAACGAGACCCGCAGCTGAGACCAGTGTCTTGTTCGTGCTTTCCATACGGCTCTCTCAAATATAGCGTTCTCATAATTGCGTGATTCAGCGCCTATAGCAATACGGTTAACCTCAGGATCAGGTGATTGCTGCATGCCGTCTCTTGTTTGCAGACTTTCGCTCACTATATGATGGAAAAACCGTTTCGTTGTCGCGTGGATGCTGTTTTGCGCTCATTTTGTACAAATTTTTCCCGTCTGCGACTATCCGTCCTTTTGATTGCTTGTTTATGCTCGAGCCCGGTCAGCGCGGAACCGGTTCGACGTGGACAGGTTGCACCGGATTTCAACTTACCTTTACTTCGTGAGAACACGCCAGTGGCACTTGCCGATTTCCGAGGCAAACTGGTCTATCTGGATTTCTGGGCTTCATGGTGTCCACCTTGTCGTGTCTCAATGCCCGAGCTCGAATCTTTGCACCAAGAATTTCCAGCAGATAGATTTACAATCCTTGCGGTCAATCTTGATGAGGACAGAAACAAGGCGTTGAAATTTCTGGAACGAGTACCCGTAAGCTACCAGATTCTGATAGATACCGACGGTGAAATTCCATCTCGATATCAGTTGCCCGGCATGCCCACAGGTTATCTTTTAGATCCTTCAGGTGTCGTCCTTCACGTGCACAAAGGATACAGGCCGGGAGATAAAGAGCTGATTCGTGAACTTGTGAATAAGCATCTGAAATGATCACTATTGAAAGAACTACTTGTTTAGCGCTTCTGCTTCTCTCGTTATGTGGTTGTCAGCATGTGCAGCCCTGGGAGCGAGGCGATCTGGCGCGAAAAGAGATGCAGCTGAATCCCGATGGTCTGTCATCGCAGTTATACCGTCAGGTCTACGATAGCAAAGAAGCAAGCAGCGGCGGTGGCGTGACTGCTGGCGCAGGCTGCGGTTGCAACTGATGGGAAAATCTGGCCCATTCGTTGCGCTGACTTCTGCCGCGCTCGCGTTACCGGCACTGGCAGCGACTCAACCTGTCGAGTCGACGGTGTCAGTGAAAGCAGGCAACTATGAAGAGGGCGATATAAGTCGTTCGGATGTCCTGGCCGGATCCGATGAAAGATACGACATAGACACTGCTCAGTTCAGTTTGCTCGTCCCACTTGCCAGCGCCTGGAGCATCGGTATTGGTGTAACCACAGAGTATATGACTGGCGCATCACCCTGGTACGGCCTGCTGGGTGAAGACGGTGAAGCTGATCTCATCATGAGCGGTGCGACGATCAGGGATGATCGGACTGAAGTTTCAATATCGCTGGGGCACTATCGTCAAACCAGCAGCTATGAGGTGGCGCTCAGTCAGTCTCGTGAGGATGACTACAACGCCGATGCCATTTCTCTGTCTGCAGAGTTCGACTTCAATCAACGACTGTCCACATTGTCACTGGGGTTCAGTTACTCAAGTGATGACCTCGAACCCCAGGATGCAGCTCGGTTTGGACGGGTTGCATCAGCAAAGAAACAAAGCCGCTCGATTTCTTTAGGCTGGACTCAGGTGATAAATCGAACAAGCCTGATTCAGGCTGCATTGGACCTTACGGACCACGATGGTTATCTGAGTGATCCATACAAATTGCTCGACAGACGGCCAGACCAGAAACTCGAATGGGCGCTGAGCCTAAAATATCGACACTATTTCGATAACCGGAATGCTGCCTTGCATCTCGACTATCGTTATTACAATGATGACTGGGGCGTAGAGTCCCATACGCTCTACACAGCCTGGTACAAAAACCTGCTGCCAGGACTCAAACTCGCGCCCAATGTTCGCTACTACAGTCAGTCCGAAGCTGATTTTTATCGCATTGCCACAGATTTTCTAATGCCCTCTACGGTAGAGCAATCCACAGACTTCCGTTTGTCTGGCTACGGAGCCTGGACGTTTGGTCTCAAAGGCGTATATGAAACCACTGATTGGACATTGTCTGTCTCGGTTGATCGCTACATTAGTGATCGTAGCTACGGACTCTCTGCTTCTGATAATTCCCACCCGGCTGAACTTGATTTCCTGCTCAGCACCATAGGACTAGAATACCGATTTTGATCGAGGAACGTCGTGAACTATTCAAGGCCATGGGGTGTCCCTGCGAGATCAGGTTACTCCACCAGGATGAACAGCTGCTAAAAACTGGTTTAGCTGAATGCTTGGCCGAAGTGCGACGGTTCGAACAAAAATACTCCCGCTATCTAGACGAGAGTGTTGTCAGCGAGATTAATCGTTCATCAGGCCGCGGGCCGATTCCTGTGGACGAGGAGACGCTCGGTCTCCTCAACTACGCAGGCGTTTGCTATGAACAGAGTGATGGACTGTTTGATATTACTTCGGGCGTCTTCCGAGAAATCTGGCACCAGGACATTACCCGACTCCCCACTGATGCTGAGCTGGGAAGATGTCTTGAGCGAGTTGGCTGGGACAAGATTGATTTAGGTAATGACTCCATCGAACTCAAAGTTCCCGGTGCTCAAATTGATCTGGGTGGCTTAGTCAAAGAGTATGCCGTTGACGCGCTAATGGAACTATTGAAGCATCGAGGTGTTGAGCAAGGGCTTATCAACCTTGGCGGGGATATTGGTATTGTTGGGCCCCAAGCGGATGGGTCGGCATGGCCAATAGGGGTGGTAAATCCTTTCAAAAATGACCAGCCAATCGCAATGACGCGTATACTAAACGGAACAATTTCTACTTCCGGCAGCTACGAAAGATTTTTCGAAGTTGATGGCCAGCGCTTCAGTCATCTGATCGACCCAAAAACGGGATGGCCGGTAGAGGGTTTGAGGAGCGTCAGTGTCGTCGCACCCCTCGCGATTGTATCGGGCTCAATGTCGTCCATTGCACTGTTGCACCCGGAGCATGACGCCTTGGCCCTGCTTGTCGAAAGCGGCGCTGGATACCTCGCTGTCTGCCAAGATGGCGTTATCAAGGGCTCCCTCGCAGAGAGCGTGAAAGAAAACAAATAGTCCGCCAGTGAGTCGTTTGAACTGGCAAATCAAGGAGAAGGTTTTGAGAAAACAGTGTGTCGCCCTATTGGGTTTCCTGTCGTTTCCGTTTTTTTCCTGGGCGATAGATATCGATGATGTTCAGTCACAGGTGTTCACGCCGACCTGCGCCACGGCGGGATGTCATAACGGTGCGACTTTTCCGAATCTTCAGCCAGGCTCGTCCTTTAACAATATCGTCGGGGTTGCCTCCAGGCAGTCTGCGCTCAAACTGGTGCAGCCGTTTGACGCTGACAACAGTTATCTCGTGCAGAAAATCGAGGGCACGGGGGTAGGAAGTCGAATGCCTATCGGTCAGGCATTGTCTGCATCACAGGAACAGCTAGTGCGAGACTGGGTTGATCAGGGCGCACTCGAGGATGACACACCGGTGGCGACCGACTCAGACGATGACGGTGTTGCCGATGATGACGACAACTGTTTATCGGCAAGTAATGCTAATCAACTAGATACGGACAGCGACGGCGTGGGTGATGCCTGCGACAGTGACGATGACAATGACGGTATCCCCGACACCACCGAAACTACGGCAGGCCTGGATCCGTTGGCCGACGATGCGTCAGGGGATTTAGATATTGATGGTTTGACCAACCTGGAGGAGTTTTCAGCGGGCAGCGACATCGCTGATCCTTTCAGTCCAGCCTTCCCAGATGATATCGCGGAGTCGGCCAGTCGAGACTTCGATGGCGATGGGTACGCAGATATTCTCGTTAGACGCACGACTGGCAGCTGGTACCTGTATCTCGTTAATGGCTCAGGAATAAGAGATGCAGGGGCTATCGCGGCCACGGGTAATGTGGATTGGGAGCCGCGGTCTTTCGCTGACTTCAATGGTGATGGAAAGGCAGACATTCTGATTCGACACAAAACACTGGGTATCTGGTGGTTGTATACGCTAGATGGTAGGCAGGTACTGACAGCCACTTCAGTGAGCATCACCCGTGATCTGGCGTGGTCGCCACTGGCATTCAATGACACCGACGGTGATGGCAGAGCCGATATTGTCCTGCGGCACACCGATGGCAGATGGTGGCGCTACGGCATGGATGGTGCGACCGTGATAGAAAGTGCTGCACTCAGCTTGACCAGGGATACAGCATTCTCACCATTATCTTTTGCGGATTTTAACGGCGATGATCGCGGAGATGTGCTTCTCAGAAACTCATCTAGTGGCGTCTGGTTTTTGTATCTTCTTGATGGAGGAGCCGTCACTGGCTCGGGCCAGTTGGGCGCTAACCGTGACTTGAACTGGCAAGCCCAGTCGTTCTCTGATTTCAACGCAGACGGCAAAGCAGACTTGCTGGTACGCAATAGCGAAAGCGGCGCCTGGTACCTCTATACGCTCGATGGTGTCAGCATTGGATCAGCAGCCGGTCTCGGTGCAAGCCGCGATCTCCAGTGGCACAAAGCGGCGACGGCAGACTTCAATGGAGATGAAGCGGCCGATCTTTTGCTCCGAAATGAATCAGGTGCCTGGTGGCTCTATTCACTCAACGCCACGACTATAATAGACCAAGGCAGAGTAGGTGCGTCTAGTGCGTTCGACTGGCGTGGCGTTTCTCATGCAGACTTCAGCGCCGACGGCAAAGCCGATGTACTGCTACGAAATCTCAGACAAGGTTATTGGTGGCGATACACCATGGACGGTAACCAAATAACGCAGTCTGGAGCGATTCGGGCGACTTCTGGTTTGGACTGGGAATTGCAGCTGAAATAGGCTGTATCTATAATCTTCACCCTTATGCCGGATCGAAAAACCCGAAACATCACATTATTTTGCTCTCACCTTGGACACCAATGACGGTCATGCCTCAGCTACGATCCACAATACAGCTTGCCGGCTATCGCTTCGTCGTTTGTTTGCTGTTGGGGTCACTGACGGCACTGAGCGCTTCATACTCTTCAGCCTATCCCGAATACGGCATCTTCAAATCTACAGATGGTGGTGACAGCTGGAAGAAGGTTTCCCAGGAGCCCCATCAGAACTCAATCGTTCAGATTTTTGGAAGTACTAGCGCTGAAATCTACGACTCCAGCAACTTGAATTCAGATTCTCTGGGTGATTACTCGGGCGACGGATTGACAGACCTGCTTCTGCAAAGCGATCAGCGCAGCTGGTGGCTCTACACGTTAGACAAAAATGAGGTCTTAACAAGCAGCTCTGTCAGCTTAACTCGCAGTGCTGAGTGGCATCCGAAGGCCTTCGAGGACTTCGATGGTGACGGCGATCTCGATGCGCTTTTTAGAAGTGATGCCGGTGCCTGGTGGTTGTATACATTCGACGCCGGCAAGGTGCAGCGGTCCGCCAGGGTATCTATGTCGTCGGACACCGCCTGGCAGCCGCAAGCCTATGCTGACTTCAATGGTGACGGTTCGACCGACGTCCTTCTGCGCAACACAAACGGGTCCTGGTGGCTCTATGGTTTGAACGGCACCAGCATCGTTTACCAGGGATCCGTTAGTGCAACCCGGGACACTGACTGGAAATTAAGGTCGGCGGAAGATCTTGATGGCGATGGCAAGGCGGATATGTTGATATTCCATGAGGATATCGGCTGGTGGGTCTACACCCTCAGCGCCAACGCAGTTGAGACATCAGGTGCTTTGCGAGCCACTCGCGATCCCGACTGGGCATTACTGACTGTGTCTGACTTTGATGGCGATGGACGTGCAGATCTCTTAATGAGAAATCAGACGACCAAGGGTTGGTATCTGTACACACTGAACGGCCATAACATTTTGACTGCTGGCAGTGTTGCCGCAACTTCGAGCGGTGACTGGCAGCCTGTCTCCTATGCAGACTTAAATGGAGATGGACGCTCAGATCTGCTGATTCGGAAAGATACAGGCTCTTTTTATGTTTACTTCCTCAATGGAAATCAGGTTCTGTCTAAAGGCTCAATCGGGCTGACCTCAAACCTTAACTGGTCAATAGTTGGCGCCGGGAACTTCGACAACGCTGGCGGAATGGATCTGCTGTTTCGAAGTACCAACGGCGCATGGTGGCTTTACCGCTTAAACGGCAGAACTATCGTTGCCAGTGGATCAATCAGTGCGACCAGAGACCTCACCTGGTCGCCAGCCACCCCACAGACAGCGCAAGTTGAACAACCCCAAGAGGACGCAGCGGCATTTTTCCAGGACAATCTTGCCCAGGATGTGATCGCTGCAAAATGCCGCGCCTGCCATGTTTCAGGCGGAGTCGCCGGACACACCCCACTCGTATACGGCCAAAATGACGCTGATAACTATGAAGTTTTGAAGAGTTACCTCGAGGGCGACTCTTCACGTTCGACACTGATTCTTGACAAGGTAAGAGGCGTATCCCACGGCGGCGGCTTGCAGTTGTCATCCAACTCGGCTGGCTATAACAGCCTGGTCACCTTCATCGACTTGTTAGGAATTAGCAGTTCGACAGGCAGCGGTGATGGTGACCAAAGTCCTGTAGGGCAGGGATACTGGTCTGGCGTAACAATGTTGTCTCGCACCCAGACATTACGCCGAGCATCTCTGCTCATGGCCGGATCGTTACCTCCCGATAGCGCCGTTACTGCTGTTGAAAATGGTGATGATGATACACTCAGACAAACCTTAAGAACTTTATTGGACGGAGATGGTTTTCACGAATTTCTCCTCCGCGCTGCCAACGACCGACTGTTAACCGATGCATTCGTCGAGCGACTGTTTTTTGATGCGGCCGACCCCTATAACCAGCGTTTTCCGGAATACACCAACTGGTGGTTCAACCACCAGTACGATGCTGAAGAGCGAGGTGAACAGCCCGATTGGGCGTTAAGACAATCGATGGAGCGAGGTCTGGCGCGTGCCCCACTGGAGTTGATTGCATACATCGTTCAAAACGATCGAAGCTACCAAGAAGTCGTGACTGCTGATTATACGATGCTTAACTTTCGAACTAATGAACTCTTGAGAGGGGGCCTGAATTTCGACACCCAAGATCCCCTTATGTTTAAGCCGGGTAAAAATCGCGGTCAGATTATTCACGATGATCAGTTTCAAACTTCTCAACTGAGTGGGTCAATGGGCAGCTACCCGATCGTGGACAGTCATAGTGGATACATTGATTACCCCCATGCTGGCATTCTTAACTCGCATGCTTTCCTAAATCGATATCCGACAACCGAGACGAACAGAAATCGTGCTCGTGCACGCTGGACCTTTTATCACTTCCTCGGCATAGATATCGAGAAATCAGCTTCCCGAACGACCGACCCAGAAGCATTGGCCGACACGAATAATCCGACCATGAATAATTCTGCCTGCACGGTTTGTCATTCAAGGTTGGACCCAGTTGCGGGTAGTTTTCAGGATTACGGCAATGAGGGCATCTATCGGGACAAATATGGCGGAAGGGATTCACTGCCCGAAACCTACAAATATCCGGAGCGCTCTGATGAAAGTGCGGAGCGAAGTCCCTACGTGGAGGGTGATACCTGGTTTCGAGACATGCGTGAACCCGGTCTTGAGCAGGCGAGCGTCCCTGCGGGCGCGGACTCCATGCAGTGGCTTGGCCAGCAGATTGCCGCTGATCCGCGATTTGCCACCGCAGCAGTTAAATTCTGGTGGCCCGCCCTTATGGGCAGTGAGGCACTAGAAGCACCTGAGGTGAGCAGCGACTCTGGATTTCAGACAAGGCAAGCAGCATTCGAGCAGCAAAATGCTGATATCGAAAAGCTGGGGGCTGAGTTTTCGACAGGGATATCGGGTGGCAAGCCCTTTAACGGGAAAGACCTACTCGTCGAACTGGCATTGAGCCCCTGGTTCAGAGCTACAGCTGTCGAAGACAACACGACATCCGCGCGCCTGGTGCCTGAGGTTGGCACGCGCCGTCTATTGGGTCCGGAAGAGCTGGAGCGCAAGACACTGACCACGGTCGGTTACGGGTGGGATAAGCGACCTGACGACTATCAAATTGATGGGTACTGGTCCAGTCTGCGCGACAAATACAAGATCTATTACGGCGGCATTGACTCTCTGGGAATCACAAAACGAAATGATGCGCTGACCTCGATTATGATCAATGTTGCGGACATGCAAGCCGTCGAATTGTCTTGTCCTGTGGTGTTGCTGGATTTCGACAAACCCGTTTCTCAACGAAAACTCTTCAACAAACTTGATCCGAACATCACGCCTGCAACCGAATTGCTGGGGCAGGAAATGATCGTCGCGGGGACCTATGCGGCACGTTCTGTGTATACCGTTGCGGGGAACTTATCTGAAGGTGAAAAGCAGGTGCGACTCTACATTGAGAATGGCGAGTGGCTGCAGTCTGCCGGCGAGCATCGATCTGTTAATCTGGACCAGCTGGTTGTCAAACGCGATGGCATTGCAATCGCGACCGTTGAGTTCGAAAACCTTGTCTTTATTGAGGGCAGCAAAGTCAGTTGTGCCAATGAAGCCTGGAATGAGGCGACTGAGAAGCACGACAGTATGCGCCTGAATGGCTGCGGTGAGATTATCTTCCCCTATATAGTGGGTGTCGAGGGAAACTACACATTTGAATTCACCGCTTGGGGTCAATCGCTGGAGTCGGAAGCGCCAATTTTGTCAATCAGCGTCGAAAGCATGACACCGGAAGACGGAAGCTCACTGGGTGCTGAATTGATCAAACAACAACTTATTGACCTTCACTATAAGTTCCTCGGTGAGCGACATACGACGACTAGCGAGGACATTAAGGTGGCCTACGATCTTGTGGTTGACACCTGGCAGGAGAGGAGATCGTTCGCCGAGAGCTGGGGTAATGATTCTTGGCGGTGGCGGGTCGAGCGATGTGACTTCTGGAGAGTTGGGATTCAAGAGGACGTCTGGGCGCCGGGAGGTATTGCGCAGCGGCAAGGTTCTGATCCCACTTCAATGAAAGCGACGTGGATGAGCGTCATCTACTACCTGATGACCGATTTCGCATACCTGCATGAGTAAGACCGTGAAGAGACGCGAACTGCTAAAAAACGCAATGATTTTAGGGGCCGGAGGCCTACTATCGCCTGCACCGAGGCTTTATGGTGCGATTGCGGGCGGCCATACCGGACGCCTGTTGGTACAGATGCAGGTTGAAGGCGGCTGGGATGTATCTAGTTACTGCGATCCTAAGGAAAACATACCCGGCGAACTGGAAATCACGTCATGGTCACGAGACGCTGAAACGCTGCAAGCTGGAAACATTCCGTTCGCACCTTTCGCCAATAATGAGTGGTTCTTTAACAAGTACCACAAAGACATGATGGTGATTAATGGTGTAGACGCTCAGACCAATTCGCATACGGTTGGCATCATCCACAACTGGAGTGGAAGAAATTCAGTTGGATACCCAACGCTATCCGCGATGTTCGCCGCTAACAACGCTCCCGAGCAGCCACTTTCTTACATCAATTTTGGAGGGTTCAGCCAAACTGGCGGACTCATTAGATTCACTCGTTTGGATGACGTTAATTCGTTACGTGAATTATTGATTCCCAATCAAGTCTTCTGGCAACCGGACGAAACCTGGCGCCGACAGTCTGATATTGATCGGGTTGCGCGCTATAGACAGAGAAGAATCGAGCAACTTAAGTCTGAGGTGGCGACGCCAAGGATGCGCGATAACCTCGAAGCTTATGAGGCAGCACTCACTAATCGTTCTTCACTTTCTGAGTTTGATCGTTATATACCTACCGAAAATGAGCTCATTCAGCCTTTTGAGATTCCTCAGCTGACATGGACCAATTTAGGTAGACAAATCCAGCTGGCCGTAGCCGCCTTTGATTCAGGGCTGGCAAGTGCCGCCGATCTTTACCTGGGTGGTTTCGATACACATCAAAATCATGATGCAGGCCATCTGCAACTATTCAACCATTTGAACGAAATGATCGATTTCTTCTGGACGGAAGCAGAACAGCGCGGTCTCGCTGACAGGATTACAATGGTCATCGCTTCAGATTTCAGCCGCACGCCCTGGTACAACGCTGACAATGGCAAAGATCATTGGCCGGTAGGATCCGTTATCGTCATGGAAAAAAATGCTAGCTGGGGAGACAGAGTGCTGGGTGTCACCGATGGTGGCCAGAATGCCGTAAAAGTAAACCCTCAGACACTCAAAGAAGACCAGAGCGGCAGCATTATCTATCCGAAACACGTGCACAAGGCATTACGACGATATCTGGGTCTGGAGGATACCCCGCAGGACCAACAATTCAAATTTCTTGCAACGGAAGACTTCAACTTCTTTAGTTGATCTGGCGAGGGTGGGCACTCACACTCGTACAAAGCAGCCCCGATCTTGTAAAAACTAATTTATGTGGCAATTCACTCCTTACGCGCTGCCTATGGCAGTGTCTGCGCTAATCTCCTTCTTCGTCATCATTTATACGTGGCCCCGCCGTTCTTATCCGGGCGCATGGCCACTTTGCTTGCTGTCACTCGGGGTCTCTTTGTGGTCGCTGGGTGCGTGCCTGGAGATGGCAGCAGTCTCATTCGAGCACACAATCTTCTGGCTAAAACTCAAATACATAGGCGTCGTTATTGCGCCTGCGTCGCTGCTCCTGTTTGCCCAGGAATTCAGTGGCAAGTCGCTCACCCTGCGCAACTCCGGCTGGCTCCTGATCGAGCCTGTTTTGGTCTTGTGTGTGGTTTGGAACGACGCGCTGCATCCCTATTTCTGGGCAGGTTATGCAGAAAGCGCTGTGGACTCCATCGTCTATTTCGCATTCAGCGGCGGGACGGGTTTCTGGGCCCATGCTGCCTACTCCTACGGATTGACGGTCGTGGGCTTTGGGATCATGGTGCAGACTTGGAGAACCTCCCACGGTCCTTACCAGAAACAAGTGGGTGCCATTATCGGTGCGCTACTTATTCCGTGGTTGTCTAATGCATACTACTTATCTCCCTTAAATCTTTGGCCCTATCTCGACCCCACGCCTATGGCTTTCGCCATGACGGGTATGTTGTGCAGCTGGTCTCTGCTGCGTTTTCGTCTGTTTGATCTGGCGCCCGTCGCTCGGGACATGCTGATCGATTACATGGACTATGGGGTTCTGGTGCTGGATGAAGAGTCACGGATCGTAGACGTCAATCCTGCAAGCATGCGCCTATTAGGTATAACAAGGGACGCAGTCGGTCAAACGGCCAGTGAAGTCACGTCGCAGATCGCGTTTTGGACAAGCGATCAGAGCGATAGTGTGAGTCGTTCAGAATTGTTATTGCATAAGACCGGCGCCACCTGCGAAGTCGTGCACTTTCCGCTGCGCGATAATCAGGGCGCAGCGCGAGGTCAGATGGTGATGCTGCAGGACATCAGCGAGCGCGTCAAAAGAGAGGTTAAAGATTCGATCGATATCCAGACGCGCGAACGTATCCAACGTATGGAACACAGCCAGGATTTCGGCGAGATCGTTTTCCACACACACAAAGTCTTACGATCCATCAACGACTCACTGGCACGCTGCGAGCTTTATGTTCTTGAACAAGAAGATAGCGCAGAGCAGTGCGTCGTTTACGGCGCAGAAGACAACAATCCAGGTGCCACAGGCCCTGATATTTGCGGGCCTATGAGCGGCGCGTTTACCCACTTCCACAAACAAGGGCAGATGCGCTATCGACCCAACGTCCACAGAACCGATGCTGTTCCCGCAGACTGGTTGCCCAATGACGCCCGCTCATGTGTTGAAATCCCCCTGACAAGCGGCGTATTCGTTGCGAGCAGCGCGAAGGAAAACGCTTTCACTGAGTTGTTTGTTGAACGCGCGACACAGCTCGGGAACCTGCTCAATGAGGCACTACAACGCCTGGCCGATCTGCGGGCCAATGAGCGCTATCTGCTTCAGTTAGAGAACGAGGTTGATCAACGTCGACACATGATGGAGGAGCTGAACCAAGCCAAAGAGCAGGCCGAGTCGGCTCTTGAGGTCAAGGGCATGTTCCTGGCCAATATGAGCCACGAACTGCGCACCCCTATGAGTGCGGTGCTGGGGATAACAGAGCTACTACTCGATGAAGATCTCGAGGCTGGGCATAGACAGCAGCTGCAAACCGTATATGACTCGGCAGACCACCTGCTGAGATTGCTCAATGAGTTACTCGATCTCTCGCGCATGGAACAGGGATCTATAGAACTGGAAACCGAACCCTTTTCTTTACGTACGTGCGTGGAAGACGCGATGCGGATCGCGCGCCCGCTTGCCAACAGCAAGTCGCTGCAAGTCCAATCTACGGTCGATGACGCGACCGCTCAAGCCTACCTCGGAGACGCCGCACGGATATATCAAGTGCTCGTGAATCTCATTGGGAATGCGATTAAGTTTACGAGCCAGGGGATCGTGCGCGTTGAGGTGACCACAACGCCATCGGATGTGAACGTTGATGCAGTGCGCATCGCCGTCACCGATACAGGTATCGGCATCCCTCCCGAGAAAAAAATTGCGATTTTTGACGCGTTTACTCAGGTTGATCCTTCGACCACGCGAGAGTTCGGCGGCACAGGGCTTGGCTTGACCATATGCCAGGAGATCGCGCAGCTGATGGGCGCGACGATAGCGGTTGACAGTCAAGTCGGTTCAGGCAGCACATTCCATTTCACGCTACACCTGACCAGGGCTGCTGTGCCGTTTGATGAGGAGTCACCCCAAGCGCCCTCAAAAGAGGCGCCCGACGAAGTCTGTCGCGTTTTGCTCGCGGAAGATGTCAGGGTAAACCAAGTCATCGTGCAGACAATGTTAGGTAAGCGCGGACACGAGGTTGTGACCGTCGATAACGGATTGGCTGCCCTGGAGTTGCTGCAGCGGGATCGCAACTTCGCTGTCGTGTTGATGGATATGCATATGCCCTTGATGAGCGGCGTCGAGGCCACGCGAAAGCTGCGCGAGTACGAACGAGAGCATCAGCTGCCACCTCTGAGGATCGCAGCACTCACCGCCAATGCGATGCAGGAAGACCGCCAGATCTGCCTGGAGGCAGGTATGGATTTTTACCTGACTAAACCGTTCAAGACCCACGAATTATTGGCTTTGGTAGAGCGCGCCAGCTAAGCGTCCTATCGCCCGGGGGCAATGAGCCCTGCAACCCCGTCGTCGTTTATCGGGTGCCTATGAAGAGAAGCTTTGTTCCTTATCTAACAACTTCTCGCAAATTTACCGGGGGCAATCTTGGCAACTCATTCGCCCCCTCTATCTGCATCAACAGATATTCAAGACGGTCATTACCCCAGAACTTCTCCGAGCCCGGCTGAGATTCGAGAACGAAAAACGGCACACCGAATACCCCGTCCTGCTCGCTGCATTGGATGATGCGCCTCATCTGTGCATCGATTAATGGGTCATCAATCGCTGCCAGAGTCGCGTCTCCGTCCAGTCCAACCGACTCCGCCAGCCTGCGAATCACTTCGACATCCATCACGTCAGCAACGCCTGCGCCATCGAAGTCAAATCGCTTTATAAATATCGCGTCCGCAAAGGCCCAGCCCTGGCCCTCGTTGAGTGCATACAGGAACGCCTTGTGCGTGCGCTCCCAGTGTTCCTCCCCAAGCGGGACACCGATTTTCTGTTGGCTGTAATCCACGCCCTCAGGCAAATGGAAGTGTTCTGCCAGGCGATCGAATGGGCCGCGATCAAGCCCAGCGAGCCCTGCCTGGCGTGCGGCATCACCAAAAATATAGGACATCTTGAATAGATTGTCCGTTGGATTATCGATATGCCCGCCGAATATCACCTCAGGCCAAAGCGGCATGAGTTCGATTTCCACAGCCCTGAAGCCCTGCAATCGTCTGAGTCTATATAAAGCGATCGCTGCAAAGGGTGACCTGAAAGAAAAGTAAAATCTCAGCTTCATAGGCGTCTCTCTGTCGCGTTGTCCCTGAATTCACGCTTACTCTAGCAGCTATCTGCCGTTGACCCCATGTTTCACGAACATCCACCGCTGAACCATGACTCACTCGCGTTACGCTTTACGTCAGACCGAGATAGTTCGTTGCACTGAAGCCGGGAAATACAGAATGCAGGTCGGTATAGTGATGCCGGGCGGCGAGCAGTTCGCTGATGACGTCGCGATAATCGGTAGTCGGCATGAGGTCACCGTGATGGTTAAGCTCAGAGGATGACAGCCCAGGCCACTGCGAGTAGACGTGCCCTCCTCTGATGCCATCGCCGACGACCATCACACAACCCGCCGTACCATGATCCGTACCACCAGAGGCGTTCTCGTAGGCGCGACGACCGAACTCACTCATCACGACGACTGTGGTTGAACTCATCAAGCCTCCCATGTCCTCAAAGAAGGCACGCAAGCCGGAGGCCAGGTCGTTGAAACGTTCGGTCAGCATCGCTTCCTCGTCGGCGTGCGAGTCCCAACCGTGAATGTCCAGAGCAACCGCTTGTATACCGATATCGGCTTTAAGCATGTGTGCCAGATCGCTCATTTGTTGTCCAAAGGTTGTCTTGGGATACGCTTCTGATTGACCTGAAATCGGCACTTGCTGCAATAAGTCGATGCTGGTGAATGTCGCCTCAGCCAACGGGCCGAGCAACTCGTCATTCACATACATCGCATTAATCCGCTGATCGATGCCGGGTAACGGATGAAGCAACCCGACGTTCTCTAAGCTGGCAACCGATACGACCGACTGATCGGCATGACGCATTGACGCCACAACTTTATTGCCCATCGCAACGCCTGCCACTGTTGAGACAGGTTGTGAGGAGGCGATGGCGCGCGCCAACCAACCATCGGTAGTTGACTTATCACCGGGCGTCCCGTGGTCCAGAAAGTCCTGAGCATCAAAATGAGAGTGTGAGCTCATCGGCGCACCGCAGGCATGCACCACGGCCAGATGCCCTTCCTGATAAAGATCCTGCAAAGGTGTCAGTGCATTGTGCAACCTGAAAAAACCGTCAAGATCGGCAGCCTCCTCGGCTGCCTGACGAAGCGTCGGCCGCAGCGCTGCGTAGTGCGGATCCGAAGCCGGAATAAGGGCATGTAACCCATCCATGCCGCCTCTCAAAAAAATCGATACAAAAACACCTTGATGGTTTGAAGCATAAATATTCATAACATTCTTCCCTTTAGCACCATTGGAACCACGGCGAAGCGAATAGCAGATTTGCCACATCGCGAGCAACCAGGTCTTCTGAACCCTTTGGTAGCTCCCCGCTGCGCTCGCCGGCGAAGTCAACCAGCAGAGCGTAGCTGTCAGCGTCGATAACCCCCTGGACCAACCCGTCAACAAGCTGTTGCACAATGTCACCCGGGCCTGATCGCCCGGCAACCAGTTCTTCCGGGCGAATCAAAGCAGCACGCTTCGGCAGCGAACTGTCTGGACGATAACCGAGCGCCAGACTGGCGAGGTTCCACCTGAGCAACAAGCCAGAGGTTGACGCCCAGGAAGCCGCGTCGTCGGGGTAGCCAGTTGGTGGTAAATAATCAAATGGCAGTTGATCAAGGGCTTTCAATGCTTGCGCCGACATTTGCGCGCCGCGGGCGTCAAGCTGCGTCCCGGTAGTTCGTAGCATCGAGATAACAAAGTCCAGTGGGCGGCGGAACTTCACCAGATGAGCCGATTGAAATTCAGCAGTGCCGTACAAAGCCAGCAGCATCGCCTTGATATCACCATCTTGCCCCCAGGCGGATTCAACCGCGTCAATTGAGGCAGACGCCGGTTGGTCGCCGAGAAAACGTCGGCACAGCTTTTCTGAAATGAAACGGCGCGTCGAAGCATGATCAACTAATTGATCAAGCAATCGCTCGCCTTCCGACAGACCTACACCTGAAGGATATGTTTCACCCAGGACTGTTTTTTCACCAAAGTCATGCCACGCACTTTTGAATTGAAAGCTGCCGATTGATTCTGTGTCTTTGGAAACTGACCAGCCTGTGAGTACACGCGCAACGGCCAGGACATCGTCATGCGTGTATCCCCCCTCTACCCCAAGGGTGTGGAGTTCCATCAGTTCACGGGCGTAATTTTCGTTCGCACCGTGTTTCTTGCTGGTCGCGTTATCAAGATAAACCAGCATCGCCGGGCTTTTTGCACTGGCATGCAGCAGCTCGCGGAACGTGCCGAGCGCATGGCGCCTGATGACCTCACGATCATCTATCGTCTTCAACACCCGAAGCGCTGGGTTTGCGTGGTTGATGTTAAGGTGGTTTGTCCAGAAGTCGACCATGGTCTCAAACAGCGAGTAACGACTTTGCGCCGCCCGAAAAATAGCAGCACCTTTCAAGTCCTGCGCAATTTTCTGACTCTTGAGTTGACCGCTGCTGACTGCCGTATGGATTTCAGCTGCGGAAGCGAAGACCGATGGGTAAGTACGGCCGATGAACGCTTCGACAGCAGGGTCGTTGCCCCCCTCTTCCAACTGCAATGCAAGCCATGTGGCAGCCCCCAGCCGCTGTACAGCGTCGACATCGGTCGGTTGAATACCTAAACAAAACCGGCGCAGCACGTTCAAAGACGGATCTTTAGGCTGGGCAGACTCGAGCAGGCCGGCAAACGCCGGTTGACTCCAGAGCGTGAGTGCAGCGGTTACCGCGCTGCTTTTCTTGATGAATGAACGCCGTCCAATATTCAAATCGACAATCTCCTGTGTATGACCTCACCCATGGAAACCTTGCCGCCCGGCAGGGCTGGCTCCCCTTCTACTGAATCAACGACGCCAGGAGCAAAAGGTTGACACGGCACAGAACAAATACAGGATGTGGGCAAATCTGAAGGGTCGCACAGCAGAAAGAAGCCTATTTCAGAAACCGGATGTAGGGACGGAGGTCATCTCACCGTTGATGTCCGTTTCACTGAGCGCCGATCTTTGGCTAATATCGACGTTCCACTTGTGAGATTAAGCCATGAATATCAGATTAACCGTTGCACTCATTTTCGCTTCCGCATTCCTCCTGTCTTGCGCTGCGCCCGTCAGGCAACAGGAAAGAGCGGGGTTCATTTCTGACTATTCAAACCTGAAGGAGACAGAATCCAACGCTTTCGTCTATGACGGCCCGAATCTGAACCGTTATACCGTGTTTTATTTTACCGAGGGTAAACTATTGTTCGATCCGGCCGAGGGCGACGCCGAGATCACAAAGGACGATCTGGAAGAACTGATGGCTTACTTTCGCGAGAAAATGATCGAGGAAGTCACAAAGGATGACGGGTATACCGTGGTCGACAAGCCTGGAGAGGGCGTGGCAACCGTCCGGTGGGGGCTGACGGCTGTTGATGCAACCATCGGCGTGCTTAATGTGTCAATTGCTACCAAAATTACCGGTGCAGGCCTTGGCGGCGCGGCGATGGAGGGCGAAATCGTTGACTCGATCACGGGCGAGCAGATTGCGGCTTCAATACGCTGGGGCAGCGGCAGCCGAATACTCCGCGCAGGGATCACCAAACTGGGTGATGCCAAGATTCAGGTGAATGACTGGGCCAGGGCGTTGCGTCGTCGTCTTGACGAAGCCCATGGCAAGTCATCCTGAACCCGACGCTTCCATCGACATAGATTTTCAGCAGGCTGTCCGCAGTGAGAGATTATTCAGCCCGACGCATCTCATTTAAAATAAAGGTCAGCTTGTTCTGTACACCATGGGTTTCAATAGGTTCGCCGTCTACCACTTTTGGTTTGTACTTATACTTCTGGACGGCAGCCAGTGCCGGGCGATCAAAGATGCGACCAGGACTGTCGACGCACTCTTTTGATCCACCAGGCCGATAAGTCTCTACACAACTTTCAATGATCACAGGATCGACCACACGACCGTTTCGGTCCACCGTGAATTCGAGCAGGACCCAGCCGAACCAGCCTCGCTGCAGCGCCATTCGCGGGTAATCAGGTCGCACCTTCAGGATTGGCAGATATTCCCCATCGCTCGCAAAGGCGGCCGACCGGCGCAAGTCAATATCGGCTTTCGGTGCTGCAAACTGGGAGCTCCAGGTGTCATCAATGCTGACATTCTGATAATTCTGCTGTACCGGTGGAGGCGGCTCATCCGGTTTTGGCGGCGGCTTGGGTTTCCTCTGCTTGGTCTTGACCTGCACCTCTTCTTTGAGCCTGACGAAATCCACGAAACGAACATTGGCAGTTTCGTCCAATGCTTTCTCACCCGAATCGATCAGGTACTGCATAAGGTAGAGCAGAAACAGCGTACAGGTGACGCCATAAAGCAGGGTGGCGGGGAACTTCAGGGCGTAGAACACCTGGTACCACAGCTCACTGTGCTCAACGACTTCAATTTTTGGCATTTCAGATCCTCAGGATATCTGAAACTTTCGACTTCATATTAATACGAGAACAGAGTGAACCAGGGATCAATGGTTCAGACCCTGAACAAGACGAAAGTCCAAGCGAGGATTCATATCGCGTCTGTCGGCTCTAATGCGCTATCATAAGGCCTTCACAGCTAACGTCCAATGCCCCACGCAGCTGAGATAAACAGCATAGACGATGGACATCAGTCCGGCACCTTGGGCAAGCTTCTTGTAATTTCGTGCAAGCGGGGTAAACCAACCCTGAGCGTTGGTAATCATACCGCCGAAAACTGACCTGCTTCTGATGGAAGAGAAAGAAACTCACACAGACAAATTCTATACCCCGACCTTCGTCCTTGAGGAGGTCAACCGAAAACTGCTCTTACTGCTGGTGATTCTGACCGCAATTTCGATGTCATCGGTTGTTGGGCGATCACTCAGTGAAGGTTGGCTGCCTGTTTACTATCCTTATGGAGTCGCCACCCTCTCCTCATTCTGTTTCTTCTTCCTTAGAAACACTCTTTCGTATCGGGTGATCAGTTGGTACCTGATCGGCTTCTATATCAGCGTGGGCATGATCGGTGTCTTTACTTTCGGTCATCTCGCTCCTACGGCAGTGATGATACCAACGGGTATAGCCCTCTGTATGTTTTTTACTGACATTCGCACGACCATAACCCTGACGGCCTTGACCTTGATGGTCTGGCTCACCCTGGCAGGATTGCAAATTAGTGGTGTCTTAAGCACGCAGCCACACAACCTGATGTCGCCGACACTGACTGAATGGACGATAAGAACCCTGCTTTTTGCCTGGTTCGCGGCCAATTTTTTGATTCCCTTCCAAGCATTTATGCAGTACTACAGAGAAAATTTTCTGCTGCTAGAGAAGCAAAGTGGGGAACTGCGGGAAAATGAACAAGAATTTCGGGACTTATTCGAGACGGTAGTAGATTGCATATATCGGACTGATCTCGAAGGACGGATCGTCAACATATCCCCATCGTGCAAAGACCTGCTGGGGTGGGACGCCGACTTTCTCATCGGCAAGAAAATGGCTGATTTCTACGTTGACGCTGCTGCTAGAGAAAAATTACTGCAGCAATTAAGGACCTCAAACACTGAGAGCATCCAGTTTGAAGCAAAACTGAAAAACGCCATGGGTGAACCCCAACTCATCTCCAGCCATGTTAAATACTGGCGAAATGCGGCAGGTGAAGTACAAGGCGTGGTCGGCGTTGCTCGCAATATTGAAGCGCAACGAAAAGCGGAAGATCAGCTCCAGCTGGTTCAGAAAACAGAAGCTCTGCGGCTTGTTGTCGGCGGGGTAGCTCACGACATCAACAATCTGCTGGCAGTGATCACTGCTAAAGCCGAATCACTTTCATATACAAGCGAAAATATTTCTCAACAGGCCGGTGAGATTGTTCGAATTACACAACAAGGGTCTGGTTTGACGAAGCAACTGTTAGGTTTCTCTCAACCTGGCAACCTAAATCCCAAGTCAGTGGTGGTTTCGCGCGTCATTGAGGATATGCAGGAAATGCTGAGAATAAGCGCAGGTGACTCGATCGAACTTCAGTTAGAGCTATCAACTGACAAAACTGCCATTTTTGTTGACGAGGTGCAGCTTCAAGCGGCCCTGGTGAACCTGGTCGTCAATTCGCGACACGCCATGCCTGACGGTGGAACCATCTGTGTCACTGCCAGCACTTTGCATGTCGATGAAACCCAAAAAGACGAAGACATTAAAACAGTCAGAATTAGTGTCACCGATACCGGCACGGGCATGACGCCAGAGGTTAAGGCACGAGCACTTGAACCTTTTTACACGACCAAAAGTACTGGCCAGGGGTTTGGTCTGGGTCTGAGCGTCATTGATAACTTTGCCAAGCAGTCAGGTGGGAGTTTAAAAATAGAAAGTGAGGTAGGCAAAGGCACCACGATCCATCTGTCTTTACCCATCATTGAGGTCTCGGGTGAAGAAACCTGGGAAGAAGAAGGGAACGCTTGGCAGCACGAAAGCCCTGATAGTCAATCGACATCTGTCTTGCTAATTGAAGACAGGGAAGAACTACAGCGACTAATCACCAGACAACTAAGTTTGAACAAGGGTTATAGCGTCAAGATAGCATCAGACGGGGAATCTGCTTTGTCATTATTCGACGATGTGGGTCAGTTTGATCTCGTGCTTAGTGATATCACGCTGCCAGGCAAACTCACCGGCTTTGACATTGCTCGACGCATTCTTGATAGAAACCCTGAGCAAGCGATCATTTTTATGACGGGTTATTCTGAGCACGTTCTGGACGAAGCTGACGAGCTATCCACTTACACAATTCTTCGCAAACCTTTTGAGTTTTCTGAGTTGAATAACGCCATCCAATCGGCGCTTGCTCGATCTTGAAAACCTTTCGCGAACTGCGGTCCTAGATTGTTGTTGACAGCTCCACAACCAACTAATTAGATTGTATTTTGCTGCACGATATCTTTTATTTTGAATTAGCGGAGGATCACAATTAACTCATGAAAGGTTTAGTCTTTAGAGAGTTCATTGATCTTGTTGAAGCGAAATTCGGCGATGACATTGTCGACGAAATTATCGAGGCAGCTGACCTGCCATCCGGCGGAGCATATACGGCTGTCGGCACGTACCCTCACAGTGAAATGGTTTCACTGGTAGTTGAGCTCAGCAGGGCTGTAGAGCTACCCGTTGACACACTGCTGGAGGTTTTCGGGCAATATCTCGCTACTGACGTTTTTGCAAACAAATACGCTTCTTTTTTCACTGAAGCGGGAACAACTATTGAAATGTTGAAAAAGGTCGAAAACCACATTCATATCGAAGTAATGAAATTGTATCCCGATGCCGAGTTACCAAGTTTTGTGTTCGTGGCGTCAGAGGATAATCGCCATGAGTTTAGATATGAGTCATCCCGCGACATGGCGCCTCTTGCAGACGGTTTGATTAAAGGCACCGCTGCGGTATTTGAGGAGACCATTGAGGTCGAATACGAGTCGCACGTCAACGACGGTGCCAAGTTCACCAGATTTTTTGTCACAACGCCCGCGGATGGAACGTAAAGCCAACAGTCAAGAGCGCTGTGTTACAGGCGTTGAAAAGGCTGAGGGAACAGCATGAGCAATGTAGTAGAGGACCGCTTTCAGAGACGTCTGGCGAGAGAAAAAGCCGCAAGGATGGAGGCTGAGAATTTACTCGAGGAGAAAAGTCTGGAGCTCTACGAGACTAACCAGGAACTCCTCAAACTGTCTGAGTCTTTGGCTTCCCAGGTTAAAGAGCGGACCGCTGAACTTGAACAACTCAGGGATGAAGCTGTTGAGATCCTTGAAGAAAAAACAAAATTCTTCGCGCAAATAAACCACGAACTGCGTACGCCACTCACCGGCCTTCTGGGCATGCTTGACATCATGGCTGCAGATACACTGGGCTCAGAACAGTCTCGTCGACTGAGTGTTGCGAAGCAGAGCGGGGATAACCTGCTCGCCCTCATTAATGATGTACTCGCTCGCACCAGGCTCGATGGCAGACACGAAAAGATCAACTTAATATCGGCATTGCCTGGTGACCTTATCAAATCCTGCATTGAGTCACTCCGCCCTCTCGCAGATAAAAAACACCTCGACTTCGTGGCAGAAGTGCAAACCTCTCTTTTCGAAAATCATTTTCACATTGACGCCTTAAAGGTAAGGCAAGTCATCACGAACCTGCTCGGCAACGCGATTAAGTTTACAGAGGAAGGCGGCGTGAAAATCTCGGCCAACCTATCGGACCACACTCTGACGGTACTGGTAGAGGATTCAGGTTCTGGCATCGCTCCGGAAGATCAGGCCAGAATTTTTGAGCCTTTCGCCCAGGCAGGTGACCATAATATCGCGGGAGTACAGGGTACTGGCCTTGGGCTGTCGATAGCTTATGAGCAGACAGCATTAATGGACGGCGAGCTGTCTCTGGAGCGGTCTTCTGAAAGCGGCAGCACATTCAAGATGCAGTTGCCGCTAACCCACTCCAACGAAATCGATAAGCAATCTGACAACAAGCCGCAACAGTCTTTCCCTGGACATCACTGCCTCGTGGCGGAGGACAATGAAGTCAACCAGGAGGTTATTTCGTTCTATTTGGGTAAGCTTGATCTTACTTGCGACATTGTTCCAAACGGCAAGGAGGCCGTTGAAAAAGCATCAGCCAGCAATTACGACATCATAATTCTTGATTTGAATATGCCTGTACTAAGGGGAGAGGAAGCTGCAGTTCAGATTAGATCGAGCGGAAACAACACACCAATCATCGCATTAACTGCACAAGATGAGGATTCTGCTAAAGTCGCCGTTGAATCTTCAGGAATGAATGCCTTACTGGAAAAACCGATAGTTTTCGATCGACTGGCACAGACGTTGGCAGGTTGTCTGCGAATCGAAACTCAGGCGACACCAGAGGAGCCTGTGCATGAGTCAACCTCAGCGGCAGAGGCCTGCATCGACCTTGACACGTTACTGGCCGATTTTGAGAACGACCAGGACATCGTCGATACTTTGTTCGCACTATTCAAGGAAAATCTAGCGGACCAGGTTGCAGAAATTAACCGTTCTTTCGACAAAAAAGATCGAAAGGCAGTCGCAGACACGATGCATGCCATGAAAGGAGCCAGTGCAAGCATGCGTGCGAACACGCTCAGTCAGCTTGCTGCCCAGGCACAGGCTCATTTTTTAAATGCGGACTCACAGAGAGACTCTGATATCATCGAGGCAATACAGGCGGAGGTAGACCGTGTGAATGCCTTCCTCGAAGGTGCTTAGATTATTAACGAAATAATGGACAGCCAAGAAAAACCTCAACGAAGTCGCTCGAAAGCTATGATCGTTGATGATGTCGAGATTAACCTGGTCCGTATTGAGCTGGGGTTAAAGTCGCTCGATCTTGAGTACCGCAGAGCATACACAGGCGAGGAGGCTATCAACGCCAGCAGAGAGGGCGAGTTTGCTTTCATCTTGATGGATATTTTCATGCCAGGAATGTCAGGTCTTGAGGCTGTGAAATTGATCCGTTCTGATCCCCAAAACCCTAACAGCAAGACCCCGGTGATTTTTATCACAGCTGAGGAGAACGAAGGCTTCAATGATGAAGGATATGAACTCGGGGCCATAGACTTTATTACCAAGCCCGTAGGTATGGCACACCTCAGGTCTAAATGCAGTGTTCTAAATGAACTCTACTCCCAAAAAATAGAAGCAGGGCAACTCCTTCAAGCTTTGGAGGAGACACAGAAACAACTGATAGAAAGAGAGAAACGCGAGGCGCTGTCAACCTTTGCCGGCGGACTTTGTCACGAGCTGAACAATAAACTCACAGTGTTGTTGGGTAACGTGCACTATCTTGAGGGAAACGACGACATCAAAACTGACATTCTCGAAGCAGGTGAAATGTGCAAGGAGATCCTGGACAGCCTGATCTATTTGCCGCAGCGCTTTAAAAACCAGTCACAAACCCTCGTTCCGCTCCAAGATATTGGCCACCGCGCACTCAGCGAAACTGAAGCGTTGTCGCGTGAAGGTAAGATTCAAAGTGAACTGCACAGAATTGACTTCGATTGCGATAAAGACCTGGCAGAAACGGTCGTATACGAGCGACTAACGCTGGATTTGCTCATGCCGCTGGTGCAGAACTCAATAGAGGCAGTCAAACAAGAGAAAAAAGAACTGGCCAACATTAGTCTCAAGATTCACCCCAGTGAAGATCAATCACTGTGGCACATACGCGTCACTGATCACGGACCGGGTGTTGAACCCGATTTGCTGCCGAAGTTATTTGACCCTTTCTTCTCAACAGTAGGAATACCAGAGCGTACCGGCCTGGGCTTGACGAGAGTCAGACATCTCGTTGAGGGACTAGGTGGCGAGGTAACGCTTAGCAACATCGAAGGCGCAGGCCTGGAAGTCAGCATCGACTTACCGTCTGGCGCGCTAACCCACTCTTGATGATCAAACCAGGCCAGCGAAACCGACAGAGCTTGAACATAGACTGACATCGACCCTGCTGGTTGGCGCTAACTCACGCTCTGAATTCATTCAACGTCTCGCGAAGCTGATCCAGGCTCAGCGGCTTTATCAGCACGCTGTTAAACCCCGCAGCCTTGTAAGCAGACGTTGAGACCGGGTCTGCTGTGGCCGTTAGAGCAATGACAGGTAGATCTGGGTCGTGCTCGCTCTTTATCCACTTGAGCAGTTCCAATCCACTCGCACCGGGCATCTTTATATCGGTCACCACCAAGTCAAAACGGTCCTCACGGATCTTTTGGAATCCTTTCTCCGCGTTTACCTCCATGACGCACTCTACAGGGCCGTCCACCTTGCGCAGCATGGCTTCCATGATCGCTCGATTTAATGGCGTATCTTCGACGTAGAGTATTTTGAGCGCTTGATCTTTCGACGCGAGTTCACGTGCCTGACTTTGCTCTATGCGCTGGTCTGGAGCTTTTGTGCTATCGCTGATGAGCTTGTTATTGATCGTTCGATTCAAACCAACGACATCAGCGCTCGTTTTTCTCGCCTCAAAAAAGTTCACTTCGAAAGCGAAGCGAGAGCCTTTGTCGAGCTCGGACTCGAACTCCAGCTTCGTTCCCCAGGCCTTCAATATGCTGGTTACAATGCTCAGGCCAAGGCCTGCACCCATAATTTCACTGTTGAGCGTTCGCTCCTCGCGGCTAAATGGCTCGCCGATAGTATCTATATGAGCAGTAGACATACCTATGCCTGTGTCCTCCACACTGGCATGAAACCTGAGTCTATCTCCATCGAGTTCCGCCTCGAAAATTACACGGACCTCACCTTCTTTCGTGTATTTATAGGCGTTGTTGATGAGATTACTCAAAATCTGCGAGATACTTTTGTGGTCACCTACGACAGTTACTGCGAGATCTCCCGTCGCCTCGACAACAAAAGACACATCACTATCGCGAAAGAGGATTTCGCCGAGTCTTGTTGCTTTCGACACAAGATCTTCAAGTGAGAAAGTTTCAGGTCTTAGTACAACACCCTGATACTCAATTTTCTGAAAGGCAAGTAGCTGATCAATCAAATCCAGCAATGTCGAGGAGGCCTGATTCGCAATTGCGCTAAGCTCCTGTATTTCCGGATTTTTGTCGTTGGACTCAAGGCCGATAAGATGCAAAGACGCGTTAATGCTGTGCAAGGGCGTCCTCAGTTCATGGGAGATACTCCCGATAAACTCGTTTTTTGCTGCGAGTGCTTTCGTTAAATCTTCAGTCCTTTCGTCAACCATTAATTCCAGGTTTTCCAGAATCTGTGCATTCTCGGTGTTTCGTTCACGCAAATTGCGGCCGAGTGCAGCCAAAGTCTGTTCGAGGAGATTCATCTCATTACTTTGACTTTGCTCTGCGGAGATGACCAAGCCAGTTTCTTCGTTCAGTGCGGACGCTGCATCGATCGCCCTCTGTACTGGTCTTATCACCCACTTGTTAACAATAAAAAAAAGCAGGAGCTGCGTTACCATCAGAGTAAGGAATACTGCGTAGATAGGATAATTCAGCACAGCGAGACTCTTCTCAAACTTACGACGCTCGTATACCGTCGTAATTTCGCCTTCGAATCCCTCACCGGCGAACCCTACTGTTGCCGAGATAAATTCTTTCTGCATCAGGGCTGTTTCAAAGTCATCCGCATAGCTCTGCGGATATACCGCAAATAATTGCTTTTCGCCGGCCTCCGTAAGGTACACCCCTGCCGCCGAGACGGAGTTAGCGGAGCTGATAAACTCATTGACATCAGACAGGAGGTCAAGGCGCTCCAAATCAAGCCCTGCTACAATTGATCGAGACCCTGCGAGCGCAGTCGCTTCAAGCTCGGCCTGCACTCTCTGCGTCAGGTCCTCTCTTTGTCGATCCGGCACTACCCCGAGCAAAATCAGCGCCGTAATGGTAATCGCCACCAGGCCCGGCAAGTTGACCCTTTTAGCAATCGAGATACCTTTCATAGGGGCTCGGGCAGCGGAATAACAGCAATATTGACGCCAAAATCAACCGCGTCTGTGCCTGCGGCACGGATGACACCGACTGCTCCTCGATGGGCAGTTACGTGTTCGATAATCGCCGCTTCAGACTCCAAGAACCTTGGCGGGTCACTACGGCCACTGAATGTGAGCCTGAGCCAGTGTCGCTGCAATGAGGCTGCATTTTTATGACCCAGTGCCCGAGCCAGGGGATTCAGCATGCCTGATGATTTCGATGGTAAGAGTAGATCGACTACCCTACCGTCAGCCCACTTCGACACTTTACCAACCGCAAAATCTTTTCCGGTCTGTGCATCGAACCGAATAGTGGTTGCGTTGTCGGGTGGATTTACTATGACTATCCAAGTCTCGCTCTCTGCAGCCGCGAGAGAGCTCCAGAGCACCATACTTAGAAAAAAGAGGCCAAACCGATTCATCAGCTAGAACCCGAATGACATCTGGAGTTTGAAAACATTGCCCTCGGTTTTGACTCCGCCGCGATCAATATCGACGTGACAGTATTCAGCCTTCAGTGACCAGGACGCGCCAAGCCAGTACTCGAGCCCTACGCCATATTTGCGACTATGCCCAGGGGCGTAATGTTGTTCTTTTTCGTCGATATCCAGCAAGTCAAGAAGCGCATATACTCGGATATCGTCGGTAACCTTGTAGCGCACATTCTGGTAGATTCCACCACTCCAGCCTGAACCCTCGGAACGGAAAAATGAAAGTTCTGTGAGAATTTCATATCTTTCTCCCTCGTAAGTGAGTGAACTTGACAGCAGGTCGTAGTCCAGATCTTCTCGGGGAGGTAACATTGTGCTGCCTGCATGCATTGAGTCATCAGCGTGCATCGCGACATGGCCTGAATGACTCGAGTCTAAGGGGGCGTGATCAGGGTCATTGAGATGATCAATCAGTTGATCCCGATAATAAGAAAATCGCCACTTCAAATTATTGGTTGGGTAAAACCCCGCGGAGACCGTAAAGCTTTTTACACCGTTCTTAAATGCATCATCGTGAGCTGATTGGCCTGAACCTATCACAATGTCGTAGAAGACTTTTTTTTGACCCAGATTTTCACCTGAAGCACGGACGCCGATCTCATGAACCGGGATGAACTCAGCGAATGTCTGGGGTCTATCTATCGAAGGAAAAAACACTCTCCCATGATGATAAGTGTCGTTCCAGTGATTCACCGGGGTATGCATTTTCCCAAGACTTAGCCAATGATTATCGGTAAGGTCATAGCGTAAGCGCAGACGTTCAACCTTGACTGTGTCTTCACGATACTTTTTTGGGCGAGCCGAGATCTCTGTCAGCAC
>Ga0181568_10000843_pt1 | contig 27829 bp, 19 predicted proteins | sample 101ome_20_FD_133758 | JGI IMG/M metagenome (GOLD analysis project Ga0181568, IMG submission 133758) | Coastal salt marsh microbial communities from the Groves Creek Marsh, Skidaway Island, Georgia - 101404AT metaG (megahit assembly) | ecosystem: Environmental > Aquatic > Marine > Intertidal...
GTTGAACAGCAGGAAGCCTATGAAGCGTCGCTAACTGCTGCCATCGAAATCGGAAAGGACATTCTGGCCAATGGAGGAAGCGGGGTTGATGCTGTTGAATCGGTGATTCGATTTTTAGAGGACGATTCCCTGTTCAATGCCGGACGAGGAGCTGTCTTTACGGCTGAAGGCGTGCAAGAGTTGGATGCATCGATAGCCGATGGAACTACAAGAAACTGCGGCGCTGTAACGGGCATCCGCGGCTACCGCCACCCCATTTCCGTGGCGCGATCGGTGATGGATTCCAGTGAGCACGTTTTTTTTAGTGGCCACGGGGCCGGGGAGTTTGCCGCATCGCTCGGCCATGAGGAAGCTTCGGATGAATGGTTCTGGACAGCCAAAGCTTACAACCGCTACCTGCGCATCAAACGCAAAGAAGAGCGCTCAGCCAAGGCTGGATTGGAGTCCAAAAAAGGAACGGTGGGATGTGTGGCACTTGACCAATCTGGCGGCCTCGCAGCTGGCACTTCGACCGGGGGTATGACGTTCAAGCGCCACGGTCGGATAGGCGACAGCCCGGTAATCGGAGCAGGCACTTGGGCAGATAACCGAACCTGCGCCGTTTCGGCTACGGGTTGGGGAGAGTATTTCATTCGGACGGGCGTTGCTCAAGACATTCATGGCCGCATGTTGCACGGCAATTCGACCTTAGTCGAGGCTTGCCGTGAGACCATTTTCGATGAAATGGGAGCGTTGGGAGGAGATGGCGGCGTTGTGGCCGTAGGCGCATCTGGGAAAATTGCCCTTGTGTGCAACAGTGCAGGGATGTTTCGAGCTTGGGCGCATCAAGATGGGCAAGGGGTTGCCATGTTTGGCGCCACCCTCGAAGGAACTGTGGAGGTTCACTGAGTCAACTGCGCAGGCGGCTCCGGATCATCTCGCGTGAGACCACGGTGCAGGAGAAGCACGAGGATGGCCAGAATTCCTGCTGTCCATTCATAAGAAAGCGCATGCCAAGCCTCAAGCCCTAGGGCCCGCCTCAATAAGATGGTTCCAATGACAAAGCCGCAATTCCGCATGACCAATCCAAAGTCGCTGAGGTACCGAAAAGAAATCACGAGCAACAGCACATCAACCAAAATGAGTGCAGTGAAGAATTCATTGTAAAAGAACATGTTGGGGTCGTGGGTTTGTCCGACGGGTAAATGAGTCAATTCATTTGCCCAATTCAGTAGCGACCACCCGCTCAAGCCAACGAGGTATGCGAAGAGCATTGCCGCCAGCGCCTTCTTTACCGCCACAAAACGCCCCAATTCGACTTCCTCAATTCGAGCGATTCTCCTTGGAAGGATCCGGTAGAAGAGGACCAGAATGGCACCCAGTCCAATCGCACCCAATAAGTGTGGGAAAAAGTCTGCGTCCCAAGGCCAAGTTTGCGTAAAATCCACATCCTTGAATACGGAGCGAATCTCAATGAGTGCAATGATTTCCATTTGCTTTCCCATGGATCGTGCAAAGCTGGTGGGCAGGTAATGAATCAGCAAGTATACCTCCGCGACGAGGATGGCTGAAAAGGGTGTGTAAAGGGTCTGAAGGGGGTGGCCGAAATACGGTTCAGGCCAATTCAAATCGAAAAGGAGGTTCAGCCCAAACAACCCCAAGTGGATCAAAAACAAACCAAGCGCAAACCCGACAAGCCCGTGTTCGATTCTTCGACGCGTTGCTATTGAAAGAACTGCATCTGAGAAATTGATAAGAATACGCTTCATTTAAATAATTGTGTATCAAAAGGATAACAACATGATGCCCATATTTGTTTCGGGATGGCATTGTCAAGGTGCTTCAGTACCTTGCAGGTATGTGGAACAGCGGGCGAATTGAACCTGTTCGGCGATTGACTGAACGCTCAATTGAATTGCGATTGACTGTACGAGGTGGGATGCCATCTGCATTGCCTGGACAATTCATTGTGCTCGAAATAGAACGCGATGGGCAGCCTATGCGAGCATCGTTTTCGTTGGCGACGATTGAAAAAAACCATTGGCTCTTGGCGGTCAAAGTGGCAAGGCCAGGCGGAGTTTCGGCATGGCTGAATGAGCTTACCGGCATAACGAATGTGAGTCTAGCAGGTCCATTTGGTGATTTTAATTTGTCTGCCGCCACTCAACAGCTTTTCATTGCTGGTGGTAGCGGCATTACGCCAATTTATTGCCTGATTCAACATGCCATCCACGAAGGTGCCATTCCGGTGCTCGTTTATGCGAATGAATCACCGAGCGATGCGATGTACTTGGAGGAATTGCGGCATTGGAAGCAACAAGGTTTATGTCAATTAATCGAGGTGTATGATCGGGATTTTCATTCTGTACTGGGGGAAATGGACTTTCGTGAAACGGAAGTTTACATCTGCGGGCCTCCAGCAATGAATGAGGAGGTTCTGTGCATCCTGAAAGGTCAAGCGAGTGCCCCAAAGAACATTCAGATTGAACATTACGGTGTTCCTAAGCAAAAGAGCGAGGGGGGCACGGTGCTCTGGAAACCCCGATTTGCAACTTCGAAACGAATCGAGTTGAAGCCAGGGGAAACTTTGTTGAGTGCAGCGAGCAGGGCTGGAGTCAACATTGATGCGGCTTGTCTGGTTGGGGCTTGCAAAACTTGTAAAGTCAAATTGGAAGCTGGGCAGATGGAATGCAATGGCATGATCAAACAATCTGGCGAAGAGGTGTTGGCCTGCTGTGTACACTCCAATGGTGGAGCTGCTGCGATGGTCGCGCCGGTGAAAGGGTTGTCAAGACCCCAATGGTTCGTCGCAGCGGTGCTGGCGGGTTTGGTTTTTTTGGGCATGTGGAATGTGCCGCCCGGATTGGGCATGTCATCAAAAGGAAGTATGAACACCGGGCATTCGAGTTTGGATTGCGAATCCTGTCACCGTCCTGCTTCTGGAACTCTGCGCCAGCAATTGGGACACAACGCCCGCACGGCAATCGGGGCGCACGAGCACGATTGGGTGGCTGTAGGTTATGCCCCCGTCACCAATGAAGCTTGTCAATCCTGCCATGATCGCCCCAACGATCGCCATCCGGTATCCCGATTTGAAGAGCTGCGCTTTGCTGCACAACGCGAAACGCTGGGCCCCCATCGCTGTGTCAATTGCCACGGCGAGCATACCGGAAAACGCATTGGAAAGGTCGAAATGGATTACTGCTTCAATTGCCATGCCGACATGCGAGTCCAGGACGACCCAATTCAACCGTCGCACGCTGAACTCGCTCGCGAAGAGGAGTGGACGACGTGTTTGACCTGCCACGATTTTCACGGGAACCACATCATGGAGGTGCCTGTAAACATGCAGGACCGATTGCGTGTTGAAGAGATTCAAGGTTACTTTGAAGGAGGAGCTGATCCGTATTCACTTGATAAAAAATACCGAGCTAAGACCGATGATTAGAATGTGTGTTCAACGGTGTTTCACCGCTTTTGTTTTGTTACTCTCCTTCTTGTCGCTCCCTTCGTTGGGTGCTGGTCAAGTGGTTGATGATGAGGTGCCAAAAGATGAGATTTTGATTCAAGTCCGACCGCGCAGTGAATGGCGCGACGGATACAAGCGTTTGGCTCAACCGGGCGAAACGGGTGTGCTGAATACCTTGCAACGAACCCGGTTCACATGGACGCATCGAGATGAAAAGTGGGAGGTGCGTTTGGGTTTTCAAGACGTGAGGACTTTTGGGGATCCTGGTGGAAATGCCGTTGGATACGGGAGTGTCGCCGCGACAGAATCATGGGGGGCATGGAAACCCAATGCAAGCACGCGAATCACGGCAGGTCGTCAATTGATTGCCTTCGACAATGAACGCATTGTAGGCGCGGTCAATTGGTCCCAGTATGGTCGTTTTCTGGACGGGCTCCGTGTTGATCAGGCAAGTGCACTAGGTAAGTCAACAGCCGCTTTGACCTGGGATGCACCAGCAGATTTGACACGGTTAATGTTGTATCATGTCTGGGAATCGGAAGGCCATCGATTGTCAGGGCTTTATTTCGGACAATACAACTCCGAGAACCCCGACGCGTCTGTGGCGACCGGTGGCTTGACTTGGACGGCCTCAATCACCGATCGATTTTCATTGTTGTTCGAAGGATATGCTCAACAATTCGGTGATGCAACCACACCATCGTACATGGGTGTCGCCGAGTTTCAGCTCCAGCAACCGGAGGGAATTCGCTGGTTATGCGGAGTGGATTGGCTGGAAAGCGATGCCAACGGAACAGCATTCTCACCATTCTTAGGGACAAATCATCGGCATTACGGATGGATGGATCATTTCTATGTTGGTCTGCCAGCCAACGGCATGACCAACGCGCACATGCAAAGCAAAATTCCATTGAAGTTGGCGAACACTTCAGCACATTTAGACTTGCGTTACCACCGTTTTTACCAATCCGATGTCCAAGCCTTGTTGGCCAACGAATGGGATGCGGTCCTCGTCCTGAAACCGCAATCGTTCATCCAGCTCTCATTTGGATGGTCGGTTATGCAGGCAACCGATGCGATGTATGCATTTCAATCGCGAACTGTCGCTGATTCCCCTTGGCAGCATTGGGGATGGGTGCAACTGAATTTCCAACCTAAAATTCTCCTAAGATGAGCGTGGAACTTGCAGAGAAATCTCAGCGGCCGAAGAAATTCTGGGTATTGAGCGGCATGGCCTTCGTTTTGTTGGCGTTTTACCTGTTTTACGCGGCGCCCACGCCGCTGGTGGGGGAGCAAGCCGCATCGTACACTTTGTCAACGGAAGATGCCTTGACGTTGTTGGCGTATGAAAATGATGTAACGCGTACATTGTATACCAAGGCAATCGTGGGAGCGGGTAAACCTCAAGGATTGACATTTTCGGAAGATTGGGCCGATCCTGACGTAGTAGCGGGACCATTGCCCGCTTTGTTTTTACGCGGCGTAGCGGAAAATTTGAAAGCAAGTTCCGTTCCGTTGGGGCTTTACCTGGGATCTGATTATCCCATCGAATCGTCCAATCGCTTTCAAGGACGACAAGCTGAAGCGTTTCAGGCCATGCGTATCGATCCGATTCCCCAGCATTTCAAGGATGACGTCATGGGCGAAACCATTGGCATGTATCCGGATTTTGCTGCTGCACCGGCCTGCGTTTCATGCCACAATGAGCACGAGCGCACGTCCAAGGATGATTGGCAACTCGGCGACTTGATGGGCGCAACCACATGGTCGTATCCGGGCGATTCGGTGACCACCGACCAATTTGTACAAATGCTGGCGGCGTATCGTGCGGGTGTGGCAGAAGTGTGGGGGAGATACCTCCTTGAAATACGGGCCATGGATGAGGCGACGCGACCCCAAATTGGCGCATCTTGGCCGAGCAAAGGGGCGTTTGTCCCCGACGTTCACGTTTTTCAAGACAGTGTGGCCACCTTGTCAGCATTTCATTTGATGCACGAGATCAATGAAATTGGTTCTTTGAACGCGATGAAATGAAGGGAGCTTTATCGGTTTGCATTGTTGGAAGTTTTATGCTCATCGTTTTCGCAACGCTGTTCGGGTGGGATGACTCGACGCTTTTCGATTTTCAACACATTGCGTGGTTTCGAAACTTATCAGGTTCGCTTCTTTTCCTCCTGCTTCTCCTTCAATGGGCGCTTTCCATCGGAAGGCTTATTTACCGGGAAACGGGTGCCCGTTGGCAAAAGTGGGTGGCTTTTCATCAATCGATCGCTTTGGGCTTGCCGGTAGCTTTATGCATCCATTCCATTGCCTTGGGTTACGGTTTGTTGGGTGTGCTGCCCTTATGCTTGCTTGCTTCCATGGCGTTTGGGGTGAAACTCATGGGACAATCAGAAATGAAACCTTGGTTGCCGTTGCACCTTGTTTTTTCGGCCTTGACCATGGGTGCAACCTTGGTTCACCTGTGGCGGGTCATTTGCTTTCGGTAGTTATTCACCGAATGATTGCGGGATTTTTGGAGATTTTTAGGGCTAGACATAAACAATTGCAATCATTGAAAAGTTAATTTTGCATCCATTAGAAATAGTATGCGTCGAACGCTTTCCATATCGTTTTTTCTTGTCTCGCTGCTTTGCTGGGGATTGATGCCGGCGCTGTCGTGGATGGATGTGGTAGATGCAGAAGAATGGGTCTGTCTTTCGGATGGGGCAGAAGACGATCGGGGTGAAGAAAAGCAGGGAGAGCAGGAGTCCGACGATGAAACGAAGAAGTGGACCGAAAGATGTGATGCGACGGAGGATGGTGTTGAAAATAACCGAAAGAATGGGTGTTCCAAATTGATAAGCGCGTGGGAGTCTCCCTTCCACAAAGGGCTTTTGGAACCACCGGAATGGATCAAAGTAGGCTAAAAGCGATTTAGCTGTCTTTGTTCAACTTCAACTTTCATTTACATGTTTCAACATATTGCAAAGGATGCGCCTGCATCTTTGGTTGTTTTTTTGGTAGCCCTGCCATTGTGTTTGGGCATTGCCTTGGCTTCGGGAGCGGAGCCCATTGCTGGCTTGATTGCCGGCATCATCGGCGGCATCATCGTCGGTAGCATCAGTGGTTCACAAATCGGGGTGAGCGGTCCTGCGGCGGGATTGGCAGTGATTGTCCTTAACGGCATCAATTCGTTGCCGAGCTACGAAATCTTTTTGCTGGCCGTCGTGATCGGCGGACTCGTCCAACTCATCTTGGGATTCATCAAAGCGGGCATCATCGGATTTTATTTCCCATCGTCCGTGATTCAAGGGATGCTCTCAGCCATCGGATTGATCATCATTCTCAAGCAAATCCCGCACGCAGTGGGCTACGACGATGAGCCGGAAGGATCCTTGGAATTTGCACACGATGCGACGCATAATACGTTCACGGATTTGTCTTTCATGATGGACAGCATTCAGCCGATTGCTCTGGTCATTGCTGTCGTTGGCTTGGCGCTCCTCATATTGTGGGAGCAACCCTTCATGAAACGCATGCAATGGACCCAGTATCTGCCAGGGTCCCTCATGGCGGTGTTGGCTGGTGTGGGCATCCACATCGCGACGAAAGACGGTGCGCTAGGATTGGCTGCCAATCACTTGGTCCAGATCCCCACGCTGGTCAACGGTTTGGAAGACATGATCACCGTACCCGATTTCAGTGCTTGGAACCGAGGCGACGTGTGGATTTTGGGAGTGACCATAGCAGTGGTGGCTTCTTTGGAGACTTTGTTGTGTGTGGAAGCAACCGATAAATTGGACCCTGAAAAACGCATCACACCCACCAACCGCGAGTTAATCGCTCAAGGCACAGGAAATGTGATGTCGGGACTGATTGGAGGCTTGCCCATTACCCAAGTTATTGTGCGGAGCTCGGCAAATATGCAAAGTGGTGGCAAGACCAAACTGTCGGCCATCATGCATGGGTTTTTACTCCTCGGTTCAGTCTTGTTGATTCCAGATTTACTGACTTTGATTCCCTTGTCGAGTCTCGCCGCAGTGCTGCTCGTTGTGGGGTATAAACTGGCCAAACCTGCGCAATTCAAAGCGATTGCTCAACAGGGGACACGCCAGTTCCTGCCGTTTATCATTACGGTCTTGGCTATTTTGTTCACGGACTTGTTGGTGGGCATTGGCATCGGAATTGTCGCGGCGCTGCTGGTCATTTTGTACGACCACTTTCATTCACCAATCATCGACTTTGACATTGACGATGAGGCCAAGTCTTGTATCGTTCATCTGGGTGAGGATGTCACGTTTATGCATAAGGTGGGTATCCGCAAGCTCTTCACCACGATTCCGCGTGATTACAGCGTGGTTATCGAAGCCAACCGAACCGTACGCATGGATACCGACGTTCGCCTGATCATCAATGAATGGCTGGATCGAGCGAAGGAAGAAGGTTGGAATTGGTCCGTCGAGAACGGTGAGGATGATTTGAGTCGATCGCGGCCTCTAGCCAAGTTTGCACGAAAAATCGGTAAGTAAGCCGGAATCTTATTTCGGAGTTCCTACAACCTCCAACCCAAGATCGGGGCGATTTGTGATGATGGCGGCAACGCCGGATTCTACAAGTCGCCCCATTTCATTGGGGTCATCAACGGTCCAGCACCATACCTCGAGACCTTCCGCGGCCGCAGCGCGGACAAAATCAGCATCAACACGGGTGTTTCCGCCGACGCCGATCGCCTGGGCATGCAGGTCCTTGGCCCGTTGGAAATCTTTGGTGGTCGCATCCTCCTTGAGAAAGAGCAGCGGCAATTCGGGATCGATTTCATGGATGGCCTCGAGCACCTTGGCCGAAAAAGAGAAGATGATCACGTCGTCCTGCATACTGGCCTTACGAATGGACTCTGCGATGGCCTGTTCAATTCCTGCCACCTTGATTTCGACGCAGACGCGAATGGCATTTTGAGCGAGTGCCAAGGCTTGATCTAACGTGGGAAGGGGCTCGTCAGTAAAGCGCGTTCCGAATTTTTCTGGATATCCCACCGACTCGTTGAGCAGTTCTTCTGCCGTGCGCTGATCAATTCGCCCGCTGCTTCCACTTGAGCTGGTTTTGTCCAGGGTTTCATCGTGCAGTACGATGGGAACCCCGTCCGCACTTCTTTGGACATCCAACTCGAAATATGGAGCTCCTATTTCAATGGCGGCTTGGAATGCGGCCAGCGTATTTTCAGGTGCCGCGTGAGAAAAGCCACGGTGCGCTGCGATGATCGGAGATTGGGCCATGAGCGTTGTCAATAACGTGCAGCTGGATGCTGCGAGTAAGATCCGTAAATAAATCATGGGAACAACCAAAAATGAACGCCAGCACCGAGGACTCCGCCCACGATGGGCCCAACAATCGGAATCCAAGCATAGACCCAATCACTCGGCCCTTTTTTATCAATGGGCAGCAACGCATGTGCGATGCGCGGCCCCAAATCACGAGCAGGGTTGATGGCGTAGCCAGTTGGTCCACCCAACCCCATGCCAATGCCGATGACCAACAACGCCACGGGAAGTGCGTCCAATGCTCCCAAGGAACTTGCAGCTGGCGAGGCGCTCAGCGCTCCGAGCACCAACACAAACGTACCGATGATCTCAGTCAAAAGATTGGACGGTGTGTTTCGGATAGCTGGGCTGGTGGAGAAAACCGCCAAAATCGCATCGGGATCTGAAGTGTTTTTGAAATGAGTGTAAAATGCAATCCAAGTCACGACGGCACCCGCGAATGCTCCCAGCATTTGCGCCACAATGTAACCGGGTAACAGGGAAGGGGAGAGCCCCCCAAAAGATGCGATTCCAATACTGACCGCTGGATTGAGGTGCCCGCTCCCTCCCAATGAAGTTGCAGAATAAACCCCTAGAAAAACAGCGATTCCCCAGCCGATGGTGATGTTCACCCAGCCTGATCCATGTCCTTTTGTGGATTGCAACACGACGTTGGCATTGACCGAAGCCCCAACGGTGATCAAAAGAAAGGTGCCAATAAATTCTGCTAGATAGGCTGTCATGATGAAGAGGATTGAGGGGGAAGGTACTGAGAAGCGAGCTTTTTGAATGCGGTGACTTGCTCATTTTTCCATGCTTCATCGTGTCCGAATGCCATAGCCAATGCTTCCGCCACAACCGGCGCACGACGAATTGCGTGTTGAGCGTCTAAGAGGAGTTGTCGGGTGCGCCGAGACAAAAAATCTTCTACCGTCATGCACATGGATTCCGCAGCTTCTATTTTCACGAGCGCACGCAATGCATCGTCCGAAAGTCCTTCGATGCTCGCCGCACGTGCAACTGCTTGGAAGTCCACCAAACGCAGCATACGCGTATCAGCGATGGTGAAATCTCGGTTCCGGCGGTGGTGAACTTTACGCAAGACGTCCGCTGCCATCTTTCGGTAAGTCGTCCATTTTCCCCCAAGGATGGAGATCATGCCGCTTTTGCTTATGCGTATGACATGGTCACGGGCAAGTTCTGACGTTTTTTTATTTGTGAGTTTGACCAACGGTCGAATCCCTGCAAAAACGCTCAAAATGTCTGTCCGCCCCAACGGCTGAGCCAGGTATCGAGAAATGTGCGAGAGGATGAAGTCGATTTCGGATTCCAAGGCTCGCGGTTCTTCAGGCACCTGCTTTAGAGCCGTGTCGGTCGTTCCGAGGATGACTCGGTCGTGCCAAGGAACCGCGAAAAGGATGCGGCCGTCATCGGTTTTGGGGATGAGCATGGCAGATGGCCCTGGAAAATGGTTGCGGTGCACAACCAAATGCACACCCTGGCTCGGGCGTATTTTCGGAGTGTGCTTCGCCCGATCCATGCGCATGACGGCATCTGAAAAAGCTCCTGTCGCGTTGACGACAACCCCGGCGTACACATGTTGGTTTTCTCCAGTAAGTTTATTCAGAACGGTTGCGCCCGTCGCAAGCCCATTCCGCTTCAAGATGCCGGTCACCTCCACATGATTGATCAGGGTGGCGCCGTGGGCTGTGGCAGTTGAAGCAAGCGACAAAGCGAGGTGGGCATCATCGAATTGGCCGTCATGATAGCTCACGCCGCCCGTCAAGCCTTCGGAGCGCACTCCAGGAAGTGCAGCGATTGCTTGGCTCGGAGAAAGAATTTGGCTCCCGCCCAAGCCCAATCTGCCCGCAAGTCGGTCGTAAATCTTAAGTCCCGTGCCGTAGTACCAACGTTTCCAGCGCTTGTAGGTCGGAATTACGAATTCCATGTTGTGCACCAAATGCGGGGCATTCTGCATCAGCAGCCCACGCTCGTGCAAGGCTTCTTTGACCAATTTGACATTGCCTTGCTGCAGGTAGCGCACTCCACCATGAATCAATTTGGTGCTCCTGCTCGATGTGCCTTGTGCGAAATCGTTTCGTTCAACCAGCGCCGTTTTCAATCCACTTGCGGCTGCGTGCAGGGCAATTCCCAGTCCCGTTGCACCGCCTCCGATGACGAGGATGTCCCAGTTTTCCTCTTCGGAAAGCCGATTCCAAGCCGATTCATGTTGGCCTAATTCGCTCATGTCAGGTGTTGTTCCGGTCATCTGCCCATACGGATGTGGCGCGCACTGCACGATGCCATTCCTGGATCCCGTGGTCAATTTCCGTTCGCTCTGTTGTTGGAGAAAACCGTTTTTGTTCTCCCCAACATTCGGCAAGGTGTGCTTCATCTTTCCAGAATCCAACCCCCAAACCCGCCAGGAATGCGGCACCGAGAGCGGTTGATTCTGAATTGGTTGGACGAACGACGGACAAATTCATCACGTCCGCCTGAAACTGCATTAACAAGTCATTTTCTGCGGCTCCCCCGTCCACTCGGATGGCTGTTAAGTCAACACCGCTGTCGTCCCGCATGGCTTCCAGTACATCCATGGATTGGAAAGCAATGCTCTCGAGCACCGCACGAGCAATTTGCGGTCGGCCAGTTCCTCTCGTCATGCCGAAGATACAGCCGCGTGCATGTGGATTCCAATGCGGAGCACCTAACCCTGCAAATGCGGGGACGACGAAAACGCCATCCGTGCTTTCCACTTCGCGAGCGAGCGCTTCAACCTCGAATGATTCATCGATGATCTTCAGTTCATCCCGTAGCCATTGAACGCCAGCACCTCCAATGAACACGCTGCCTTCCAATGCATAGGTGGTTTCTCCGTCCCGCCGCCAGCCGACCGTTGTGAGCAATGAGTTTATTGATTGGACGGCTTTACTTCCTGTATTCATCAGCATGAAACAGCCGGTGCCGTACGTGTTCTTGACCATTCCAGGCGCAAAACACTGTTGACCAAATAATGCGGCCTGTTGGTCGCCCGCCATGCCCGAGATGGGAATGGGGTGTTCGAAAACTTCGGCTTGAGCGATCGAACCGCTATTGTCAACAATTTCGGGAAGTAAAGACAGAGGGATGTCGAAGAGGCGGCAAAGTTCTTCGTCCCATGCGAGACTATGGATATTGAACAGCATCGTACGGGATGCATTCGAAGCGTCCGTTACATGCCTCTGACCGTTCGAGAGTTTCCAAACCAACCACGTCTCAACGGTGCCAAAGGCCAGTTCACCTCTTTCTGCTCTTTCCCTGGCACCTTCCACTTCGTTAAGGATCCAGCGAATTTTTGACGCAGAGAAATACGCGTCAATCACCAAGCCCGTTCGCGTTTGGATGGTCTCGGATGTGCCCGCATCCGCCTTCAATTGATCGCAAAAATCCGATGTTCGCCGATCTTGCCAAACAATCGCATTATACACCGGCTCACCGGTCTTCTTATCCCACACCAAGGTGGTTTCCCGCTGATTGGCGATGCCGATACCCGCAATCAATTTCGCGCCAATGCCCGCTTTATTGAGTGCGGTTTGTGCGGTTTGCCATTGCGTGTTCCATAAATCTTCGGGTCGATGTTCGACCCAACCAGGTTGCGGGTACAGTTGCTCGAATTCAGCTTGTGCTGATGCGTACACTTGACCTTGCGCGTCGATCAAGAGGCTTCGGCTGCTTGTGGTTCCTTGGTCTAAGGCCAGGATGAATGTAGGTTGCATGAGACAGGCTGGGTTTTCAGCCAAAATAGGCATGAATAGGGGAAGGTCAGAAAACCCGATTCAGCGTGTTACCTTGCGTCAAAGTCCACTGTTGTGAATCCATTTGAAAACAGCGCACTTCCATTAGATGGTCTGCCCGAAATCGAATCTGCATCGTTTGAGATGATGCCTGCGCGTTACCGCACCATGCGGTGGACGGTTTATGGTTTTGTGGCGTTGCTGGCTTTGCTCTTGCTCGCGAGTCCAATTGTCTGGTGGGCATTTACTGAAGAAGGGGATGTCCCGGTGGTCTTTTGGATACTGATCGCGGCTGCCGCTGTGGGTTTAATGGTTTGGGGTATCGAGGAATGGAAAGGCTTCAAGATCCGCGGAGTTTTGGTGCGCGAACATGATTTGACGTTTCGTTCTGGGTACTGGGTGTTTGAAGAATTGACGGTTCCATTCAATCGAATTCAGCACAGCGAAATTTCTCAAGGACCATTGTCACGGTCGTTCCAAGTGTGCACCCTCAAATTGTACACTGCTGGGAGTTCGGGCGCAAACCTTCGTGTTCCGGGAATGGATGTTGAACAGGCAAAACGCCTCCGGGCGATGTTGGATGAACGAGCAGGCAGAGGAGCATAATATGTCCGACATATTTTCTGACCCCCGTCGGCAGCATGTGCTTTCAATTGTGCGATTCTTTGTAAAGAATGGATGGACTTTCTTGCGGAGTTTCTGGCCGGCTTTCGCGGGATTGGCATTCAATGAAAACATTCGACTTTATTCAGGGGCAGCCATTGTGCTCATTGTGGCATTGCTGAGCGTGGCCGCAATCATTGAACATTGGAAATACACCTTTCACATTGAAAATGCAGCCTTGGTCATTCACCGTGGGCTTATAGAAAGGGAGAAACTCGTCATTCCCATTGAACGCATCCAAGCAGTGCATACGGAACAGTCGTGGTGGCAACGGATTTTTGGCCTGAACGGGCTGCGCGTGGATACGGCAGGTTCATCCGGGGCGGAAGTGGAGATTAGCGCATTGCGCACCGAATTAGCGGATCAATTGCGTCATATTCTGAGCAAGGAATCGCCGAAAACAATGCGCGAAAAAGAATCGACGCCATTGATCCATTTGGATTGGAGGATGCTGCTCAAAATCGGATTAACCCAGAATCACCTTCGAAATGCCGCCATTTCTTTCGGCGCGGTTTTGGCGTTTATGGAGCCGTTTGAAGACGTGATCAGTGCGATGACGGATGCGGTTTCACCGGTTTGGAAGGTGTTGATTCGTGCCCTCTGGGTGCTGTTTATTCCGCTCAGCATCCTACTCTTTGGCATGATAGGTGTCTTGGTTTCCTTACTTGGAGCGGTTATAAAGTACCATCAATTGCAAGTGGTTATTGAAGAAAGTGCCTTGGAAATTACGGGTGGGTTTTTTCGAAAATTTTCTTACCGCATCCCGCTTCCGAAAATCCAATTGTTTGAGTTGCGAAGTTCAGTTTTGCAGCGTTTGGCAGGATTTGAATCTGTTCGAATTCACCAAGCGCGTTCGCAGGCTGCCGCCGGAAATGCAGGAGTCAATTTGACAATTCCTGGGTTGAATCCCACGCAAGTCCTGCAACTGGAACAAGCCATATTTGAAGCCGTTAGTCCAGAAGTTTTGTCGACATTGAGACCGCACGATCTTTACTGGATCAAGCGATGGATATTACGCCTCTCGTTGGCTATCCCTTTATTCCTCATTGGAGGAATTTGGGGGGCATTGTTGGCACTAGGTTGGGGTATTTGGTCGACATGGGCGGTTTGGGAATCACGCAATCGTTTTAAAGTTTGCTTATCCACCTCAGAATGCACCGTTTGGTGGGGTTGGTTGCACCGAAAGAAAAAGCTTGGGGTGTTTTACAAAATGCAGCGAGTGTCCATTCGTACGAATTTATTTTTGAAGCGAAAAAGACTTTCTAACGTGATTTTGCATACTGCGGCTGGGCCGCTGTTCATTCCCTGTATACCCGATGAAGCAGCGATGAGACTGAGGGATTGGACATTGAAAAACGTTGAGATAAGTTCTAAAAGGTGGATGTGACCTTCTCACATCAACGTCGTACTCAGAACGATTACAGTTTCTCTCTGATTTTTTCTGCGATGAGGTTGCTAATCCCTTCGTAATCCTTCGGCCACAAGGTGTTTTCGTATTCGTCAAGGGCCATCATGGCGTCTTCCTTATCCCCGTCCGTCGCACGGCTCCAAACTTGAATCAATTTATGTTGCCGCTTCACTGCTTCTTCTAGCCAGTGATTGGCAAGGAATTCATCGAAGGGATAAGCGCCCAATAGCTCGTCCAATTCTTCTTTCATGTTCAAAAGAACCAGCATGGGCAAGATGGCCTTAAAATAAAAAATCTCCTCGTTTTTGGGCGGGATTAGGTAATTGGATATGTTTTCGCCTCCCGGTTCAAGTAGGTAGCGTAATAAATCAATTCTGCCTTGTAGGATGCAGAAATACGGCTGGTTGTTTTGGATTCTGTTGAAGTAAGCCCTCGCCTGAGTTTTGTCTCCTTTCAGCAGGGCGAAAGTGGAAAGCAGGCTGTTGCCAAAATCCTGGTGTTCTTCATCATCGGACAATTCAAGCATCCATTTGATATGCTGGCCAAAATTGCCATCCATTTCCGTCAACGGCACGTAAAAGGATAAAAGCAGATTGATATACGGCGTTTCCCGCATCAAACGCATGACGAAGGCCTTGTCGGTGATTTCGTGAAATTTCTCGGCTGTGTAGTGCGCCAAGACGGAGCAGATAGCGTAGTGAAGGCCTCGGGCTTCATCAAGTGGCCTTAACGTGTTCAGTAGCCTTACAATTCGCTCCTCGTCTTGCTGTTGCAGGCGCACCAGAAGCATATGCCCAGCCATCATGGCAGATTCAATGGATACCGTTTTCGACATCCATTGACCGATGTAGTATTCGTCGATGTCGACGTTTTGACGCTGAAGCTTGACAAGGATTTCGACTAAATCTTCTTCATCTTTATAGGATTGGACGAGCGATTCAATGGAAGGTTGACCTATGTATTCGGACAATTGATTCAGCGTAGAAGATCGAAATTTTCCTTCCCATTCTACGAGTCCAAAAATCCTCCGCAGCGTGTGGTGGCCAATTTTGTGCCCTGTCTTTTGTTGGATTGCTCTCGAAAGGTCTATGCAATCAGGTTGAGATTTGATGGGCCTGCCCCACACTTTCTCTATCTGGGTTCGAAACTTCAGAAAATTTGCGGGTGAGAGATACACTTCCGGAGTTTTTGTAGAAGATACATCTCTTCTATTGAGCGAGGCGGTAGAATTTGCAGTCGTCAGGATTCGTTTTGTGGGCGTATTGACAGATTTAGGCTATCGCCTTTGGTCCTGAAGGGCAAATCGAACAGCTACTTTGTACAAATCTTGCGCTTGAGCGGAAGTGATTTCAAAGGATTCTTGCCAAGCGGTCAATGTAACGTCGTCCATCGGCACCGGTTGACCCGCTGAACGAATCGTCAAAATCGAACGAAGCATGGCCTGACAAATGGGATTGTCTGCTTCAGAACCGGTGATTTGTTCAATCATACTCGAGAGGTGGTCAAAATTGACCCCTGCTTTCTCTGCCTGGACCTGAGTCGCTTCAATTGATTGCGCGTCGTTTTGGGCCAACCCCGATTGGACAAGACCGCTGAATGCTATGAAAAGTAAAAGAGTGAGTTGTTTCATTTGATTCGATTTTATTCTCTAAATAGTGAAATGGTCCCGCTGCAGAACGGCTGCAACGCTGGGGTTTCGCTACACGGGTATTCCAAAATTTCCATCGTGTAGTAATAGACTCCTTCAGGTAGGATCGCGCCATTCTCCATTTTTCCTGTAAATGCCGCAGTGTATGGCGTCATGGTGTAGACCAGTTGGCCCCACCGATTGAAGATGTCGACTTGGTAATTCAAGCAGGCGGAAACTGCGCTTGGCAGGATGAAGGAGTCGTTGTAGTTATCACCATTGGGGGTGAAAACATTGGGGACAAAGAATCCTTCAAGGTTGAGGGCATTTTGAAGCAATACTTCGCTGCTGTTGAAATAGACACAGCCGTATTCATCTGTCACTTCCAGCCCCAAATCGAACGTGCCGCTTTCTTCGAAGAAATAGGTGGGATTTGCGTAGATGGCGATCAATTCATTCTGCAAGTACCAAGCGTACTCATATGTATCGTTCGGATCGCTTACTGTGCTGATCAGTTCCAATTCATTGCAAATCATTTCGAAGTCAAAAGTGGGTGAAATGGGGGTGGCGAGCACATAGTCCACGACATCCACATTGGTGCAGCCATTGGCATCCGTAATGGAATAGCTCACACTGTACGCTCCCGGGTCAGCTCCCTCGTGAAGTAACACCGAACCATCTAACAAATCGCCTGCCAGATTACCGCCGTTAGGGCTCGGCGTGAGGGTGATGTTGCCATCATACAAGCAATAGCTCTCGTTCGCACCGCTCGAAACATCCGGTAAGGGATTGACTACCAGATTGACGGTGATTAAACTGTCGCAACCTGCTGAAGTCTGGAGCATCGAAGTGTAAGGCCCTCCAGCAGAAATAGAAGAGCCATCTGGCATGGTGTAGCTATCTCCAGCGCAGATTTCATCCCCATAGGAAATGTCATATGCCGGATTGAGTGTCAAGTCGATGGTCACGTTGCTATCGCAACCCAAGGTGGTTTGCAAATCGAAATTGAAAATCCCTGAGGATGTGGGTAAAGTCCCGTCTGGAAACAAATACGATCCGTCGTCGCATTCACTCAAATCAACCGCGACATCGTAATTCGGCTGGAAGATGACATTGGAAGTAACCGTGCTGTCGCATCCGTTCGTTTCGGACGTCAAAACCACCGTGTAGACCCCTTCTTCGGTTACAACCGTTCCGTCACCAAGGGTGACAGGTTCGCCTTCGCACAGGGCGAGCGTATTCTGGGTTGTGAATGGCTGCAGGATGGAAACTACTGTAGTGATGATGCTGTCACATTGCGCGTTGTATGTCTCCAGCACCACAGGGAAGGTGCCGGGTTCGTCAATGATTGTGCCGTCGGGAAGGGTGAACGTTTCGCCTGCACACAGTTGCACCGGCATTTGGAAATCGTAGGTGGATTGTTCGAAAAGATTGACCGTGACAATGCTGTCGCAGCCCTCCATGGAAACGTATTCGGCGATGTAGGTTCCCTCTTCACTTACTTCGGAACCGTCAGGAAGGCTGTAAGTGCCGCCCTCGCAATAGTATTCGGTGGATTCAACTTCCAATTGATAGGCTACCGTCACCGTCGCTTCTGAACTGCAGCCGCTGTTTGTGCCGACCACGGTGTAGACCGTCGTTTCCGTGGGATTGGCGTATTGAATTGGGCCAAATCCATTGCCGGTCAAACTTTCGTTCGGCGTCCATTGCAATTGGAAGGCCCCTGTTGCTGTCAGTGTGACTTGCTCATTGCAGGTTGTGACGTATTCAGGATTTACCGTAATCACAGGGTAGGGAATAACCGTGACTGTGACGTCTACCGTGTCGATGCATTCTTCCGTGGAGGCGATCACGTTGTAGACTGTTGTTTCAAGTGGACTCACCCAAGCGGTTGGCCCATCCACCACGTTAAGTCCATCTCCAGGTAGCCACTCGTAATCGTCGGCGCCAGATAACGTAAGCAGGAGGGAATCGCCCTCACAATATTGCGGATTGGTGGGTTCGATGACCATGCCCACTCCACCGATGGGAATGATGGTGATGGAACCAGCCGTTGAAACATTGCCCCCGACGCAGGTAAACCCAGCAGGCGTGAGGCTTGATCCGCCGCCGCCGCCGCCGCCACCGAGGGTGCCTGACGCAAAGCAGTCGCTACCACCACCGCCGCCGCCATAATAACCGCCGCCACCGCCGCCACCCGGTCCCACGCTGTAGCAAGGGTCTGTGGCACCTGCACCGCCGTTTCCGAGAACGCCATTCAATCCGTAGTTACCCGAACCAATCCAAGGTGGTCCTCCGGTGCCACCAGCATTCTGCGTTGCTCCGTTTCCTCCTTGACCAAATGGACTGTCCCCTTGATCTCCTGAATTGCACCCGCCATTTCCAGCATCTGCATCTGTGTTTCCACCGCCCATTCCGCCTCCACCAGAAGCAACGGCTACCCGATTTGCCAGTTCTGAACCGCCCACTCGGATGTCGGATGCGCCACCACCACCACAACCGGAATTAGCTCCATTGGTCGCGGATCCACCGCCACCACCACCGTTGAATCCTGCAGCTGGGCATCCGCCCATTCCGCCTACCCGTATTTCCAAAATTTCTCCTTCTACCACATCCAATATTCCAGACACAGTTGAGCCATTGCCACCATTGGCGCCCCCTCCTTTTGCTCCTTTAAGGATGACTTCCACTTGGGCGACGCAGCTCGGCACGGTATACGTTTCAACTTCTCCAGTGTATTCGAATTCGACTGGTGTTTGTCCAAATGCAGACGGGCTAAAAAGCCAACAAACTGCGATTAGAATGGTGTAGAAAGAGGCAGTCTTCATTCCAATTGGTTTGGAGGAAAGATAGGATGTTTTAGACAATCTCGATCACATTGTCATCGATGTAGCCGATCAATTTATCCTTTCCCCATGCTGCGAATGATCCAGGCCTCGTTGCTCTTGATCACTGCGAACGCGCATTGGAATGACCCGATCAACCACCATGTATAGGACATAGCTCAATCCAAAGGTCATAACCGCCACTGCAAGTAGCGCGATGAGGTGTCGGAAAAACAAAGTGGTTTCACCAAAAATCAGGCCGACATCTTCAGCCAGAACACCGGTCAAAAGCATGCCTACAACCCCTCCAATTCCATGACTTGGAAAAACGTCCAGCGTGTCGTCCACTGAAAATTTGGATTGCAGACGGATGGCCCAATTGCTGGTGAGTGCTGCGACAAATCCAATGAGTATGCTGTGACCAATGGACACAAACCCTGCAGCCGGTGTGATCGCCACCAACCCTACAATAGCCCCGATGCAGGCACCGAGTGCGGACATCTTGCGGTTTTGGAATCGTTCGTAGAACACCCATGTGATCATGGCTGCAGCGGAAGCGAGGTTGGTGTTAGCGAACGCTTTGACAGCATCAGCATTGGCGCCCAAAGCTGACCCAGCATTGAATCCGAACCATCCAAACCAGAGCAACCCCGTCCCAAGAATGACGAAGGGTATGTTTGCTGGTTCATCGTCGGCATGAGCACGTTTCCCCAAAAACAAGGCACCGGCCAGCGCAGCAAATCCAGCAGACATGTGCACCACCGTTCCACCGGCGAAATCAAGGACTCCCCAATTTCGGAGCAATCCTTCAGGATGCCACGTCATGTGTGCCAATGGCGGGTACACGATCAAGCTGAATAACACCATAAAAAGGATGTAAGACCTGAATCGAATCCTTCCTGCAAAACTCCCCGTAATCAGCGCTGGGGTGATGATGGCAAATTTCAACTGAAACAAAGCGAAGAGTAAAAATGGTATGGTCGCCGCAAAATCAGGGTTTGGAGCGAGCCCGACGCCGCGAAAGGCAAAATGCGATCGGGGATCACCGATAATTCCACCCAATGAGTCACCGAAACACAAGCTAAAGCCGACGGTTACCCAGACTACGCTGATAACACCTAAAGCGACAAAACTCTGCAACATCGTCGAGATCACGTTTTTTTTGTTGACCATTCCGCCATAGAAAAACGCCAATCCCGGTGTCATCAATAACACAAATGCACTTGCAACAACCATCCAGGCCGTGTCACCCGAGTCAATCGCGGATGCCAATTCAGATGCAGATTCATAGGGTACACCAAATACACAGGTCGCCGCCACCAATAGGGACAGCAACAGAAAGTTCCATTTTCTGTTCATCGAAAAAAAATACCAGTAAAGATTCGGGAAATTGCCGTGGGTGAAAATTAGTTTTTGAATTCGAGATCGTCAAATCTCAATTTCGCATCCTTTTAATCCCGTGCATCAGACGCGGAATAGGAGGTATGAAGTTCAGCATAAGTGCCCTGCCAAAAAGAAAAAACCGCATCAAAAACCCTTCGTGAGAATTGTTTTCGATGCGGCTTCTCCGCAGTCACCATCTATTGAAAGTGACTCTCCGCGTAAACGCGGCTGGTTTTCGGAGCGAACTCCTCTAACCTACGGTCTGCTCTCGCCGGCCTTTGATTTCCACTTCTCAGTGACCGGACAAGTCCGGAAGTTTGCAGCTTTCGCGCAACCTCACTCATCAGCGTGGCTCGAACAGTTGCCAGCCAGTTTCCCGGTTGACAGAGAAAGAGGCGTCAGGGGTGAGCCTTTTGCCGTCATCCGCCTCAGTGAAGATCACAGTTGGCGTTGGTGGATTCATTGCTGTCTCCGCCTGATGACTTACGTCCAATCCTTCCCATCTTTCGATTGCTCTCTGGATGTTCAGGTCCCATTCGGGAATCAGAACCATTCTCAGGTTCCTTATCGGGCCGTACGCTTTCTCAACAAGCACCTTTGTGCCTGCGTGTCCGGCGATCATCGACTTCCTCCTCCTGTTGGAACATGCGGTCTCGGTCGATGGGCCGTGAACGTTTCCGTTCGTTGACAAAGCCAAATAAGGGCGTGTTTGCTCAAATTCCAAAGTTGTAACTCATTGAAAATTAACAGCTCATTCACATCGATTTTCAACAATTGTGAATAGTGGAGATTGGCGCAAGAAGTGTGTAACGAAATCATCCTTTTTCTCGTATCCCATGCGCATGCCAGCTTTGCATCGACATATGATGACCGTCATCATGGTACTCTCTTGCTTAGGATTCTCGTTGAGTTCTACGGGGCAAGGGTGTGTGGAAACGTGTGATTCGCTGAATTTCGAAATGAATTGGAATGCGGATGAATTTTGCGTCATCGAATTCGAGGTTAATTCGCCTGATGCAGGCAGCACCTGGGAAGGCATCGAATGGATGCTAGATGGTGTGTCCGTTCAAATAGGAGGAGCATTTCAGTTGAGCGCTGATGTTGTCCAATCCTCGGAATCGCTTTCTGCGTCATTCCCAGCTGATACGATTGCGGATTCTTGCAATTGTGAAATTGCGCTGAATTTAGATGTCGTTGAGGAATCAGTGGATTGGCCTTGTGAATGTCACCCTTTATCAACGGACTTTTCGGTTGAGCTTTCTCAACCAAGTGCGTGTGTTCCTCACCAAGCTGCGTTGGAACTGACTGCAGCCATCTCGAACTCGGATAATTTTGATTATACCTGGAGCGTTTCTGGCGGTGCCTTCGAATGGGTCGACGGGAGCGGACCTTCAGATTCGGTGCCGTCGATTTTATTCTTAGAAGCTACGGGATACCAAATTCAAGTTGAAGTAACTGAGTTGGCCGGAAACGGTTGTTCATTCTCTTCGGTACCCGCCTGGTTCACCTTCGCGAGTGCACCCGCCGTTTCGATCATGGACACCCCGGAGTTGTGTTCCGCTGATGAAGCATCGGTTCAGGTGTTGGTGAATCCTGGAAATTCGGCCTTGACAGCGTTTCAGTGGATTTTTGAAGGGGATACAACCTTGTTGGCTACGCCTGCCCCATTTGTTCATCAATTTGATAGTGCTGGGTTGATGGCGATTCAAGCTTGGGCAAGCAATATATGCGGCTCAGGTTCAGATGTTTCCTCGATTACCGTTCATCCTTCACCTGCCATTGAGGTCCATTCTTCTCATGACTGGTACTGCATGGGTTCGTATGTGGATTTCACCGCAACGGGCGAAGGAGAATTTGTCTGGAGTTCGAATGCCGAGCTCTTAAATGGAGGACAGCTTGGGGATTCAACAGCTCGTTATGCAGTGGGCTCACAAGTAGCCGGGTCGGTGTATACCACCGTTGACCATGGAAACGTTCAGTGCACTTCAAGCGCCGGATTTTCGATTTATGGCTTCTTCGTTCCCACCGTATCGTTGACCCTTGACGAATCCGTTTGTGAAGGAGACGAAGTGTCAATTGATGCCAACATTGTAGCCTTCGGTTGGGATACTTCTGTCGAATGGATCTTGGACGGGATTCCGGTCGATACTTCTTGGGCGCCAACGTCTTCGGTGAATGCATCTGCTGCATTTTCTATTTCGTCGGACAGCTTGAGCCTTGGAGATCATACAGTGGAAGCGGCTGTAATTTTCGATCCCTATCCCGTTTGGCTACCTGATTATGGTTGTGCAGATACGGCGCTGCATGAACTTTCGATTCATCCTTTGCCTAGTGTATCTGTGGTCGATAGCCTCACATTTTGCAACCAATCATTTGTCGAGTCCTTGCCAGAAGGCATCCCCGCTGGAGGAATATGGACAAGTAGCACAGGACCTGTCATCGATAACGGCATGGATCCGGTGCTCTTTGGATTGGGGGAACACCTATTGGCTTACACCTATACGGATTCGTTTGGATGCGTTTCCACGGATACAACAGCGCTCGAAGTGGTTGAGCCAATTTGGGCCAACGCCGGTCCAGATAGTGTTTTGTGTGAAAGCAACGACTTGGTTCAATTGCCCATGGAACCTGGGGCGGATGTGAGCTATTGGATAGGACCAGGCATCTTGGATGGTGCGACCGGGTTGTTGGATTTGTCTGATTTGGATGTGGGGATTTCTACATTGGTGTACCAACTGAATACCGGCTCCTGTGCAACGACAGACACCGCATTGTGGGAGGTTCTAGAAGAGCCCACAGCCTTCCTGTCCACGGAGGGAAGTGTGGCTTGTGACGGAGATACCGTGTGGATGAATCTCTATGCTGGAGGAGGTACGTTGGAATCTGGTTCTTCTTATTCGTATGAATGGACGGATTTGGTTACGCTGAATGAAAATGGAGAGGCCTTTTGGGTAGCCAATTTGAATGAGACATTTGCCATCGTGGGAGTGACAGTGACGGATGATTTGGGATGCTCCGATGACGCCATGACCTTCATCAATCCCATGTCTCTGCCAGAAATATCGATTCCAGCATTGGCGCAAGAATGCGATCAAGATTTTGAAGTTCAATTGCCCGAAGCAACCCCGTTGAATGGGACGTGGAGCGGTTTTGGAATTGAAGATCCAGCGGGTGTCTTCAACCCTGGTCAAACCGGTGCAGGCACCTTCGAATTGGTTTATACTGCGGCCAACGCTCTCGGCTGCTTTAATTCCGATACCACTTCCATCCAAGTCATTGAAACCCCGGAAGTGACGAGTGCAATGGAATTCACCACCTGTGTGGATGCCGAACCGATTGCACTGGCAGGATTTACCCCTGAAGGAGGAGTCTGGTCAGGCACCGTGACCGTGGAATCGGGAGTCCCGATGCTCGTTCCGCTAGAAGTTGGTGCTGGTCAACTGCCCATGATTTACAGCAATGGATCTGGATCGTGTGCGGTGTCAGACACGTCCTATGCAGACGTGCGCGCTTTGCCAGAAGTTCAAGCGGTTACGGCAATAGGCGTTTGCGCAGGTTCAACAGTAGACGTAGAGTTGTTAGCTAGTGCAGGTACCGCTGGGAATTTCCTGATTGGAGTTGCTGCCGATGTCGCAGAAACGGATTCAAGCTGGCAATTCGCCGCGGGACCTTGGGGCGAAGAAGATTTAGCCCAGATCACTGCAACGGTAGAAGACGATTGGGGATGTGCTACAGGCATTGAACTGAATTGGGCGGTGTATGCATTGCCTGAGATCACCCTTCAAAATGATTGGGCAGTTTGTGCCACGGACGATTCGGCGGAATTTCCCGCCGCGTCGCCTGAAGGTGGCAGTTGGAGCGGTGCAGGAGTGGGGTTGACCGGATTTGATGTATCAGAAATCTCTGAAAATCAAGCGGTAATCGGCTATACCTATACGGACAGCCTAGGCTGCACCAACGTGGATTCGATTGCCGTTGATGTTGTGTTGCCACCCGCCTTGGACCTAGGACCCAAGTTGCATGTTTGTGCGGATGATGGATCTGTCGCATTGCCTACTCCAACGGATTTACCGGGATATTGGTCCGGACCCGGTGTTGAAGAAAGCCAGGATACGATGGATTTGACCTCGTTGGAGCCTGGATTATTTCAAGTGCTTTTCACCCATGAGGGCCTCGTGTGTTCGGTTACCGATTCCCTTGAAATTGAATTGCATGCGTCGCCAGTATTGACACCCATGGATTCTCCTACGGCTTGTCCAGATTCGGTGGTGACTTTTGAAGTGAGCATTGCAGAAGGTGAGGCGCCATTTTCTTTTTCATGGTTTGTTGATGGTCTACTGCAAGGCTCCGATTCATTAAGTGCATCATTGGTCTGGAGTGAATCTGGTACACATGGCTTATCAGTAATCGCAGAGGATGCCTGGGGTTGTTCCTCTGCTTTGGAATGGAATGCCGATGTGTTGGAACCGGTAGCTGCCAGCATCGAACCGACCATAGCGTTTTGCAATCAATCGGTCATGGTTGAGTTGGGAGATTTCACAAATTCAGAAACGGCGACCACTCAATTTTTCAATGGTTTGGGAGGGGCTGCTTCCGCAGTGAATTCCAACGGCGAATTGGATCTCGGGGCATTGGCTGTCGGAAATTATGAAGTGGTGGTGCTTTTTGAACCGGAGGTTGGTTGTTCAGCTGTAGATACCACCCTAGTCCAAATCGCTGCACCGACTTACATACAAACGTCAGGGGCAGAGTCGATATGTGCTGAATCGGGTGTTCAATCACTTACCGCTTTTCCCGAAAGTGCGTTGGTTTCATGGTCGGGATTGACCTCTGAAGCGGAAGCTTCCCTATTGGATCCTTCGAACGGCGTATTGGATGCAGATGCCTTGAATCCCGGGGTTTACGCCTTCGCTGTCCAAACAGGCGAAGGAACATGTGCAACGGCCGACACCTTGGAATTGACCGTTTGGGCACTGCCTGAAATTTCTTTGCCCGTCATCAGTGCTGTTTGCTCGAATGATGATGTCGTTGCCTTGCCTTCGGCATTCCCGGTAGGAGGGGTGTGGTCTGGAGCTGGTGTTGTCGACGCCAGCGCGGGGCTGTTCGATCCTGCCATCACGGGGATAGGAATCGTTCAATTGCAGTACGCATATGAAGATTTGGAAACGTCATGCAGCGCATCAGTGCAAGCGGAATTCGACGTTGTAAGTCCCGAACCTGCGGCAATTATTGTTGATGCATTGCAGTGTGTTGATGTACCCTTTACGCTTTCAGCGGACAACTCGGATCAATTCTTGGAGGCCAATTGGCAAGCAAATAACCTCCCTGTCGGCAACGGTTTGGCATTGGAGTGGACGCAGGATGCACCGGGTACCCTGGAATTTGAATTGGAGACTGTGGATCTTAACGGATGCGTGGATGCTACAGCGCAGCTCGTGGAAGTTGAATCAGTGCCGCAAGTCGTTTTGAATGACATTGAGACCCTAGGTTGTGCTCCGTTTGATGTGGCCTTGGGGGCCAATGTCGCCGATTCAGATGTCCAATGGACATGGTATCTGAATGGGGAAGAGGTCTCCTCTGAAGCGGCTCTTACGGCAACGCTGGATGCAGTCGATGACACCACCTACCACGTGATCGAAGTGGAATGGAGCCACGCATGCGGATCCAGTTCGGATGCGGATAGCATCGGTGTGCTTCCAGCACCGATATTGGACTTCAGCGCAACGCCCTCTGACCTTTGTCTCGGAATTGAATCGGTTCTGGGCGTTCAAACCGCGTTTGCTGATGAAGTCGTCTGGAATTGGGGAGCGAACAATGCAGTGAGCGCAGACACGCTGGATTTCATCGCCGCAACTGAGGGCACTCAAAACTTCACGGTCACGGCTTCCAACACAGAGACAGGTTGCAGTTCGTTCGGTAATTGGACCGTGCAGGTACATGGCTCACCTGAGGCAGAAGTCACTTCTGATGTGACTTCAGGTTGCAGCCCTCTCAGTGCGACCTTCGCGACAGCATCGGATCAATTGCTGACCGATTGGGCTTGGCAATTTGGGGATTCCGGCCTTTCAAACGAATCGCAACCTACCCATGTGTTTGAGGCGTCGTCCAATGCAGAGTGGGTCTTGGTTGTTGTGAACATCACCGATCAATGGGGGTGTGAAGGAATAGCAAGTTCTTCGATCGAAGTGTTCCCAGGGCCATCGAATGCCTGGGAGTTGCCAGTGCATGAAGTTTGCGGGATTCCAGCCGAGTTGCAGGTAAATGGCCAAGGTGAGGCTGAAACACAATGGCTGGTCAATGACGCTCTGGTCGCGTTAGGAGACACGGCTGTGCTGAACTTGACGGAATTGGGATGGAACCACATCATGCAAATTGTTTCCAATGACTACGGCTGTGAGGCGATGGCATGGGATTCCATTGAGGTATTGTCGCTCCCTTCCGCGCAGTTGACTGCGGCCCCCATGATGGGGTGCGCGCCACTCGAAGTTGAATTAACCCCAATTTCGAATGGGATTGAGATGACGCTCGATGTGGTCAGTGGAAATGACACGGTGTATTCGGGCGCAGCAGCAACCGCGTTTACGCTTGAAGAATCGGGCAATTATCAGTTCATTCTGGAAAGTGTTTCTGAACGTGGCTGTATGAATCAGGCGATGTTGTCCGATAGCATCACGGTATTCCCAAAGCCACAGGTAGCATTCGAACCCGCTCCCTACGCCGGTACGTGGGATGATCCGCATCCATTGAACAGTTCTTGGACATTTGAAAATCTTTCAGATCCAGGTCAATCCATCTGGGATTTCGGCGACGGATCGGTTTCTTCGGAATGGGACGGTACCCACACCTTCCAGGATGCTGGGATTTATGAAGTGAGCCTTTTGGTGGTGAATTCCTTTGGCTGTTCAGATGAGGCGGTGGCAGTGATTGAAGTGGAGGAGAATCTGCAGGTGTTTGTTCCAACGGCCTTCACGCCACCTACAGATGGCTATTCAGATGGGGTCAATGATGCCTGGAGGCCTGAAATTTCCGAGCCTGAATTGGTCGATAGGTACCACATTGTAATCTATAATCGGTACGGTAATGTGGTTTGGGAAAGTACCGACCCAACAGCATATTGGGTAGGTGAGGCTTATGTTTCGAGCGAGCATTTTGCTCAGAATGACGTTTACACCTATGTCTTGCGCATCGATTCACGTGCGCAACTTCCAGCTTCGCGTGAGTGGAGAGGCCACATCACACTCATTCGCTGACGACGAATCGTGCGGTGCGGCCGTCTTCGAAACGTGCAACGTAGGTTCCTGGTTCCCAGCCGACAACGCTCAACACGCCATTTTGAAGGTTGGTTACACAGACCAAACGTCCAAAGGCATCCCAAACGGACAAAGCATCCCCATGGGACCAAGTAATGCTCGAACGAGCAGGA
>Ga0181568_10000844_pt1 | contig 27829 bp, 20 predicted proteins | sample 101ome_20_FD_133758 | JGI IMG/M metagenome (GOLD analysis project Ga0181568, IMG submission 133758) | Coastal salt marsh microbial communities from the Groves Creek Marsh, Skidaway Island, Georgia - 101404AT metaG (megahit assembly) | ecosystem: Environmental > Aquatic > Marine > Intertidal...
CGAAACGCTGCTCTTTACCGTAACAGACCCCACGGGCGAGCAGACGTCTTTTTCTCTTAAAGTCTACTCCTTACCAGCTAGCGGCGAGCCCCTGCTGGCCGCCCTGCCCGAAGTCCGCGTCCCGCTCGACGGCGTAGATTCCTCTATCGATCTCGACCGCTACCTGTTTGACCTCGACCACGCGCCCAGTGAAATAGACTTTTTTCTACCTCAGCGCGAAGACGTATCGCTGCGCGTAGACGAACAGAGCCACGTCCTCGTCATCCAACCGCAGGCCGGAGCCGTTCCTTCCGTCCTAGATATCGAGGTGCGTGCGGTGGACCCGGACGGAAACCAAGCAACGCAGATTCTGCGCCTATATTTGCTCGACGCCGATGGACAGAGCGGACCTCAGATGGCGCTCTTAGCTCTACCCAGCGTCGAATTGTTCGAGGGTCAGATACATACCTTTTCCTTAGACGACTACGTCACCGGTGACGTGGCGGTGAGCGATATCTCTTGGAGCACGGACGGGAGCGAACACGTCTTCGTCGATATAGACCCCGTGGATCGCATCGTCTCCCTGCGCACCAAGAGCGGATGGTATGGCGAGACGACGCTTGAGTTTATTGCGCGGGCAGGTAACCTACCCGAGCAGCGCCTGAGCCTGCATGTCAGCACTCCCGCACCCACACCCAGCGAGGAGATCGCCGCTCCTACCCTAGCGCAGTTACCCAATATTAGCCTAGAAGCAGGGGCTTTTGATCAGAGTATTGACCTCGACCAATTTGTCGAGCACGCCAGCCCAACGGACTTTGTCTGGAGCATAAGCGGAGGGCAAAACGCGCGCGTTCTCTTCGATACGGAAACCAACAGGCTCATCGTATTTGCCGGAGAAGATTGGGAAGGAGAAGAGCTCTTCGACTTAGTCGGCCTGAGCGCTGACGGCACTCGCTTAGAAACCACTCTGCGCGTGGCCGTTATCCTTCCCACCCCAGCCATTAGTCTTGCGGAGCAAACAGAAGTAGGCCTCTTGGCCGGAACCGCAGAGATTCGCCTCCGTCTTAGCGAATTGCTTTCGGGAACCGCCGATCCCCGCAGCATAGAGTGGTCAGCTCAGGGGCTCCAGCCGATCGGAGTGCGCTACGATGAGGAAAGCGAAGAGCTGGTACTGACGCGTACCACACCTTGGCAGGGCAGTGACATGATCGAACTCCGCGCAAGCCTAGAAGACGGAACGCAGGCGAGCGGACTGGTAATGGCCCAGGTCTACCCCCTTGACGGCAGTATTGGAGTCGAGAGCGAGGACTTTGTGCTCGTTCCCTTACCCAACGCTCTGCAACCCGATTTTATCGACCTATTTATCATTGATCGCATGGGCACAGCAGCGCAGCCACAGCTTCGCCTCAACGATGGCACATGGTCTGATTTAACGCTGAACCCCGGTCCCGAGAATATCTGGCAAAGCAGCTACGTGCTAGCTCCAGGTCAGAATGGAAGCGTTTCTATTGTCGCGCTATCTATCGTCGACAATGCGCTCTATACATCCTCTTACGACTTTGAAGTGGGCACCGTGCGCAGCGGCCGTGGCAAGGTGATCGCGCATAGCAATATGACGCTCGAAGTAGAAGGAGATGCGTTCAGAGGAGAAGCCGTCGTCGCCCTACTGCCCAGCGCAGTGCGCAACCCAGGCCCCGAACTGATTCCACGCTCTCTCGCCTATACGGCTCATTCACCGCAGTCCTATACGGGAAAAGGTAGCTATTTACGTGCCCATGGCACCGGGACAGCCCATTCAAAGGCGGGTATTTATCGCTATGGAGAAGGCCGATGGCACTGGATGCGTCCTACGCTGAGCCAAGACTGGCTAGAGGTTGAACTCGATGACCTAGGCCAATACGCACTGATGGAAGACCACACGGCGCCGCAGGTGACCAGACGCACCGAGCAGGCACTCCATCTGGTCGACCACGGTAGCGGCATTAGCGGTATCGAAGTGCTAGTCGACAACCTACCCATTTCATCGACCGCCTACAGCTGGGACGGTGAACAGCTCCTGTTTTATTCAGACCGTTTAACGGACGGCCTGCATGCGCTGCAGGTGCGCGTAACGGACAACGCGAACAACGTCCGCACGCTGAGTTTCACGACCCGGGGCGGCGGTGCTCCGCAGTCTTTTTCTCTGCTACAGAATTTCCCCAATCCGTTCAACCCAACGACATCTATTCCCCTAACCGTGCGCTCGCAACAGCCGGTGCGTCTAGCCGTTTACAACAGCGCCGGACAGCGCATACGCCTGCTGGCCAACCGCCTCTTTACGCCGGGTCGCCACATACTAGAGTGGGATGCGCGCGACGACCGGGGACAGCCCGTCTCCTCTGGAATCTATATATATCGCCTCGAAGTAAACGGGCAGATTCAGATGCGTAAAATGACGCTTATGCGCTGATCCTCCTCATACCCTTCTCAGCGCAGCTGGGCCGTGCACTCATACGAGGCACGGCCCCATTTTTATGCGCTCTCCAATCGATAGACCGATCTTCCAAAGCACCCGTAATCACATTGGCGAGTACGTATTTATAGCGTTAGTATACACGCATAAAACACGCTCATCGCCAAGAGATATGCCCATGGCACATTCACAGACTCCGACGTGGGGAGTCACCTGCAGCGCCCGCGCGGACAGCACCCTTTGCCGGCGAGCCTTCGCGATCGCTCAAGAATTAGAAAGCCCCTACTGGGATCGGCCCGACGGTCCGTTAGACGATTTCATCGATACTCAGCAATTGGACGCTCTCATCGTCGTAGGGCAGCGCGATATCGTCGTGCATACTCCACATGCGCGGCTGCGTCACCATCCTAACGCCGCCGTCCTACGCGTTGTCAATATGCTGCGCGACCGCCGGGACGCGTTCGTAAACCTCGCTCAGCTCATGCCGGGGGACCACGTGCTCGACTGCACCTGTGGCATGGGTGCCGATGCCATTGCCGCAGCACACGCCGTTGGAGAGAGCGGCACCGTGCGCGCTTTAGAAGCCTCTCCCCTACTGGCGCTCCTTGTCCGCTGCGGCATGCAGCGCTACCGGCATCCCAACCACATTGCCGTCACCGAGGCTATGCGTCGCGTATCCGTATTCAACGGGCACTACCAAGACGTGTTGCCCACCTGCAAGGACAACTCCTTTGACGTCGTCTATTTCGATCCTATGTTTGATCGAACCGTCTCCAAATCCAACGGCCTCGATCTAGTGCGCACCTTTGCCCAATCAGGCCTCCCGCAGCGGGCTGACATCAGCGAAGCTCAGCGCGTTGCGCGACGCTGCGTGCTGATGAAAGACCAGATGCCCGGACGCACGCTGCAAGCGCTGGGCTTCTCGCTTGTCAAAAAGGCTCGACGTTTTTGCTATGGCCGCATAGAATGCAATCTGTAAGGAGATCTGCCATGGATATTTCCTGCTGCGCCTGGGCGCTGTCCGGCCCTGAGCCCCGTGCGCTCAACCAGCTCGCCGAACTCGGCTTTGCACACATAGACGTGCAAACGCACACCTACGCAACGGCCCAATCACGGGCGGCCATAAACGCTCTAGATATCCAGGTACGCTGCGTAGGCCTTTCGTTCAACATGCCCGAAGACGCCGAATTGGACAGCCCCGATCGGAATATGCGTCAGCGCGCTATCGCACACGTAGAACAGGGCCTCGAACAAGCGTCCAGATGCGGCGTCGATACAGCCTATGTCGTACCGGGAGAGGATCCAAATCGGCTCGATTATTTTGGCGAGAGCATGCTGCGCGCTGCAGATCTGGCTTCCGAACGACAGATTGCGCTGGGCATCGAGCATTTTCCAGGCAAGGCCCTTCCCACCGCAGCCGGCACGTTGGACTATATAGACAAGCTAAACCACGCCAAGCTCTATCTACTCATGGACAGTGGCCACCTGCAGATTTCCAGAGAAGACCCCGCCTCTGTTATTGCCCAGGCCGGAGACCGACTCGGCTATGTGCACCTAGATGACAACGACGGTCAAGACGATCTACACTGGGCCCTGTGCGACGGCGTGTTAACCCGCACAGAACTGCGCGAACTCTTGGTCGCGCTCACCAATAGCCCGTATATGGGCCCCGTCAGCTTAGAACTCCACCCAGAGCTAAAAAACCCATTCGAATCGCTCCGCAAGAGTTTGCACTTGGTGCGCGAGATACTAGGAGAGCTACCGTGAGAACGATCCAAACAGCCCTAGAGGAACATCAGGTAGAACAGTTTCACAACCACGGTTACCTCGCGTTAGATGCGCTCATACCGGAAGAAGAAATTGAGCAATTGCGGGATATATACGATCGACTATTTGGAGAGAAAACGGGCTGGGATAAGGGCGACCAATTCGATTTGGCCGGCACCGACGAAGGCGAGGCTGCCCTCCCACAGCTACTAGGGCCTAGCCGCTACGTTCCCGAGCTCCGAGAGACTCACTATGTGCGCAACGCCCGGGCCATTGCCCAACAACTGCTCGGGCCTGAAATGACTGAAAAGCACGGCGAGCACATGATCTTCAAACCTGCGAGGTTTGGAGCCGCCACGCCCTGGCACCAAGATCAGGCTTATCACGATCCAACTATGTGCCAGCGCGGCGTTAATTTCTGGCTGCCTCTGGACGATGCAGACGTCGAATCTGGCTGCTTACATTTCGTGCCTGGATCGCACAAATTAGACGTGCTGCCTCACCATCCCATCAACAACGACCCGCGCATTCACGGACTGGAAGTGGACCACCCTGAGCGTTGGGAAAAAGAGGCCGTAGCCTGCCCCATACCGGCAGGTGGCGCCACGCTGCACGCCAGCTATATGCTGCACTCGGCAAAGGCCAACAGCAGCAGTAGACCGCGTCGAGCCTACATCCTGACCTTTCGTCTGCCGGCACAAAAACGCGCCGTTCCAATCGACAACTACTGGAAACGCACCCAGCAAACCGCGCGCGCAGCGCGGGCACAGCAGAGCACTGCAGACTAGTCTGCGGACCGTCCCCTTACAAACTGCTCAATGGGTTTAAGCGTCTGTAAGTAAACGGCGATTGCATCGAGATCTCGTTCGCTCAGATGCTGGTAGCCCTGTTCAATAACCTCCCACATCACGCCCTGAGCCGTATCTCCGTCTGGCTCGAAACCACTCTGCAGATACCAAATCATATCCGACGCACTCCACGCGCCCACACCCGTGGCCTTGTCGGGCGTTATATTGGGCGCAGATTCACCCTCTGGTCCCTCTTCCGAACCGGCATAAGCCCTGTCAACCAGCAGCCCGCCCGTTGCCGTGCGCGGCGTATGACACTCGGCACAGTGCGCCAGAGCTTCCACTAAATAGGCCCCGCGGTTCCACGCTTCTGACCGATTTTCTCGATACTCAAATTCGCCCTCAGAGAAATGCAGCACCTTCCAAAGGGCAAGCGTAGAGCGCCAGCTAAAGGGCGGAGAAAGGGCGTTGGGTTCGTTCTTTTTTCTTATAGGAGGCAGACTAAAGAGATAGGCCTTTAGGTCGAGCAGGTCGCGTTCGCGCATGCGCGTAAACGCCGTGTAGGGAAAAACTGGATAGTAGTGGGAACCGTCTGGTGCAATTCCCTCGCGCATGGCGCGCACAAAATCGGCATCGCTCCACGCGCCAATACCCGTTTCTATGTCTGGCGTAATATTGGTCGCATAAATCGAACCAAAGGGCGTTTTAATGGGCCGCCCCCCTGCCATAAACGCGCCTCTTCCGGATAGGTCTGTGTGGCAGCTACAGCCGCCGCTGGCGCGAAATACGTATTCGCCTCGTTGCACAGCCGACTCGGCGTGGGCGAGCAGACTCCAGCACGCGCACGCAAGAAAGATGGCCGCGGAATATATGTGCTTCATGCAAAGACGCATAGAGCCGCACAGACGCGCCGCCGCGGTAGCACCCCTATTCCCAAGCGCGGCCAGGCGTGTGGGCTAGTGCGTATGGCTTGCATGCTTAATGCGAAAAGGCTTGTGACAGCTGCTGCAGGATCCTCCAACGGCGCGCATAGCCTGAGCCGTGGCTTTAGCATCTCCCGTCTCAGCGGCTGCTACAAGCCTATCAGCCGCCTCTTCCAACACCTTGGCAGCGGCCACATACTCATCCCACTGCGCCCAGATCTCCGCTCGAGCCCCACCGCCATCTTTCATCGCTTTGAGCTTAAACGAAGGGGCTACCAGCCGGCTGGTAGCCTGCAGTCCTTTGGCGTGCACCAACACATCCTCGCCGTAGGGCAGTTTGTTCTTGAGTATGGCGCCAATGGCACCCGACTGATACTTCAGCACGTCCATTACCTTTTCTCGGTACGTAATAATTCCTTCAGCGCTATGCGCTTCTTCGGCACGCACTGCGCTCGTCAACAGCGCGCAGCACATCAGCGCACTCAACATATATCGTTGCATTTTCATTCCTCGTTCCTCCTGCCCTATTCTATCGGACACAAACGAAAAATAGATAGGAGAAAATAGCCCATACGGTAAAGGACCGGCTCCCTTCGGGAACCGGTCCTTTACCCATAAAATAGGGGTTTACTTGATTGTAACTTCTTTTCCTTTGGCCGCAGACTCGTAGATACCGTCGAGCATCTTCTGCACCATCAGGCCGTGTGCGCCCGGAGCCATAGTGGGCCGATTATACAATACGTGATCGACAAAGTTGCGCATCTTGGCGCCAAATGCATCCGAATTAGGCAACCAATTGGGCTCTGTATTGACCATGTAATTATTCTCGTCACTAAACAGTCCCGGCGGATCCCACGAAGCGCCGCCTTTCTCTCCCATGATCGTAAAATTCCAAGCATTCTTTTCGATATGTGCCGCGAAGCTGGCCTCGAGGTGCAGCGTTGCTCCATTGTCAAAGCGGATCATACCAACGGCCAAGTCTTCAACGGTGTACGTCTTGTAATCCCAGTTGGGCCACTGAGAAACCACATCCGATTTCTTGTCGCCCAAGTAGGTGTAGGTGCTCCCACTGGCGGCGACGGGCTTGGGAGATCCCATGACAAAGTGCGTCATTTCCAACGCGTGTACGCCGATATCGATCATCGGTCCGCCCCCCTGCAGATCTTTGCGGCCAAATACGCCCCAGTTGGGAATGCCGCGACGGCGCAGTGCGTGTACGCGCGCGTACAGGACCTTGCCCATTTGCCCTTTGTCCACCGCATTCTTGATAAAAGTAGTTTTGGAATCATATCGATATTGAAAACCAATAACGAGCTTGCGGCGGTTTTTCTTCGCAGCATCGAGCATCTTCTGCCCCTCACGCGCGTTCATCGCCAACGGTTTTTCAACAATGACGTGTGCTCCAGCATTCAGCGCAGCGATCGAACAGGGCGCGTGCAGACCGTTCGGCGTGCAAACGCTGACCGCGTCGGGCTTGACGCTTTTCAACATCTTCTTGTAATCCGTAAAGGCCTCGCCAATGCCAAACTCTTCGCAGCGACTCTCTACGCTTTGGGCAACCACATCGGAGGCTGCGACCAGTTCAACATCTTCCATATCCTTCAGGTAGCGCATATGTGCGCCGGCAATGCCTCCAGCGCCGATAAACGCGACGCGCAGCTTTTTCTTAGCCATTTTTCTCCATTTCTCGTGTAATAGCCAGGTAGCTAATAGGGTAGTGTACGGGGGATCAGCAGCATAAAGTAAGGGGGTTTGCAACCGCGGCAAGAGAGCAAATCAAAAATACTGGACTCCGTCCTGGGCGATATCTAATCACATATAGCACAGAGTGTGGAGCCTTTCGACGCCACACCCCGTATTTTAAATAGACGTTACTGCTGAAATGCCTCTATGTGCTTTCTCACATCGCCATGTCCATCGACGCCCCGTCCGGGGTGCACTATGTGGCGGAATCGGAAAACTCGCTTTTCTCCGCTGGGAATCGTCCAGCTCGCGTCAATGCTATCGTCGCTTTTAAAGTCGTGCACGCCAAAGGGATTAGCGGTAAAGAGGCCGTATCCGCGCACGTGCCAGTACGTTGGAAAGAGCGGATTGTCCTTGTGATCTACAACGGTGTGGCCCCACTCTTGGCCGCTGACAAGCGGCCCCGAATAGTCAACCCAAGCCGCCTGTACGCCCCACGTCGCCTCCGCACCCTCGCCGTTTTCAAATACCTGTCCCTCTGAGTTTTCGATGCGCCCATGGTCTTTGGCATCCATTGAGGTCGGCACGCGAATTGAATAGAGTCCACCCTCTTTTGTGTCGCCAAATGTAACGGCGCCGTGCACAGCACGCAGTTCGCTGCGCTGATCTATGATGCGTAAATCTCCTTCGGCTCGTATCGAAATAGAGCGACGCTCTTCTAATAGCTTCTGGCCTTCGGGGCCGTACCAGTCGACTATACCGTCGATATGGGCTACGTCGTCAACGGTGCCCACAACCGGCTGACCCCGCTGCAACATCGCTCCGTGGTCCGTGCTCTCGTCCCACAGGTTATACCCGTTGACCAGACCATGGGCCGTATACACACTCCGATGGTGGTAGTGATCCTGTTTCTCTCCCTCGACATCTTCCATCGGATAAGCACGAGTCAATCCCTGTCCATCGGCCGTCTTGAGCGGATAGAGATAGGGACGACACGCGTAATGCCCGTAGCGGTACTCCGTGAAAAGAGCGCCGTCTACAGTGACTACGGCTTTGTTTTCTTCTGGGTGTAGCTGGATATCCATCATATCTCCACTCTCTTTCGAATCATATTACGGCCAACGGCAAGCAATCCGCTCGCATCTCAGGCCGCTTTACCGCAGCATCGCTTGTATTTTTGACCACTGCCGCACGGGCATGGATCGTTGCGGCCGGGATCTACGCGCTTTCGTGCTGCTTCCTTCTGCGCATCCATCTGTCGCGCCCACTCCATAACGTTGGCCGCAGGACGGCCCTGTCCCACTTCATTGGCCATAAAGCGCATATAGGGATCGGCATGGGAGAAGAACATCTTGTAGCCCTTGCACAGATAGTTCAGGCCGCTCTCTCCCTGTGGAGTGCGCGTAAAACGCTGCTTGGGACAGCCTCCATTACAGGCAAAGCGATAGTCGCATTCCACGCAGTACTGGGGCAGCGTATCTTCCTTATCGTTACCAAATTTTTGCTGCAGCGGACTGTCGACCATATCGCGAATAGCCATGTCGTGTACATTGCCCAATCGATAGTCTGGATAGACAAAATGGTCGCAGGAATAGAGATCGCCGTTGTGCTCGATAATCAGCGCTTTGCCGCAGGTGCGGGCAAAGATACACAGGCTCGGATCCTGTCCCATCCAAGCACCCAGCGCCGTATCGTACATTTGAATAAACACGCGTCCGACATCGCGTCGCACCCACTCGTCAAAAATTCGGCACAGAAAGCGTCCGTACTGAGATGCGCCAACTGACCAGCGCGTCACCAACGCCTTGCCTTCGAACGTCGGATCGACCAACTCCAGTCCGTCGTCCTCCGGCTCGTCTGCCGCGCGCTCTACGATGGGTATAAACTGCATAAAGCCGCTGCCCTCTTCGCGGAGAAACTCGTATATCTCCAAGGGATGATCGGCATTGTGATTTTGCAAAACCGTAAGCGTATTAAATTCAACTTCGTGCCGCTTGAGCGTCTGCAGTCCGGCATAGACGCGATCAAAGGTCGGCTTTTGTCCCTTGTCTACGCGATAGCGATCGTGAAATTCGCGCGGGCCATCAATGGACAGCCCCACGAGAAATTTCTCTTTGTGTAAGAAAGATCCCCATTCGTCGTCTAGTAGAATGCCGTTGGTTTGAAACGCATTTGTGATCGCTTTACCGTTGGCATAGTGCTGCTGCAGTTCAACGGCCCGACGAAAGAAGTCCAACCCCATCAGCGTGGGTTCGCCGCCCTGCCACGCAAAGTTTACCACGGGCACGTCCTGCGCCTCTATATACTGCTTCACGTACTGCTCTAACGTCTCATCCGACATACGCCAGCTCTTGCGCGCATCTGGGTAGAGTTTCTCTTTCTCTAGATAAAAGCAGTACTTGCAGTCGATGTTACACACCGAGCCAGAGGGTTTAGCCATCACGTGGCAAGATGCGGGTTGTTGTGTCGTAGCTGTCTCGGTCATAGGACTCACTCTATTGTTTTTCTGCGGTGATTTTTATGATAGCTTTTTCACCCTTTCGATGCAATACCCATTGAGGATAATCCGAAATGCAAACCCTGATCGTCGGCGATGTGCACGGCTGCGCAAGGGAGCTGTCTGACCTGTTGAACAAAGCTCATTTTTCTCCCAGCCGAGACCGCTTACTGCTAACCGGAGACGCCTTTGCGCGTGGTCCCGACCCGCTGGGCGTCTGGCATCTGATAGAGGAGTGTGGAGCGGATATGGTGCTTGGCAACCACGACGCACGCCTCCTGCAGCAATTAGAGGCCCTGTCTACCAATCGGGATCCGGGCCGCGTCAAGCCAGATCAAAGCTTCACCTTACACGCGCTCGAGCCGGTTCACAGCGCTCTGTTAGCGTGGCTATATCGGGTACCGCTGTATATAGAAGAGGATCGTTTCCTACTGGTACATGCAGGCATTAATCCGGAGCGCGGCTTGGCCGAAACGCGCTTTGAAGAGTTTATAACCATACGAACCTGGCCTCCCGCCAAAGGACGTATCGATGGGCCGCGCTGGCACGACGCATATAGACCGGTTCACCCACTCCTCATCTTCGGCCACGACGCGCCAGGCGGGCTCGTCACAAAACGTCGCGATGGAAAACCCTATCTACTGGGGCTCGACACCGGCTGCGTGTACGGCCGAGCGCTCACCGGCTACCTGCTTGAAGAAGAGCGACTCATCAGCACTGCGAGTCAACAAGATCCCGAAGCGTGGAAAGCGCGTGGGCGCTAGCCACGCGCCTGCCTGACCAGATGTTCAAATAGGCTGTCCCACGCCGAACCGGGCATGGCTTCCGGATGAAACTGTACGCCGAGCAAACGCCCATCTTCTCCCTCTATGCCCTCGATAAGCCCATCGGATGCATGGGCGTTTATCCGCAGGCCCTCTCCCACATTCTCAACGGCCTGCAGATGAAAACTATTGGCCGGCACGGACGGTGCCCCCACCAAACTGGCCAGCAGCGATCCGGCCTCAATCGAGACATCGTGCGTTATGTCTACGCCCCCTGTGCGCTTAGGCGAGTGAGCCCCCACGCCAAGTTGAGCCTGCACATCGGCAAAGAGCGTGCCGCCCAAGCGCGCGTTGATAAACTGCATCCCATAGCAAATGCCCAACATCGGTCGCCGTTTTTCCTGCAGCACGTCAAAAGCGACACAGTCGGACTTCCAGCGGTGCAAATCGACGGCGGGAAGATCCTCTGGCAACTGTCCCACGAGTCCTTCCGTTATACCAGGTCCGCCCGTAATCACTAAGCCATCCAGCACGTCCAGCAGCGGACGCTGCGTCTCAGAATCGGAAGTCTGAGCAACGATCACCGGTGCTCCACCTGCCCGTTCAACCGCATCGACGTAGCGGCGCTGCAGCGTTTGTGCAGTTTCCGTAAGGCTCGTCGTGATACCGATCAGCGGGCGCGCCATCAAACTCCAGCTTTCATGCGAGCAAAGGACACTCGATCATCGAGGGTAGTCATTGCGGCAAAACTGTCTATGTCTTTCCGGCTCGGATCGAGCGCACTGACCGCTTTATGCATAAATGCTCGTTGATTGTCACTCCGGGGAGAAACAGTCCAGATATTTCTATTAAACGCCTCTATCTCGGCCGGATCCTTGCCGGTAACGCGATCGCCCAGCCAAGTCCACACCGCATCATCTCCGTCGCACTTCTCTACCACCTCAACCAATTCACCGGCGTTGGTGCCAACAAATTGCAGGACCAAACGATCAAATCCAGAGTCATCGCCAAACCAATAAGCGCCTAGCATACGACAGTGGGCAGCACGCGCCTTGTCTATCGCGCGCGCCAGACCCGCTATCCCACCTACGCTCACGTCGTATATGCTGCGCGGCGCATGGCGGCGCAGGTCTACTAGGCCAAAGCTCTTTTCATCGTCGAAATCCATCAGATCAAAAAAGGTATCGACTTCACCCCGATCGCATCCGACCTCCTCTTTGCGCTGCAGGAATGCTGCCCGAGCTTCGCCTAAGCGGCCAAATTCCGCACGCACTGCGTTAAACGCAGACTTTTCGGCAGGCGTCCTTTCAACGCGCTCAGCGATCCATTCACTAAGCTCCGTATCATTGGGGTTGGCATAAGCCGCCTCCATAAAGTCGCCCGCATCGATGTCGAGAAACGCGAGTATCGCTGAATCGAGACCCGAATCTTGACCGTATCGATAGGCCCCCAACGTACCCGCCTTAGCAGCGCGCGCTTTATCCGCCATGCGCGCTGCGCCCATCACGCCGAATACGCTGCGAAGATAGGCCGTGCGCGGGGGCTCTCTCGTTAGGTCCATCTGGCAAAACTGCCCCCAATCATCCAGCTCTAAGGAGGCGAATATCGTCGTTATATCGGTTCGGGCGGGAGCATACCGCGCCAAGCGTTCACGCAGCAGTTGCCGGTGGTGCTCGTCTTGCGGCTCGCGCTCAATCCGCTCCCGGTTAAATGCGTCTATCTCATCCTGCGTTCGGTTGATTGCACTGATCCGTTCGCGAACGCGCTCTACCAGTTCCTCATCACTCATTGCATCGGCTGCGTCGGCAAACTCATCGGCCTGCATACCAATGAGTCCTAGGACCTCCGTATCCAAATTCGAATCGTCCCCGTATACGTAGGGCTCAAGCGTTTCTTCGCTGTGCGCCCGCGCCTTGTCGATCATGCGCGCTAGGCCAACAATGCCTGCCATATTCGTATTGGATGGGCGGCGCGGGGGCTGTCTGGTCAAATCCATTGTGTTCAACTCCTTTTAATTCTCTGCTCACTATGGGATAAAATGCATTTCACGGCGGCTATATTGACGAACCCATAGCGGGCTCATATACTCCATCGCATGCCTGAACTACCCGAAGTAGAAACCGTGCGACGCGCTATGGAGGCGGCGCTACCTGGCCGCATTATACAGCAAGTCGACACATCGAACAAGCGCCTGCGCGAGAAGATCGACCGGCGGCGCCTGCAGGCCCTGCGCGGCGATCGTTTCGTCGCCGCTCGGCGGCGCGCCAAATATCTCTTACTCGACCTCGAATCCGGCACAACGCTGCTCATCCACCTGGGCATGAGTGGCAACTTGCTCCTGCGCGAACCCGGCGTAAAACACGATCACGTCGTTTTCCACCTCGATTCAGAGCGTCCCCTCGTATTTAACGACCCACGTCGCTTTGGCATGGTGATCGTGTTAGAAGAGGGCGAAGCCGATGAGAATCGCTACCTCAGTGGCTTGGGCCCCGAGCCGCTCACAGCCTCTTTTAATACGCGCTATCTGCAGGCGGCCTGCAGCAACCGCAAGACGCCCATAAAAACGCTGATTATGGACGGCCATATCGTTGTCGGCGTCGGCAATATATACGCGAGTGAGGCGCTCTTTCAGGCCGGAATCCATCCGCAAACACCTTCGGGCAATTTGAACGAGGCCGCCCTGGCAGACCTAGTGCACGCCATTAAACGCATACTGCGCAACGCCGTCCGCAAAGGGGGAACGACCATTAGCGATTATTTGGGTTCGGGCGAGGGCGGACGTTTCCAACAGCGCCTAGCGGTATACGGCCGGGCCGGTGAACCGTGCCGCACGTGCCAACATCCGTTGCAGAGTTTGATCATGAGTGGACGCAACACGTTTTACTGCACTCACTGTCAACAATAGAAAACGCCGACCACCACAGGGGCGGAGTCGGCGTTTTCTGCAACCATATCGTCTGTTTTCTCAGCTTTTAACTTGACCGTTGGGCGCCGGCTCCGTCGTGGTTATCACGTCGTCCAACAGTCCGTATTCCTTTCCTTCAGCGGCGGACATAAAAAAGTCGCGGTCCGTGTCCTTGGCGATCTTTTCTACGTCTTGTCCCGTGTGCTCTGCATAGAGCTCGTTAAGCTCCTCGCGCAGGCGAATTGTCTCGCGAGCGCGGATGTCCAGATCCGTTGCGCTACCCGTCACCGTCCCCATGATGAGGGGCTGATGAATCATGATGCGCGCGTGCGGCCAGGCAAAGCGCCGACCGGGTTCGCCGGCCGAAAGGAGAAAGGACCCCATGCTCATTGCCATGCCGATACACACGGTGGAAACCGGTGCCTCAATGGCGCGCATAGCGTCGTAAATGGCCATGCCATCGTGCACAGAACCGCCCGGACTGTTAATATAGAGCACGATCTCTTTTGTTGGATCTTCGGCGTTGAGCGACAGCAGGCGCATCACTACGGCCTTGGCTGACTCGTCGTTTACGTCGGACCACAAAAAAATCTTGCGTGCTTTATACAGGCTCAACTCCAGGTTTTTTTCCTGAATGTTTTTGAGCAAATCTTCGTTTTCTTCGGCCATTGACCAATCTCCAAAATGATATCGAATACCGCATATAACTGGGTCAAGAATATAAAGGGGAGCCCATACCGAGTCAATGCGATCGGCGCACTCGCATTGATCCTCTACACGCTCTCAAAATGCTGGCTGGTCTACGGAGTAGAACTGGGTAAAGACGAGGCGGTATACTGGTATTGGAGTCAGCACCTGGATGCCAGTTATGCGCTCTTGCCCTTCTCGCTAATCGCTTTGGCCGACGCCCTGGCCCCTGGCAGTGAGCTTTTTTTACGCATGCCTTCCATCCTGCTCGGGACGCTGGCCGTCTACTGGCTTTACCAGCTCTGCCGCGACTTCGGACTAGCCGCCGAGCGCGCGCGATGGGCCACGGCCGCCTTTGCGCTGAGTCATTGGGGTTGGCACACCAGTTCATATCTCCATCCGGACGTATTCTTGGCCACCTGCTGGCTCTTGGCCCTGCGCACCGGCCTGCGCGCCTGCACGACTCACGAAACGCGCGACCTAGCCTACGCAGGAGCGGCCTGTGGCCTAGCCGTGCTGTGTAAATATTCCGGCGCATTCCTCGGGATCGGCTTGGCCCTGTGCGTTCTGTATACGAGTCCAACCGATCGCCGGATCAGTGCACTCGGGATCTTCTCAGCAGCCGCCCTGCTCGTCGCATCGCCTCTGGTTTACGCCCAGTTAGAAACGGAATTCTACCTGCCGCAGACGCTCAGCACGCTGTCGAGAATAGAGGCGCTTACCAATCTATTCACCCGTTTTATTTTCTTCGCAATCAATCCACTCTTGTTTATCTCGCCCGTCCTGCTCTACCTACTGTACAGAGCACTACTATATGCGCTGGGCCAACTTAGACATGCACCGTCCAACGCCGCTTTAATAGCGCTGATTCCGGCCCTCTGCACGATTGGTGCATTTCTGTTTTTTGCCCTTTTCCGAGGTCAGATAAAGGGCAACTGGATATTGATTGGATTTCTTGGACTATGGCCGCTGGCGTTTGCGCTACCGGCGCGCAGTGCGCTCTACGCCGCTCTAATTCTGAGCGGACTTCCCCAGACCGTTCTCATCGGTTTGGGACTCAAGCATCCAGCCGCCATGCGTACGTGGATTGAACAGAGCACGCTCGACGGGAGCTACACCAGTCTCGTCTCCAGCCCTGACCGCACGCGTGAACCGTCTTATTCTTGGGGCGAGCGACTGTGTGAATACAGCGGCTGGAGCGCGTTTAGCCGCGACGTAGACGACCTATTGGCAGAGCGCGGCATTGACGCGCTGACGCCGCTGGCCAGCACGCAGTACAGCATTCCCTTCAGCATGGCCTATTACGGACGGCATCCTCGCGCGTACTACACGATCGACGACCCGCGCTTTCGCGACCTGACCGATATTCAGAGAGCACCCGAACAGAGCGCAGCGCTGCTCTTTGCCGCCCGTCGGGCAACGCCGCTTCCCCCCTTTGTTAGAGAGCGTTCTCATGGCCCTATAGGAACCATCGAACGCGGCGCACCGGGCTGCGTTGCCGTCCCGTACGACATATATCTGTTGGAAGAGAGATCGCGATCGGACTAAGCGCGCTCGCGTGCCTGTGCGGCACCATCGCGCGAAAAGGCAGAAGACATGACGCGCTGCACGAGCACGCGCAAATCGTCGAAGAACGTATAAAATAGGGGAACCAGGACCAGAGTGAGCACCATAGAGGCCATCAATCCCCCTATCATGGTGCGTCCCAGAGGAGCATAGGCTAACCCCACGAGCTTAGAGTTGCCAACGGCCATCGGGATCAGGCCAAAAGCCGTTGTAAACGTCGTCATCAGAATCGGGCGAAACCGATGCCGTCCCGCTTCCATCAGCGCCTCTAATCTATCCATTCCCTCATCGCGCAGCCTATTGGCCAAGTCAATTAAAACAATCGCATTATTCACCACGACGCCGATCAGAATCACCATGCCAATAATCGACATGATATCCTGCTGCGTGTTGGTCAGATAGAGCGTCCAGTAAACCCCGAGAAACGAGAAAGGTATCGATATGAGAACGGAAAGAGGCAGCACAAATGATTCAAAGAGCACGCCCATCAGCAGAAAAACAAACGTAACGGACATAATTACGGCGAAATACATCGAGTCATCCTGCTCTTCTAAACGCTCATAGCGATCGCCTTTATCCCAGCGGTAGCCGCGCGGCATCTCAAAGCCCTTCATCACTCTGTCAACCTGGCCGAAGAGCGCTTCGGCACCCTCTTTATCTGCTCGCGCAACCACGTTGAGCACCGTCTGTCGATTATCACGGCGGATACCACCTAGCGTCCGCTCCACGTAGATCTCGGCCAGCGATTCCAGCGGCACTTCTCTGTCATCTTCCACTGAAAAAGTAATGCTGCGTAGATCCTGTAAATTCTTGCGATCGTACGCTTCCAGCTGCACCTGAATATCGATTTCCCGCCCGTCTTCAGTGTGGAACTTGTTAATCTTATGACCGCGCAGGGCATAAGAAATACTGCCCGAAACCTCTTGGGCGCTGACTCCGAGGCGCTGCATCTGGCCGCGATCAAGCCGGAGCTGCAGTTCCGTTCCACCGCGGTCCATATCGGTGTCGACGGAAAGTAGCCCGGGGATATTCTCCAAGCGTCGCTCCACTTCTCGAGCCATTCCCATGAGGACGCGCGTGTCTTCTCCATACAGCGTCACGCTAACAGCGGCATCTTCTTGGGTGTCCTGCCAGTTGACGCGCATCGTAACACCTGGAGGCATTTGCAGGCGCATCTGCAGATCTTCTTCTACCTCATCGTAGTCGAGATACGGCTGGTTTCTTATGCCAAGCTTTTTGAGTAAATCACTCCAAGCGACCGAGTACCACTCGAGGTCTTCTTCTTCTTGGAGATACATCGAAATTTCCCCACGACCAGCGCTAAAATTAGAGGTTATGTTCGCCACGTTATACAGCGCTTGGTTAGCGATCAACGTATCCTCAACGGCGCTCATAAAGATCTCGGCCTGTTCCAAACTCTGACCGGAAGGCATTTCAAAGTTGAGCATTATGCGCGTTTCATCGCGTTCGTTTCGGTCTGTCCGACTGATACCTTCCATCGGTATGCGTATACTAGCTACCGCTAGGACGACGAGGATAAAGGTGTCTAAGCGATGCGTTAACACCCAGCGCAACGAGCGTTCGTAGCGCTGCTGTAGCCACGCGATTCCGGCAGAATCGCTGCGCTTTTTATCCGATCCCATCTTGAGTGCGGCCAGCGGTATGATAAGCAGCGCGATAAACAGCGAGGCGACGAGACCGACCATAACGGGCACGCCTATGCGCAGCATCCAAAAGGCCATATTATCATCGGAACCCATCAATACCAGCGGTAAAAAAACCACGACGGTCGTCAGGGTGGCCATAGTGACGGGCAGCCCCACTTCTCCCGCGCCCTCAATGGAAGCGCGGCGCGGATCGACGCCGTTCTGGCGCAGGCGAAAGATATTTTCTACGATCACGATCGCGTTATCCACGACGAGACCTAAGCTGAGCATAAGCCCCATCATCGTCGCCATATTGAGGGACCAACCGGCAAAATAGAGGGCCGTTATCGTGACCATTATGCACAGTGGAATAGCCAGCGTGATAATCAGCGTCATGCGCACTGCACGCAAAAAGAAGAACAGCACCACTGCGGCAAAAAGTCCCCCCCACAAACCCGAATCCCGCAGATTGTAAACCGACGAAGTCACGTGTTTGCCCTGATCCCAAAACACTACGGACTCGAGATCTCTCAGTTTGGGATGACTCGCCAACTCCTCTAGCGCAGCTTCCACCGCGCGCGAAATATGCACGACGTTGGCTTCGGCGGAGCGAACAATTTCAAACCCCATCGCTTCCTGGCCATTAATCCGGTTTGACCAGTCTTTCTGGGGCGGCTCATAGGACACCGATGCAATGTCTTTCAGACTGAGCTGATGCTCGGGATCGACAATGGTCTCGCTCAACTCTTCAACGGTCTTATAGCGGCCCACCGAGCGCAGGTAAATCTTTTTCCCCCCTTCAACAATCCATCCACCCGGCACAGTCACGTTCTGGCTCCGCAGGTCGTTAACGGCCTGAAACATATTTATGTCGTGACTGCGCATTCTGTCTTGATCCATTTCAACCAAGACCTGTTTATCCGGCGTGCCCCAAAGCTCGACGTTTCCCACGCCTTCAATACGACGAAAAGCGGGCTCGATATACGTATCCATTAGAAAGCGAGGGTCACCTGAACCGGGGGGGAACGTGATCGAGCCTGCCATCATGGGAATGTCGTTGGCATCCCAGCCGCGCACCATCACCTGCTCTATCTCGTCGGGCATCTCCGGCATAATGCGATCCAACCGATCCCTCATCTCAGCAGAGGCGACCTGCAGATCGGTATCTTTCTGGAATTCAACAATTACGGAGCCACTCCCCCTGTTGGCACGTGACTGAATGCGCTTTACGCTGCCAACCTGCGCCACGGCCTCCTCCATCAGGCGCACCACTTTTTTCTCTACCTCGATCGCTCCGGCGTTCGGATAGGAAGCCCAGGCGAACAGACGCGGCCACTCCATGCCTTCAGGAAAGAGCGTCAGGGGAATCCGACTGTAGGCTATGGCACCAACGACGAGCATCGCCAATAAGATCATGGTAACCGTTACGGGCCGGTTAACCGAAAATCGCGGCAGCGGATAGGATCGTTCTTTCATAGATTACTCAATCTTTCCTATCGACTAGTGAGTAGACCGTGGGAATTACGACCAGCGTCAGGAAGGTCGAACTGGTCAAGCCTGCGATAACAGTTAGCGCCATGGGCGTGCGAATCTCGGCTCCATCTCCCAACCCCAATGCCATCGGCAGTAATCCGAGAACGGTGGTAGAAGTCGTCATCAGAATGGGACGCAGTCGCACGCTGCCCGCGCGCACAATGGCGTCCATCTTGGCCATTCCGGATCGACGCAGCGTATTTATGTAGTCGACCAGAACAATGGCGTTGTTGACAACGATGCCGGCCAGCATAATCAGACCAATAAACACCACAATGCTCAGGGCTACCTGCATAACGTAAAGCGTCAGCAGGACGCCGATGAGCGCCAGAGGGACCGTAAACATGATGACGAACGGATGTACGAGCGATTCAAACTGCGAAGCCATCACGATGTAGACTAGGAAGATAGCCAGCAATAGCGCAAAATACAGGCTGTTGAGCGACGTTTCCATCTCTTCGTTTTGTCCACTGATTACAAAGTCAAACCCCGGGGGAAACGCCATCTGACGCAGCGCCGCGTAAATGCGGCCAGAGGCTGTTCCCAGGTCGACGCCCTGGATATTGGCCGTGACCAACGCGGCGCGCTGCTGGTCGATTCGACGTATTTCGCTAGGCCCCTCGTCTACTCGGATATCCGCTACGGCAGAAAGTGGAATGGGAATGGCGCCCCCTGGATTGACCACAATGCGCTCCAATTCAGCTAGGCCCAGACGGTCCTCTTCGCGCAGGCGCACCAAAACGTCGATCAGGCGCTCTTCCTCGCGAAAATCCGTAGCAACCCGGCCCTGCACCTTGTTGCGCACTAGTTCTGCCACGTTGTTCAAGCGCAAGCCGTAATTTGCAAGGCGGTCGCGGCGATAGTTGATCTGCAGCTCTGGATTGCCGACCTGGAGCGAGGAGCGCACGTCGACCAACCCTGGGATGCTGGCCAGACGCGCCTCTACGTCTTTGCTAATCAGACGCAGCTGCCGCAAATCATTACCGCGCACTTCGACTTCGATCGGCGTCTTGAAGCTAAATAACGCCGGATGGGCAATCTCCAACTCCACCTCTGGAATATCTGCCAGCAGCGTGCGCAGACGGCTTATCAGCCGCTCCTCTCCTTCGGCAGTAGAACCCCCAGCTAGCTTGAGCGTGATCTCAGCGGTATGCTCTCCCTCGTCAGAGGAGCTACTGGCCGATTGATCGGTACCCACGGTCGTTGCCATGCGCTCTACCTCGGGCTGATTAGACGCCACGGTCTCAATCCGTTCCACCACGGAAGCCGTCTTTTCCAGCGGAGTGCCGACGGGCAGTGCGACCCGCATATTGAACTCGCCCTGATGAACCTGAGGAATGAGCTCTTGTCCAAGTCGAGGCAAGAGCTGCTGCCAGCAAAACACGAGCGCTCCCAGCGCACCAATGACGACGACAAGCCGGTTGCGCAACGCGGCCTGAAGTAGAATGGGGTACGCCTTCTGAACGAGGGAAAAAACCTTTTCAAAAAGAAAGAGTAAAGGAGCGAAAAAAGGCAGCAGCAGCAGCGCAACGAGAAAAAGCGCCACCACGACAACTAGTCCAACCAGCATGATACCCACGTGCAGCACAATCCCGACCAGACGCAGAACAATGGCCAGCGCAAAACGCGGCATCAGATAGACCAAGACCAGCGGCCATAAAAGAAACTTGAGACCTTTCCACACAAGACTGTTTGTCTTGCCCACCCAATGCACAAAAAGCAGCACGCTCTCGCGGAGCTGCAGTGGACCACCGTAGGCGAGTATAGAGGGCCACAGACGCTCAAAGAAGGTCCAGCTCCCAATGTGGCTGGCGCGAGCCCACAGGCCCACCGACTCGGACCAAGACGACGCGGGCTTGATCCACCAGCGTTCGGCCAGATATGCCAACGGCCAGAGCACATAAAACAGCAGCAGTGCGAGCCCCTTGAGTATCGCCGCAACCAGCACGACGGCAGCCAGTCCAACCCGCAACACCGCTTCGGCGAACAGAAGAGGCACGGCCAGCGCCAGGTTCAGCAAGCGCTTAGGCACCGCCTGTTCATCTTCCATGAGAGCCGTCCGCGCACGGCGCATGGAAGACAGGCGAAGAAAATCGCTACTGACTAGCTGACTCAGCGAGCTTTCCGCGCCGCTGTTGACTTTGCGCGAAGCCAACATGGGAATAAAAAACAGCGCCACCGCCAGCGAGGCTAGCAGTGAGAAAACCACCGTCAGCGCCATATCGCCAAAAACCTGTCCAGCTACGCCTTCGACAAATACGATGGGGAAAAATACCGTGATCGTCGTCAGCGTCGATGCAAAGACGGCCGTACCCACTTCGGAGGTGCCACGCACGGTAGCCCTAGCGATATCATCGCCTTCTTCCCGGCAGCGAAAAATGCTTTCGAGCACCACAATGGAGTTGTCTACCAGCATCCCCACCCCGAGCGCCAAGCCGCCCAGAGACATGATATTCAGCGATACGTCAAAAATGAACATGGGGGCGAACGTGGCTACAATTGAGACGGGGATCGTCATACCTATAATGAGCGTGTGTACGATGTTGCGCAGAAAGACAAAGAGCACGAGCACGGCAAAACCGCCTCCAATCAGCGCGCTATTTTGCACTTCGTCGATTGAGTTTTTAATAAAAATCGACTGATCGGAGAGCATCTCTAAGCGAGCACCTTCGGGCAGGCGATAGCTGATGAAATCGGTCATCGCCAAGTGATTCATGGCCTGCTGCGCCGCTTCTACCCGGCGCCGATTGGCCTCTTCTTCCTCCTCACCTTCCCGGCCTGGCCTCCCTCTAAACGAGGTGCTTTTCACATCTTCTTTTTCATCTTCTTCGCCCTTTTTCTCCAGCCCCTCCACATAGGCTTGCTGCATGGGTAATCCATACAGCACGCCGCGCACCCGCTCAGCTACGGCGACGATATTGGCGTCTGCTTCCTTATAAATCTCGATCTCAACGCTTTCACCGCCGTTGACGCGCGTGATTATTTCACGATCCTTGTGCGAGCGGTAGACGCGGGCAACATCGCGCAAATAGACGTCTGCATCTGCCTGTCGAGCGACTACGAGTTCGCCGATCTCTTCTACCGTGCGAAATTCATTGAGCGTGCGGATTAGGTATTCTACCTGTCCTTCGCGCAAATTCCCACCGGGCAAGTTGACGTTGTTTTGCGCCAGTCGGCTGTTAATCTGTCCTATGTCTAAGCCCATAATGGCAATCTGGCGTTCGTTGAGCTCGACGTGAATTTCCTCTTCTAGCCCTCCCTTAATCTTAACCGCAGCCACGCCGGACAGCGCCTCCAGTTCGCGCTTTATTTCTTGCTCGGCTAGATAGCGCAGTTCGTAGAGGCTTTGAGGGCCGTGAAACCCAACGCGCATGATGGGATCGAGCGAAGGATCATAGCGCAGCAGCAGCGGCTTTTCCGCACCCTGCGGCATGAAGATACGGTCCACCTTCTCGCGCACCTCCTGCGAGATGGCATTCATGTCCGTATCCCATTCAAACTCGAGAATGATATCGGACTGCCCTGCTTTGGATATGGAGCTCATATTGACCAAGTGGGGCACGATACCCACTTCCTGCTCAAGCGGGCGCGCAAGCAGCATTTCCACTTCTTCTGGTGCCGTACCGGGGTATTCAGTGCGCACCGTCAGCGTCGGATAGGAGATATCCGGCATCAGGTTGAGTGACAGCCTCTGGTAGGAAACCCAACCAAAAACGCAAATGGCCATTACGACCATGAGGATGGCTACGGGACGACGCGTAGTAATGGAGAAACCGGACTCGCGGATGTCGGTAGATTCAGACTGTGACACAGATAGACTTCCTAATCTCGAACGGACGTAACGCTGTCGGTGCGAGCATCTATGCCCATCATATCAGCAGATTTTTCGCCTCCGACGAGCCGCACTCGTGCACCGTCCTTCAGGCCATTTTGGCCGACCGTAATGACGCGATCTCCAGCGAAAACGTTGGCCAAAGCTTCTATCTCGACAGCACTCTCGTACCCCGGCTGTAGCAGAACCCGCTGGGCAACCGAATCGCGCACGGCAAAAACGTACTGCTCCCCTCCATCGTAAACGATCGCGTTTTTGGGAACGAGAACGGCCTCTTCATGGGTGTCAGTCACGATGCGCACGCTGACAAAGATCCCCGGGCGAAGCGCCTCAAATCGGTCGCTCACCCCCACCGTCACCTTAAACGTGCCGCTTCTGGGATCGACGACCGGACTAATCCGCTTGACCCATCCATCAAACTGCTGATCGGGCAGAAAATCAGACCCAATGACAGCCCTTTGTCCCTTTGCCACTTGCATTAAATACTGCCCAGGTACAAACACGCGGGCGATCATGTCGTCCAGTTTGATTAAATCGTAGAGCTGCGAGCCCGAACTCACGCGCGCCCCTGCCTGCACGTAGCGCTCTGTGATCACGCCAGAAAAAGGAGCGACGACTGTAGCATGTTTTAACTCGAGGCGTGCGCGGTCGTAGCGCAGGCGCGCCTGCTCTACCTCAAAGCGCTTTGTCTCATAGTCCTGATCGCTGAGTAACTTGCGCTTAAACATCTCCTCATTCCGGCGGAAGTTGCCCTCTTGGAATTCGAGATTGACCTTGGCCTCTTGATAGTTTATGCGCAGCTGCTCGTCTTCTATGTAGAGCAGGGTGTCACCGGCCTCGACGCGGTCGCCCTCTTCGGCCGCGATCCGCTCCACTAAACCACTGACCTGCGGAAAGACCTGCACGGCTTCTTCAGTCTCAATCGTCGAGTTGAACACTAAATAGGAAGAAATCGGACCAACGCGCACGAGGTCCGCTTCAACCGGAACCGCTTCAACCGCCGTGCTGTCAGCCCCAACGCTATCTACAGCCGCCTGCTCGGTTTCCGTGCTATCGCGCCCCTCAACGCGCTCTTCCCTTTCCCCAGCCTCGTCTCTAGCCCCACAGGCTGCTAGCGCAACCATCCCCAGCACGAGCACAGAGGACCACCACGTAGTCGGCTTTACTCTAATCATAGCGTAGGCTATTTCACTTTCCGTCGCCGTATAAGCGTATAACTGATCCGTTGTATCAATACAGGGAGAATAGAGTGTATATCCTCGTACTTGTCAGTATAACAATAAGCAATAGATTAACATATTGTTAGAGGAACTACACACGCCCGCTTGAGACAGGCACTGCGCAGTGGAAGAGCAACTGCTCTACACCATAGCGGCCAACATGGCCTTTTCGACCTTTGGGAGCCGCTTTATACAGCGATCTTCCCTCATGGCACCGCTACGCAGGGCCGTCGAAGAACGCGCACTGCTTCTCCACAAATTAATCAGCTGTCCGCACTGCCTGTGCTTTTGGCTCTCCCTAGCGGGGAGCGCCCATCTGAGTCATACCGCGTTGGAAGCAGGCTGTGCGTTGCTATTTGGATGGCGCGGCGGCTACCATTTTAATAGACTGTTTGACCGTTTGGCCGGCGAAGACACTGCGCCGAAAGTCTCGCGCCAGTGCCGCGCCTGTGACGCCCCTTATGAGCGAAAATTCTTAGAACGCCAGGGGCACTACTTTTGTTCCTACAAGTGTTGGTTTAGCCATCTCAAGGACCAACGACGCGGCGAACGGCCCGTATTTGACGCCGAAGGATTATTTACCCGACAGGAGGTTTACCCCGTGAGTATAAAGACCATCAACCCTACGCAGGCCAAGGAACTCCTCGACAGCGATGAGAACTACGTCTATATCGACGTGCGCTCCATGCCCGAATACGAAGTGGCCCATCCGTCCGGAGCGTTGAATATACCCATCATGCACAAAGAATCGATGGGCATGGTCCCCAATGGCGACTTTGTCCGCGTCGTAGAAAAGCACTTTGCCCGCGATGCCAAACTGCTGCTCGGATGCCAGATGGGCGGTCGATCCCAACGCGCAGCCGAAGCACTAGTCGCAGCGGGCTTTCAAGATGTGTCTAATGTCATGGGTGGCTTCGGCGGAGCCCGTGATCAAAGCGGCAACGTAGTAGAAAGAGGTTGGGCTGAGTTGGGCCTACCGGTCGAACAGGGCAGCAGCGAAGGAACCGATTACCCGTCGCTCTCTCAGGGGTAAAAATATGAGTGCACCCATCGGCTGCGCCGTGATCGCCGTTGGAGGGGATCGCGATGAACGAGCAGTCCTTCACGCAGAGCGCATCGTCGAACAGCTGACCGCAGCCGGTCATACCAGCAAGGCACCGCGCAGAATAAAGAGCGACTCACTGCAGATTAAGGGTGAACTGGCTATGCTCGTACAGTCGCAGTCCCTGCGCGCCATCTTCTTGACCAGCGGAGAGAGTATCGGCTTGCGCGATCGGACGAGCGAAGCGACAGAAGGGCTGCTAGATCGGCGAATCGACGGCTTTGGCGAACTGCTGCGTGGCCTGCTCTTCCCGGCTATTGGTCCGCGCGCGATGCTGGCTCGAGCCGCGGCGGGCGTCCAGCACCGGCGTCTGGTATTCGCCCTGCCAGCAGACACACAAGCGATTGACATCGCCCTACAAAAACTCGTTCTACCTCAGCTAGATGATCTAGTAGCCCAACTGGGACACGGGCGATGAAAATCAATCCACTTTTTCAGGTGGGGCTCGACGTGCTGGACAGGACCTGTCTCGTTTTGGGCGGTGGACGCGAGGCCGAGGAAAAGACGGGCAGATTGCTCGATGCCGGAGCACGCGTCGTTTTGCTGGCCACGGAGTTGACCCCAAAACTTCAACAGTGGGCCGATGCCCGTCGCCTATCGCACCGCGAGCATCCCTTCACCGAGAGCGACCTCGACGAAGTCTTTTTAATCGTTAACACCTTGGCCGACCAACCAGAGCTTACGCAGCGCGTCTGGGAGCTGGCCAACGCGCGCAACATACTCATCAACTCATACGATCAGCCCGCTCTGTGCACCTTCGGCATGGTCGCCCTCGTAGATACGGGACATCTGCGCCTCAGCATAAGCACCAGCAATACGAGCCCATCGCTGGCCAGCCGTTTACGCCAGAACTTTGAGCAGCTTTTCGACGCACACTTCGCCAGCTACTTAGATGCACTAGCCCAGGCCAGAAAACGCGTTCGCCAACGGGTCGATGATCGGAAAACGCGCTTTGCCCTATTGCGTGCCCTGGTTCGCGATTTCTCGATAGAAGGCAGACTGCGCTACCCTACCCACTGGCAACGCCAGGTCGATGCGCTGCTATCCTGTGAACTGGCTCACTGCGACGACGAACAGCGGCGCTGCAAAGACTGCCCGCTAAGCGCTGAAGCGTAAGTTTCCATTCGTAGAAACCCATTTATAGCGAAATAGGCTTCCGCACATCACAGCCTAACGGACAACGGCCACCTTGTCTTTTCGCAACAGCGTTCCATCTGCATCGTGAATGGTATACACGTACACGCCGCTCCCAACCAGCGCTGCTCCGAGGTCGCTTGGAGACGCTCCATTTACGCCCAGCCACAGCACTTCATTTGCCCGCGCCCCCAAGCGCCGCTGGCGCGCGTCGTCTTCGCGGGCGGACCACACCAACTCACCCGTCGGTGCGTACACGCGCACTTCGGCCTTGAACGGCACTCCGCTAAAGCGCAGAGCACTGTCAGAACGAGGTCGGAATGGATTGGGAAATACGACGATGTCGCGCTGCGGAATGAGGCTGACATATTGAAACGTGCGGTTGTCCGCGAGTGCAACTTCCTCTTCGCCAGATTCAACTTCAACTAGGAAGAGCTGTTCGCCAAAGCGCCCCCAGGGAAAGCGTACTTCTGCTCCACCCCCCGGCACAAGTCCGCCCGCAACGCGCGCCTCATAGACGGACATACAGTCCGTTGAGTCGAGCTGACACTGCGAGACGCGGACCGAAAAGCTTTCCATCAGTGGACCAAAGCCCACGTTGCCAACGCGCACGCGCAGGTGGTCCTCGCTATCACCCTTCAGGTCTCCGCTGTAAACGGCGAGGTTGGGTTTACCTACGCCCACTCCGTACTGGGCTAGAGTTGCAACGGCCAGCCGCGTCACCCGCTGCATCAGACCATAGTTTAAGCTGTCTGGAAGATCGACCATCGAATGATACTGCGCGTTTATCCGATAGTCGCCACGGCGCACGCCCACCGTTGTCGTGTCCGTAGGTAGATAGTTCTCAATGCCGAGGATAGCGTCGTAACCGCGCGCCCAAAACGGGGCATGATCACTCAGGCCGGCTCCCGCATCCTCGAGCACATCGACCTGCAACCCAATATCGTACAGCTCGTTTACGGATTGCATGGCTTCGACAAGCCACAGCGAACCGGGATTGCTGACCAACTCTAAGCGCTCGGATAAATCGTTGAAACCGATCATGTCGAAGTTAAACACGCCGAGGATGCGATCGTTGTTTAGTAGGGCCTCTTCTGCGTAGGCGCGACTTCCAAAGAGCCCCAATTCCTCGCCGGAAAATGCGATAAATTTTATCGTCCACGGAAACGTCTGACCGGAAAGCGCACGCGCGCTTTCCATTACGAGCGCGACTCCGCTGGCGTTGTCGTCTGCACCGGGGGCCGGATCTTCTCGCCAGTTCCAACCGATAGAGCGCACGGCCGTTGCATCATAGTGCGCGCACAGGACGTAATAACCGGCGTTTGGATCGGAACCGGGCAGCGTTGCCACC
>Ga0181568_10000850_pt1 | contig 27767 bp, 20 predicted proteins | sample 101ome_20_FD_133758 | JGI IMG/M metagenome (GOLD analysis project Ga0181568, IMG submission 133758) | Coastal salt marsh microbial communities from the Groves Creek Marsh, Skidaway Island, Georgia - 101404AT metaG (megahit assembly) | ecosystem: Environmental > Aquatic > Marine > Intertidal...
CAACAGCATCCAACACTTCGGTGAACGATGTAATGCTCGGCCACAAATCCTCAATCATGATGTTGGATACGGCTTCTCCCTCTTGTGAAATGCTGGCCATGCGGCGATGCGTAAGGAACAATCCTGCGATAAACGAGGCCACAAAGGCCTCGCTGTCGGGATCTTCAATCCCACCACCGAACAAAGAAACCAACATGGGTTTCAGCTTCTCCATCACCGAAACCAAAGGCACCGATGGAGAACCTCGTTCAGCACATGTTTCCTTCAGGGCATTCCAGCACCGTTCGATGTCTCCTTCGAGATCTTCGTTGTGCATGCGTCCGCCCACGTTTTCAAGATATTCGCTAAGTTCACGCTCATGCTCCAAACGGTTGATTTCACGCTGTTTCAAATTCTCAGCATCGTCCGCTGCATCCTTGAATGCGGAAAGCAACTCCGCAAGCGTAACTGGTCGACCTTCATCGCGCCGAACACGCTCGTCAAACAACGTTGGGAGAACATCATCGGCAGCACCGTCAAGAATAGACTGCGTGAAAAAATAGGCTTCATCATCGTAGTCTTGCTCCCATCCAAAGGAGAGGTCGTCGCCCCATTCCTCATCTTCTTCTGGAGGTTGGATTTTTTCAAACAAGACCGCCGACTGGTGATGGAGCACTTCCCATGAGAGGCGAATAAGGCGCCCACATGCGGGGAGATCAAGATTTTCTTCCTCCTTCACCCGCTTTGAAAACACTGTCAAAAAGGTAGACAGGTCAACGTTCCACGGGTTGAACTCTTCCTCCCGAACCAACGACAGCACCAACGCTACAGAACGGTCAAAGGGATCGTGAAGACTCTGATGTTCCGCTTCTTCAGTAGCGGCAATACGGGCGATGCGCTGACCAAACAACTCAGCGTCAACCTGGTCTTCACCATGAGCGAGCAGTTCGTCGATAACCTCCTGTTTCAGAAACCATCTGTCCAAAGCACCCTGCTCATCTGCCATGCTCCCACCTCACTCGTCCAGTTGTTCTGCCATCGTTGATTCCGCATCAGTGGTTTGTTCGCCTTCCTCGTCGTCTTCTGCTTCCAAAACTTGTGCAGCCACCTCGGCACGTTCATTGATGTCTTCCGTTGTCTCTTGCGTCCGTTCCATCAAGTTGCCAAGGCTCGGCGCCTCCTCTTCGTTTTCCGAGGACTGAAGATGAGGAAGCAACCCTCCAAGACTTCGAGGCACATCCAATTCATCTGGTACTTGCGGCATGTCTTCGGCGGCAGCAACCGCATCCATGATGCGGGATTCGTTCTTGGCAGCATCCTTCTGGGCCTCTTTGAGGGCAGCTTCGCCAAGAGCAATGGCGTGTTCCCGGTCGAAGTCGAGGATGCGCCGGCTGCAACCATCGCCACCGTGAGTGATGCCGATGTGGTGGTCGGCCAATTTCAGCGAGACTTTGCGGAGAGTGACCATGATGAATTGCGCCCGCTTACTGCGGCTGCGACACATTTTTGCAATTCGTTCGGCGTTGTAGGCATCCAAGTTTTGGTCAACCTCATCGAAGTAATAGAAGGGGCTTGGGTCGTAATCTTGAATCGCAAATATGAGGGCCAGAGCCGCCATTGACTGCTCACCACCGGACAACTGTTGACGGCTGACTTTGGAGGATTTGCCACGTGGCTGAGCCCAAAGTTCCAACCCTCCCTTGAAGGGTTCATCGGGATTTTCAAGGAACAACTCGCCTCGCCCACCATCGGAAAGTTCGTTGTAGGACTTCTGGAAGTTCTCGTTGACCTTTTCAAGCACGTTGAGAAGACGCTCTTTACGCTGGGTTTCAAGTTGGTCCGTGATCTCAATGAGGTGTTTTCTTCGAGTCTGGAGAGTTGCGAACTCATCTTTCATCAAATCAAGACGGGCTTGGCATTCGTCGTACTGTTGAATAGCCATCATGTTGACGTTGCCAAAGTCCTCCAGTCGGCGTTGAAGACGACGGAGTTTGCGTTCCAATTCACCCACATTCTCGAGGTTGTCAGGCATGTCGTGCAGGGAAAGGCCAGCGTCAATAAGCTCCTGAGCCATCAACTGGACCTCCTGCTCTTTCTCTGCGATGGTGCGGCCGAGTTCGTAAGCCAAACGGCGATGGTTTTCTGCTTGCGTCAGGCGTTCTTCATTGCGAACACGCAACGTGGCTCGCTGGTCGGTGAGTTCCTGACGTTCGTCTTCCAAACCTTGGTTTTCTTCAAGGTACACCGCTTGTTCATCCTTCTTCGCTTTCAATTCCATGCGATCGGATGCGAGGGTGGCCTCAAGTTCATCAACACGTTCAATGCGGGATTCTTTGTTGGCATTGAGCGTGATGATGCGTGCTTCGATGTCGTTGACCCTTCGCTGAAGAACTGCCTGGTGATTGGCTCCGTTAGCAATCGTTTCCTCCGCTTTTTCTTGCTCACCTTGAGCGGTCACCCGCTTCAAATTCGCAGCGTGCATGCGTTCTCTGAGATGCTCTGGACTTGCTGCTTCGAGGGCTCCCTTTGCTGCATCCTTTTCCTCAACCGAAGCCTGATAGATGCGCTCAGCTGCGTCAAGGGCTCGCAAGGAATCCTGTGCCTCAAGGCGCACTTCATCGAGTTTCGTTTCAAGGTCTGCTGCCAACCCTGATGCTTTCTTGTGGGAAGCAGCGACTTGTCGCTTCTCCGCTTGCAACTCTCGGAGTTGTGAAGCGTGCGTATCATCAACCAGGGCGTTGATCTTGTTGCGAATGGTTTGTTGATTTTGCCGTGCTTCCCTCAATGCATCGTTCACCGTTGTTTCAGCGAGCATGTACTGTTGGACTTGAGCCGTGTATTTCTCGACCTCTGATGCACCCTGAATACGACCACCAAAGGAGATGGACATCTTGCGTTGAGCACCACCAACCATGGCCCCACCTGCCTCGACGACGTCGCCACGGAGTGTAACAAAGCGCACACCTCCCATGTATCGGCGAGCCGTGGCCATGTTCTCGACAACGAGTGTGTTTCGCAGAACAAACCGGACTGCTCCGTCGATTCGAGGGTCGAAATCCATCATTTCGTGCGCAAACCCAAGCACGTCGTCTTTCCGAGCCGTCATCATAGCTTTTCCTGCTGGCCGGGTGTTCGTGAGTTTGTTGAGAGGTAGGAAGGTTGCGCGCCCTGCTCGGTTTTCTGCGAGCCAACGAATGGCCTTGGCTGCATCTTCATCGGTGTCCACGACCACCGAAGCCATGCCAGCCCCGATGGCGGTGGCCAACGCCACTTCGTGAGCAGAATCTTTCGGAGCACACAACTCAGCAATCGTTCCGATAATGCCACTGAGCTCACCACGGTCTCGAGCACCGATCACCGCACTCGCACCACCAGCGAGCCCTCTGGCGCCTGATTTCTGCTCCATCTCGGCTTTCGCAAGACTCAGGGAACGTTCTGCCTCCCGAAGTTTGACCTCAACCCGACTTCGGTCTTCGCTCAATTGGGATTCAGCTCGCTGAGCCTCAACCAGCGCCTTCGCAAGGGCTTCACGGTCAAATTCGGGAGCCTCGTTGTTCATGTCTTCGATTTGGAGGTCAAGTTCACCCAACGAGAGACGAATGCGTTCTTGTTCTTCTTGAGCGTCAGCCAGTTGCTTGCCGATCAATTCGGCTTCAACGGCCAAACGATCAACGTCAGATTGGGCCTGTGCTTTGTTGGACTGGTCAGCCTCAACCTTCGCTTCGGCCTTTGACAGCGCATCGCTCAAGGCTTGGTTTTGCTCGCCAGCAGATTCAAGGGCCATACGGACCTCTTCCTCTTCTTGCTTCGCTTCTTGCAGGGAATTCAGTGCCTCTCGCAACGCGGCATTGGCTGTCTCAAGATTTGATTTGAACGTGTTCAAATCTTCCGTGGCTTCCTCCAATTGCTCGCTGGCCGCATCAAATTCAAGACGCTCTTCCTCCTCTTCTTTCGTCGCCTCTGCAATACGGTCGGAGTTCAGTTCAATGGCCACCTGGAGGGCTTGGATGGCTTGCCCGAGTTCAGAGGTCTCACCGCCGGTGAGTTTGTTGATTTCGGCTTGCAGTTCTGCGATTTTATCGTCAAGTTCAATCAGTGTTTTTTCCGCTTCTTTGTGGTCGTCGAGAAGCGTTTGGCTGTCATCGAGATACTTCTGGCGTTGCTCGATGTGAAATTGAAGTTCGTTCTTCATGGTTGCGTAGCGAGATTGAAGCAACATCGCGTTGGTGGTGGTGATGGCGTCCGTGACCTCTTTGGCTTTCTGAGCCACGTGCCGTTCCTTCGCTAGGGTTGACAAACGCTCAAGTTGTTCTTTTTCCAACATGCCAATGCGTTCAAGGTAACTTTCCACTTTTTCCTTTTGCTTGGTAGCCTTGCGGATTTCGTCGTCGTAAGAGGTGACGCCTGCCACGTTGTCAAGCACCTTCCTTCGTTCGTTTGCCGTCATTTTAGCAAGACTCGTCACGTCGCCTTGAAGCACGATGTTGTAACCGTCTGGGCGGGCGTTGGCTGCCCCAAGAAGACGATGGAACACCTTCTGACTGCTCTCTTCGCCGTTCAACATGTAAGTTGTGACGGGGTTGTTGGATGAGGTGAGCCGAATCCGACGAGACATTCGGATTTCTTCCTTGTCAAGCGGAAGGCGGCGGCGACCATTGGACATGACGGGGTTGGCAAAGACAAGGGTCACAGAACAATCCCGGGCTGGTTTGGAATTCTTTCCGCCGTTGAAGATGAGATCGGTCGAGTTCTGGGCGCGAATCACTCGATTGGATTTTGGACCAAGAACGAATTGAATGGCGTCGCCACAGTTTGACTTCCCCGAACCGTTTGGACCTGTGATGGCGGTGAAACCACGGTCAAGGGGGACCGTGACCTCGCCCTTGAACGATTTGAAATTCAGCATCTCAAGTGATTTCAGATACATCCCTATCCCTCAAGCAGTGGAACAAATCCCACCACGTTCTGAACACCCGTCTCTTACAGGTTAAAAAGAATCCGAAGTATAAGGATTCAGTGCCTCGGTTTTGAAGGGTGTAACTTCTACGCCGAAGGCGCTTCAAAACACGCCGTTATTGTTGCATTTTTTACACCCGGCGCCTTGGCAATACGGGCAAGTTGCCATCACCAACAACTTGCTTCTTCGTCGACTCATGGCCAGATTTTTGTCCGCCTTCAAAAAACGGGAGCTTTCCGAACGATCCAGATGCTTCTCCTCATGCGCTTCCTTATGGAAAAACGAGCTGCGGAAACTGCCCGCTTTTTCTCGGCGACGTTCGAGCTTGTCTCTTGTTTGCACCACGGCCTCGGCCTCCCAGTATTTTGGCCCACGTATCATTAGCGCACCGAGAATGGCAAACAGAATTTGAATTACCCAGGGCTGGATGGGAATTGGCGAAAGGTCCGCCAACCCCTGTGAACTTGCAGATGATGGCAACCATCCCATTCGGTCAAGAATAGCAAGACCACAAAGCACGCTGCCCATGATGAACCCTGCTTTTCGCAAACGCTTCGCCCAGGCTTTGTTTTGTGGAAGTTCAAAGCCGTAGACAAACAGGAACAACCCCTCCATCAACATGAGGACATCGGCACCGGACCACTGACCAACTTCACCCAAACAGTAAGACGTACCGCTGTCGCGAAGTTCTTGCTCGACCAGCGACGGAGAACATGACGGCTCAAACATCAGCATGGCATCGAGTTTGTAGCCCTCAGCACCATCAATAAGCCGTGGTGCAACCTCCCCAAACTGGACGTTCGCAACCACGAAGAGGAGCAGGGCGGCGCCAACCAGCGTCATGATTTTCCGTACGGAGAGTCCAAGCACCATGCGGGGTCCTCGGTCTAACCAGCGGCAAGGGATTGATAGTGCTTTTGAGCAGCACGGCGGGAACCTGTCTTCCACTATGGTCAAGAAGGGGTGAGGCGAGGACCACCCGGGAGCGGTTATGGCCCACATCGTCATCATCGGAAGCGGCATTGCAGGCTTGTTCGCAGCCTCACGCCTTGCGGATGCTGGCCATCGCGTCACCGTCGCCACAAAACAGCGAACAAAAGATTCCTCGACGAACTGGGCGCAGGGTGGCATCGCTGCTATTTTGGACAAAACCAACGAAGAAGGGAAGGAGGCACACGTCCAGGATACGCTTCGTTCTGGAGACGGCCAATGCGATGAAGACGTGGTTCGCAGCGTGATTGAGGAGGCGGGAGCGAGGATACAAGACCTGATTGACCTCGGCGTGAACTTCCAAAAAGAAGACGATGGATCGTATTCGATGGCACGCGAAGGCGGGCATTCTGCCAAGCGAATCCTGCATGCAAAAGACGCCACTGGACGAGAGATCGAACGGGCGTTGTCGACCTATGCAGAACAACACGAACGAATTCAGTTGCGCCCCAACACCCTTGCCATCGACCTCATTCAACGGCATCATGGCGACCCATCTCAGGGCGTTGCGGGCGTTTGGTGTTTGGACCAGCGAACCCAACAGGTCATCACCCTTGAAGCCGATGCGGTGATTCTCGCTACCGGAGGCGTCGGACGCCTTTGGAAGCAAACCACCAACCCTAGCGTTGCGACAGGAGACGGTTTGGCTATGGCCTATAGAACAGGCGCCTGCGTCGACAATCTCGCCTTTATCCAATTCCACCCGACCTCACTTTCCACCAACGCTGAACGACCGTTTTTGATTTCAGAAGCCCTTCGCGGCGAGGGAGCAGTTCTTCTTGATGAGGAGGGATTGGCTGAATGGCAAGAAGCATGCGAGGTGGCAAAGGAGAGGGGCGACTCAGTTCCAACACCCGAGGGGTTTTCGTTTACGCTCAAGCACACACCTGCTGGGTCGATGGCCACACGGGACATCGTGGCCAGGGCTATCGATCATCAACTGAAAACAACGGGCAAAGGGTACGTTCACTTGGTGGCCAGCCACCTTGATCAGTCCGTGCTGGTTGAGAAGTTTCCAACGATTGCTCAGCGTCTCAAAGCAGAGGGTTTGACCTTGGGCATCGACCCCATCCCCGTTGTCCCTGCGGCCCATTACATGGTTGGCGGCGTCCGAGTAGACCGTATTGGGCGCGCATTCCAGCAACAAAACGACGAGCCCATGCCCCATCTCTTTGCGATTGGCGAGGTTGCCTGTACCGGCATGCACGGCGCCAATCGACTGGCATCAAACAGCCTTCTCGAGGCCGTTGTCTACGCTCACCGTGTTGCACAACACCTCATCGCTCATCCACCCGAAGCCTACAACGGAGCACACCCCTCATGGCGGGCCGATGGACTGCATATCCTGCGGGAGCACGCACCCATCGTTCATGACCGAACCAGTTTGGTGGCGACAATGTCACAAGAGGTTGGTATTGTGCGTTCCAATCAACGCCTACGGAGAGCACAGCGAAGGCTGATTTTACTCAATGAAGAAATCGACAGAATTTGGAAGGCATCCCTGCCCACAAGGGCCATTGTTGAACTCCGGAATTTGGCGTTGATTGGACATTTGGTGGTGAGCAATGCTCTCGAACAAACAGGCAATGCAGGCCTCCATTACAACGTGGATTTGGTCAGGGCAGACAAGAGCGAATGAGGGTAGCCAACAATTGGTTCACAGGCAGCGAGAGCCCGTGCTCTTCCCCCTTGTTGACTACGGCTTGATTGAGTGCATCGATCTCCGTGCGTCGGCCCTCTTTGATGTCCTGGAGCATGCTGCACTCGTTGCTTGCAGTCGCCTCTAAAACGCCCCTCAGCCGTTGTTCAAATTCAACTTCGTTTGGAATCTCAATTCGTTCAAGTTGAGCAACCTTCGCCGCTTCTCTGTACACCATCATGCATGAACTGAACAATCCCGGTTCCAGCAGTTCACCGTTTCGCAAACCTGCAAGCGCAGCGATGGGATTGATGCTCAAATTGAGAAGGACTTTCTCCCACACCATGGAAGCGGGGTCGTCCTCAACGAGTGGTGCCAAGCCTGCCTCCGACATGACCCTCTGCAGTGAAGAGAAGATCTCATCGGAAGGCCCGAGAGGTGTTTTTGCAAGATTGAGGGTCCCTTTTCCAGCCCAAACAACTTCCCCGTTCGGTTGGGAAAAGGCACCGTGCGTGGTAGTCGCCGTGACAACCCGCTTTGTCCCGAGACCCCTTGTGAGTGTTTCTGCATGCCCGAGGCCGTTGGAGACCGCCAACGCAACCCCATCGGCTTTGAGAAAAAAGGAAGCAGCCTCTACGAGTGAGGGCACATCGTAGGATTTGCATGCCAACAACACCACATCAGATTTTGCTTGAAATGAAGGCGGTGTCTCCAATTCCTCGCACGTAAACAAAAACCGTTCTGCGGGGATGGCCTCCATGCCGAAACCCGTCACTTTGAGGCCCTCAAGGATGGCTTGAGCACCCCGTTCACCCCGAACATGAAGGTGAACCTCGTGTGATGTGGAAGCCATGCACGATGCAAACACTCGACCGAGCGAACCAACACCGAGAACGGTTAACCTCAACACCTCACCTCATTGATAGCTCGCAAGGTGGAGCACAACCGTTCCAGCCTCCAAACTCAACCACATGGTTGCGAGAGGAGAGGCAGGAGGTATGAGGGAAAATGAGGTGGCGCCTGGGGGCAAGGTTGTCCCGTTCCAGTTGTGCTGCCATTCATCACCAAAACTCCCTTCTCTTGCCAGTCGGAAGGGTACGGGGTCCTCGTTTGGATTGGTGATGGTGAAATCCGCCATACCGGCATTCAACAACGTCCCGTTGGAAGCGATCGCCCATGGCGTGGACCAGAAACGCGTGTTGGTGCCCATCCAAGAAATGAGCAATTCCGGGCCTTCTTCAACGGTAAACGCCACGCGAGGATAGGGGGAAAAGAGGTCGGTGCAAAGCGAGACATTCGTTCCCTCCGCCATGAGTAGAGTGAGGTTTTGCTCAGCCTCCACCAGCGGAAGATAGCCCGAAGTTCGAACGGTTGTGTCCCAAACCCACTCCCCCCCTTCCATCGGTCGAGGAGGTGTACTCAGGCTTGCATTAAGCGGACATTGCTCTTCACTTGCAAGAAGAATACCACCATCCGACAGTAACGCTCCCCACCCTTGTTCGGAAGCTGAAGTGATGGTCCAACCGGACGCAGGTACGTACGCTCGGACAGGTCTGCGCTCCGGTAACAATGGAGTGAACGTGTCGTTGTTGAGGTGAATGGTGGCCATCGAAGGCTGGAAAACCAACGGGTCAAGTCCCGAAAGGCAGACCCGGTCGGGGACATCGGTGGTGTTAGCCTTGAGGTCCTGCGCCCCGTCCATGAGGACGAGAGGCGTCTGCACGTGGTCCAAGCCCGCTGCGTCGATTTCAATGGAAAGCCACGTGGAATTAACCAGTGCTCCATGCAAGTCAACACAACGCAGCACGGTTGAACCGTCAAGATCATCGTACCAACGCTGGGAAGGGACCACTTCAAGGGCCGGTCGAACGGTAAACGGAACCGTTTCATAGCCGTTGTTGATTTCCACCATGTAGGATCCTGTAGCCATGGTCGGCTGAACGGTGCCGTCCCATGTCAGATTCAGCCAGAAGAACGCCGTGCGTTGAGGCAACAGGTCTGCACCGCACCCCTCACCGTTGAATGAACGGGTATCCTCGCCATCACAATCCCACTCGACGCTCCAATCGTGCTCATCGAACGCAAACGCAGCGTGAATGGCATAGGGCTGGCTCAAGGAAGATGGATTGGTTATTTTGACCATCGTTCTTGAAAGCCAAGTGCCGTCCTCTTGGAGAACCGCCATCTCGGGCGACGACAACTCAAAGGTGAGGTCGGAATTCCAGTCGTCGTCGTGAACGACCGGTTGAGATGCAGGCAGCATCAAGACGAAAACAACCAGCAACAACATGCCCATGCGCCTGTGTTCCTCCTCGCTCAGGCCCGTGGTTTCGTCAAGAATCAACGGAATGCGCAAATCGTTTCCAAAGAAAAACAACAACGGCAAAAGCAAAGCGAACACGAGGAACCACAGCGAGAACGCTTCAAACACGCCAAAAACATACGCACAAAACAACACGATGACGAAAATTAAACTTTGCGTGCTTGAACTGCGGGCCTCCAACATACCCATTCGGGCAATTAACAAGCGGCCGCCAGGAAACGTGGGTATGGGGAGAATCGAAATCCAAGCGAAGAGCATCAACATCCCTCCTGCATGCACCCAAGGATGTGCCCAAATCAGCCGTACCCACGCATCGTCGCCAACCACCTCAAGGGCGATTAAACTCAGAAACACGGGTGGCTCAGTAAACAACGGCATGACGGTGGAAGCAAGGTATTCGGGTGTCATGTTCAACCCCGACAAGAAAAGGATTGCACCGAAGATGCTCAACACCACGGGGACAACCAAAGCCGTGAATCCTAAGGATGCCCGGTCCGGCCAAGGACGGGCGTCCATCCGTGGAAGCGTTGGAAGCAAGAGAAGCCCGAAGGGCCAAAACAACCAGTTTGAAGGAAACAAACCGATGGCATAGAGAGCGATGGTGAAATCAGGAACTGGAAGGATATGACCGCTTCGCACGCCATATCTCGCAGCCACCCTCTGTTGAACGAAGGAAGCGACGAAGATGACCGCAAGGATAGGAAGAGTGTAACCCAGCAGGGCATCGACGAAGGAAGAGGAATGGAACCATCCTTCTGTGGGTCGACTGGAGGTCATCCAAAAATGGCCCGCAAGCGTAAGCGTCAAGGCGGAAAGCACCCAGAAAACCAGCAGGGTGTTGAAACGCGGGAACTGGCGTTCAGGTGCAGGAAAGACCGTCAAAACCCAACCCTCGTTTCTGGTGAGTTTCGCCATCCAACCAAGACGATCCAGGTGCTGGTTGAGTTCTTTCACGTCATCGTGAACATCGTCTGATTTCGGACTGATGGACCATGCTGGCCATCGGCCTCCGTTCTCTCCATGCACCTCCACATACTGCGAAAGCGTTGACGCCAACAAATCGTGTTGAGACCATGCACGACGGTGGTGGGGAAGGGCCGTTTGGTCAAGTGATTCGTCGCTCACCCACCTTCCCCCTTACCGTGACGGTGCGACCCATCCTCCATGAATCCCTCGTTGCAGGGGTTCAGAGAACTGCTTCACTTGTTCTTGAAACGCTTCAGCCTAAACGTCTCTTCTCGCTCCATTTCTTCCAAACGCAGTTGGATGAACACCTTGGCTTCTTCAAGTTCTGGGATGACCTTGAACTCGAGGGCGTTCACACGGCGTTTGGTGGCTTCAATTTCAGCCAACAGGCGCTTGAGTGTGGCTTCCATTTCAGACGCCTTGACGATTTTTTCAATCAACTCACTGAACGAATCGCTGGCTTCATCAATGTAGGGCGAGGAACCGATGAATCCAATGCCTCGCTCGGCAAAAGTGGACTTGAGGTTGCTTCCGCTGACGCTGGGAACGACAACACCCATGATGTTGCGCCGCTCGACTTCAACTTCAGGATGGGCTGAGTTGGCGATGGCTGCTGCGCGAACGGCAAGACCACCTTCAATGGCGTTGGCCAAGTCAATACGCGTTTTCGCCAAACGGTAGGCTTGGGTCAAATCCCGCTTTGCCTCAATCATTTCTGAAAGAAGGGTTCGGAATTCGTGAAACAAACCGTCTCGCTTCATCTTCAGCAACTTGTAACCGTTCTTTGTTTGCTTGATACGACCCTTCAACTTGATGAGTTCGCTTCGGGTTGGTTTGATGTCCAATGCCATGCTTTCTCACCTCCTTGCCGTCGTATTTCGCTTCCACATCACTCTCGGTTGTCCGGGTGGTACTTTCCGATAAGCTCCTCGTCCAATCGAACGAGGTACTTCGTGTCAATGCTCGCCATCAATTGCCAGCAGAGATCAAGGGTTTCGTCGATGGTTCGGTCTTCGTCACGGGATTGGCGAAGGAACTTGTCCTCAAACACACCCGAGAAGTCCAAGAGTTGCTTGTCACGCTCGTTCAATGCATCCTCACCAACGATGGCTACCAAACCGCGCAATTCACGGCCTTGTGCATAGGCAGCGTACATCTGGTCACTGACCTTCTTGTGGTCGTCACGGGTGGTTTTCTCACCGATACACGAACCCATGAGTCGAGAGAGCGATGGCAACACGTTGATCGGTGGATAGATACCTTGTTGGTGCAACTCGCGGCTAATCACTATCTGTCCTTCCGTAATGTAACCGGACAAATCCGGAATCGGGTGGGTGATATCGTCACCGGGCATGGTCAAAATCGGGAACTGTGTGATGGAGCCTTTCTTGCCCTTCACGATACCTGCACGCTCGTAGAGCATGGCCAAGTCAGTGTACATGTAACCGGGGTATCCACGGCGACCAGGCACTTCTTCACGAGCAGCACCAATTTGGCGGAGTGCGTCGCAATAGTTGGTCATGTCCGTGTAGATGACGAGCACGTGGTAGTCCTTCTCGAAGGCAAGGTACTCGGCAGCCGTCAGGGCAAGACGCGGGGTGATGATTCGCTCAACGGCTGGGTCGTCGGCAAGGTTAACGAACAACACTGCGTTTTCGAGCGCACCGGTTCGCTCCAAGTCAGAACGGAAGAAGTTGTACTCTTCAGCGGTGATACCCATTGCGCAAAACACCACAATAAATTCCTCATCGGAATCCTTGAGTTTGGCCTGACGAGCGATTTGCAACGCAATGTCGTTGTGTGGCAAACCCGATGCTGAGAAAATCGGCAACTTTTGTCCACGAACGAGGGTGGTACAACAGTCAATGGCCGAAATTCCCGTTTGAATAAAGTCGTGGGGAGATTGTCGGCTGTACGGGTTGATGGCCGCACCGATGATGTCGGCCTTTTCATCAGCGACGATTTCTGGACCACCGTCACGTGGGCGTCCTGCACCGTCGAGAATGCGTCCGACAAGGTCGGTGCTCACGGGCAGCTTGAACACATCGCCCATGAAGGTCACACCGGTTTCTCGGTTGATTTTGGCTGTTCCTTCAAACACCTGGACAATGACGAGATCGTCGGAAGTGTCGAGGACTTGGCCGTTCTTGATGTCCCCGTTCGCCAAGCGAAGGGTAACGATTTCACCAAATGCAACAGGCTCTGTTTTGTTCAAAAAGACCAATGGGCCTTTGACGTCGGTAATGGTTCGGTATTCTTTTCCTGTCATCTTCATCCTCTCCTCAGTTGGCCTCCACAGCGTTGCCAATTTCTTCGTTCATCTCCTTGACCATGGCTTCAATACGGTCGATGTAACCCTCCTCAAAGCGAGCACGCATCAAGTTGGAGCGAGCGGGAACGTTGACCACATCGTTGAGCAATGCACCGTCGGCCATGGCAGCCTTGGCTGCGTCTTGGAACGAAAGGATGGCCTTTGCCATCTCGTATTGCAACTTGATGTCACAGTAAGCGTCCACAGGGTCAAAGCCATTCTGTTGAAGGAAGAACTCACGGATCATACGAGCGACTTCAAGCGTCAATTGCTGGTCCACCGGCAAGGCGTCGGAACCGACGAGTTGAACAATTTCTTGCAGCTCGGCTTCGACCTGAAGCAGCCCACTGATTTGGGTTCGAATCTCTGGGAAATCCTGCGCAATGTTGTCTCGGAACCACTGGTCCAAACTTTGCGGATAGAGCGAATACGAATTCAACCAGTTGATGGCAGGGAAGTGGCGCTGTCGTGCCAAACCTGCGTCAAGGCCCCAAAACACCTTCACGATTCGGAGCGTTCCTTGCGACACAGGTTCGGAGATGTCACCACCAGGCGGTGACACAGCACCGATAACCGTGACCGAGCCGTCGTCGCCGTTGAGCGTCTCAACACGTCCAGCTCGTTCGTAAAATTCTGCGATACGAGAGGAAAGGTACGCAGGGTAACCTTCCTCACCAGGCATTTCTTCCAGACGGGATGAAATTTCACGCATGGCCTCAGCCCATCGGGAAGTCGAGTCTGCCATGAGAGCAACGTCGTACCCCATGTCTCGGAAGTACTCTGCAATCGTAATTCCGGTGTACACGGATGCTTCACGAGCAGCCACAGGCATGTTGGAGGTGTTGGCGATCATGACCGTTCGGTTCATGAGCGGCTTTCCGGTGTTCGGGTCGATCAAGTGAGGGAACTCATCCAACACTTCAGTCATCTCGTTTCCTCGCTCACCGCACCCGATGTAGACCACAAGTTGTGCGTCGGAGTACTTGGCGAGGGATTGTTGCGTCACCGTCTTTCCGGAACCAAACGGACCAGGAATACCGGCAGCGCCACCCTTTGCGAGCGGGAAGAGGAAGTCAAGAATGCGCATACCCGTCACGAGAGGGGTGTCAGGTGCGTACTTCTGCGTGTATGGACGAGGCGTACGAACGGGCCACTTTTGCATCATGGCCAATTCTGTGCCGTCCTCGAGGACACACACGGTTTGTGTGACGTCGAAGTCGCCCGATTCAATGGACTTCACCTTGCCACCTTTGCCGGGTGGAACCATGATCTTGTGGGTAATGGTCTCGGTCTCTTGGACATGACCAATCACTTGGCCGCTGACGACCTCATCGCCTTTCGCGACTTGAGGTTCAAAAGTCCAGACCTTCTTCATATCAAAGGCGTCAGCATCCACACCACGGGTAATGAACACACCCATCACTTCCTCGAGGGAGGCGAGCGGGCGCTGAATTCCGTCGTAAATCTGGGTGAGGAGGCCGGGTCCCAAGGCAACGGACAGCGTTTCTTCGGTGTTCAACACAGGCTCACCAGGACGGATACCCGAGGTGTCTTCGTACACCTGAATAACGGCCTTGTCACCGTGCAGTTCAATCACTTCGCCCATCAGTCCTTCATGGCCAACGCGAACCACGTCATACATCGCAGCGTTCATGCCAGTGGCAGTCACGACAGGTCCCGAAATTCGGTAAATCACTCCTTCATTGCTCATTTTTTCTTCCTCCTTGTTTTGGTTGGAACATCACTTCCACAAATCGACTCCTATAGCCTTGCGAATGGTGTCTCGCAAGCTGGTGTCTTCCTCCGTACCGATTCCAAGAACCGTGGGGGAGACGGACGCCGACAACTGATCACGCAGTCGGTCGGGCAACGTGGCCATCACGGCGGAGTCGACCACCATGATACCAACGGATTTGTTGTTGAGTAGGCTGCGAAGGGTGGAGTGCAATTCTTCCTCCCCTTCAGGATTGTATAGGTCGGACAAACCAGCAAGCTGGAAGCCCAGGGTAAAGGCAGGAGAACCAACGACTGCAATCTCCATAGTATCACCTCAAAGAACGTGGGCCTCCAACACTTCTGCAGACAGGCCTGCAAGTCGGCCACGCACAATCAAACGCAAATCCATGACTTCCTGAACTTTCATGGCGACGTAGTGGATGATGGGGAGCGCCGATACAGGATGGAGGTAGCTCATCCGTTGCATCATAGCGTATTCTCTCGCTTTCATCCACGTCACCACAGCGTCAAGGCTGCGGCTTTCTTCTGCTTCCGACAACGTTGTTTCAAAGGCCGCCATGTCGAACTTGTCTCCTGTTCGGAGCAGGTCCATCATGCCGTCACGACCGCTGGTTGCAATGGTCGAAAAGGCTCGCTTTGGAATCAATCGGCCACCTGGTATCAACAGAGAGACCAGTTGTTCGTTGGAAATACCAACGGCACTGGCCTCAAGAATGTTGACGATGTTTTTGTGATCGATCTCAGCAGCAAACAAGCGGGAAAGGAACCGAGCCGGTGCACCTTTCGATTGAAGAAGGGCCCGTTGAGCCGAAGCGTAGTAATGTCGGTCAAGGGCATCTTCGTATTCAGAAAGTGTACCGCTTTCGGGGACTCTCGCCAACGCTGAGCCAAACGATTTCCTTCGCATCAGCGTTGCAGCCGATTTGAGGTCGTCACAGCTCTCCACCACTTTGAGCCAGGGCGTGTTAACATCGTTGATTTCCGGAAGAATGGAGTTGCCCACCTCTTCCACGGAAACTTCGTTGTGAATCGCACGCAGCACCGCTTTGGCATTCTGATACTCAAAGCGCGAGGTGTAAATTTCAATCAGTGGGCGAATCGTAGCGTTCGTCATGTTGACGATTTCGGTCAACTCGGCCTCGAGGTTGTGCGTGAGAGCGGCTTCAACGAGATCGCCACCGGTCAGTTTTCCTGCGTACAGGTCAATCTCGTTACGATAGCCGATGTCTGCAACAGCCACGGTGAGTTGATCAACGGACTGGTTGATGAGTTGTCGAAGGCGAGCTCGGTCTGCCAGCTTTTGCCGTCGTGCCTTAGCACGTGAGACGACATAAGGGGTGTTTCCGAGCATCATGTGTTCACCTTCTTCATCCAAACAGAGTTTCGTTCACAGCAGAGAGTTGCGTCGACCAAGCCCGTTCAAGCATGTTGTCAAAGCGCATATCAAACGATACCGAACCGTCTTCAGCCTCGAGGATGAACCCGCCGAGGCCGTCCACACTTTCGCCCATCTTCCGGTCGCCTGCATCCTTGGAAATGGCTGCACGGTCAACCTCTACAGGCCGAATCACAAACTTGCCTTTTGCCAACTTCTTGGACTCTCCAAGCATGGACTTCAACAAGGCCGCGCGGCCTTTCATGCCGGGATCGGCGATGTGTTGTCGTGCAGCATCCAGAGTGGCATCGAGCACCTTTCGGCGGGCGATGAGGATGTCCTTTTGGTTGGATTGCCGAGCGCTCGCCACGGTCTCTCGGGCGATTTGTACGGCTTCTTTTTCAGCACGCTGCTGGGCTTCGTCACGGAGGGTGTTGGCTTTGGCTTCAGCTTCGGCCAAGAGTTTCTTGGCTTCGGCCTTCGCATCAGCAATTAACGCCTTGGCTTCGTTTTCCGCCGCTGCAGCGATGTCGTTCGCGAGTGTTTCTAGGGTCATGATATCGTCTCCAATGTTTGTCGTTTCACTGGGCAGAGCCCAACGAACAACCGTCGTCCTTAGTTGAGGAAGAGCGGAAGCGCACCGAGAATCACGATGGATTCAGGCAGAGCGGTGAAGATCAGTGCAACACCGAACTTGCTGCCGTCCTCGGCGAGCATACCGACAGCAGCGCTGCCGATGGCGGCTTGGGAGAAACCTGCACCGATGGCTGCGAGGCCAAGGGCAAGTCCGACACCAACGTCGCCGGTCATTCCGTCAGTTGCACTCGAATCGTCGGTGGTTCCGTTTTCATCAGCAGCAGCGCCTTGGGCGACCAAAGCGAGCGTTGCCAAAACGATCAGCGTGCGTAGGCTCATTTTCAGGGTATTCTTGTTCATATTTTCTACCTCCTATTTTGTGTCCAGGGGACTATGATTGCCCCTCCGTATGGAGGGTGCGACCGCCAATCGGGGTAAAAACCCGACCGGAGCCGTCGTAGAACTTGCCCATCCACTCTACGAAGTGGAGACGGGCTGCGTGGATGCTCGGGGAGAGCAAACCAAGCGCGAGTGCGAATGCTTGAATGAAGACGAACAACACAAAACCGAGGATGAGGGACACGATACCACCACCCGAGATCATGAGCTCCCATCCCATCGTGATGGAAACCTCGGCGATTTTGACGCCTGCGACACCGACGCCCATGACACGAAGGTAAGACAACGTGTTGGCAAGAAGGCCAAAGGTCTCGATGGGCCCCATGATGAAACCACCCGCCCATCCGAACTTCTCAAAGACAGCCAGTCCGATGATGAGACAACCAACGCCAGCGAGGGTGGCAAGTGCGTAGGGCGTGAGATCAAACACGCCTTGGTCAGTGGTCAAGAAACCGTAGATGTGGAGGGTGCCGGCGGCCAAGATGATGATCCAACTTCCCTTCTCAAAGAAGGCAGCGAGGAGGCCGTGGGCTCGTGCCACGTTGATGAATCCGAGGATGAAACCAAACATGAGGTGGGCAATACCGAGGTACACCGAAAGCAGCACGTATTCCTCTAGAGAAGAATCGGCACGGTGGAAGGGAATTTTGGTGTAATCCATGTTGAGCGTATCGGTGATGAATGATGGGAAGGTGATGTTGTTGTAGGTCCAGTCGTAGAAGTTGGCGAGGAAAGCGATGTCTGGCCCCCACGTGTAACCGTCTTTGAGCACACCGTTGGCATCATACATGCTTCCATCCCAAACAAAGCCGAAGCCTTCAGCGAATAAGAAGCCCCAAATCATGCACCAAACGCCCATCCACTTCAGAATGGTGATGCCGTTCTTGGCAACGGGGTCAGCGGCGAAAGGTTTCGTGCCGAGCCAGAGCGCGAGGAGGAAGATGACAAATCCGTAGCCAAAGTCGCCCAAGATCAACCCGTAAATCATCGGGAAGGTCAGCATGAGGAAGAACGTGGGGTCAAAGGTGCCGTAAGTCGGGCGGCCGACCAAACCGACCATCAACTCAAACGGACGAGACACCGCATCGTTTTCCAGAGCCACGGGTGGGGTGGGCTCTTCGTGGTGATGATCGTCGTGACCGTCGTCATCATGGTGGTGATGGTCGTTCACAAAGGGTGCAATCTCGATGTGAGAGGCCATCGATTTGAGAGCCGCACGGACATCGCCTTCTTTGGAAGAAGGCACCCATGCATCCAGCGCAAACGCCTGACCTGTCACGGCGAGTTGAGTGGGAGCGGTGTGGATTTCATCCTCTTTGGAGAGGTACTCGTGAACGGCGAGAATGTTTCGGCCGTTGTTGCGAGCCCAGCGAGTAGCGTCTTCAGAGGCAGAGTACATGGTGCCCTCGACTTCCTTGCGCTTGGCCATCAAAGCCTTGAGCGCTTCAGAAGCCGATCCTTCCATGGCGGGAACCTGCACGGGCTTCCCACCAAGTTCTCCGAGCGCCATCTGAACTTCAGCACCTTCGGAGGGAAGGCAGGCAACAGCGACGATGCCGGGTGCGGAGGCAAGTTGAACCTTGGATGCTAGGGGGCCAAACACACCTCTTGCTTTGCTGGCTTTCTTGGTCTCGGAGACATACACCTCAACCCGGTCGGAGCTTGACAGAAGATCGAGATCCATGTTGAGCGGGGCCAAGCGCTGCAGGAGGTGGATTTGTTCGTCAAGGGTTGCAAGTTCTGCCTCTGCATCTCGTTGAGTGTCAAGCAAATCCAGCCCTTTCTGCAATTCATCGCCGAACGTCCCTTCAAGCAATTCTTTGACGCGATGAAGAGGAACGGGCCCTTCTCCGTTGACGGGTTTGAAGGCAGAAACGGCTGCTCGAACTTTGGCCAACAACGAACTGACATGGTTGGCTTCGTCTGATTCAGCAGCACGGCCGACCTGTACGCCTTCCTCAAAGTTGGTGTAAGACTCAATGTGGACACACCCGAGGGTGGTGCAGGTTCGCAGGACTTCGGCCATTCGATCAACAGGAGCGGCCACGGTCAATCGTGACATGGCTACCGTGTCAAACATGGAATCGCCTCAAGCAGAAGTCAGTGCGTCAACAACCATTTGGACAGCCTTGTCCTGATTGCTTGCTGAATTGGATTCAATGGCGGCCACTTCTTTGGCCCCAGAGGATTTGACATCATCGGCCTCGCCTTGAGCCTTGCCGCGGGCTTCGTCAAGGATGGATTGCGTCATGGCAACCGTCTCGTCGGCCGCCTTTTGGACAAGTTCCGTTGACTGGCGACGGGCATCGGAGAGGATCTTCGACGCTTCTTCTTGAGCATCGGAAAGACGCTTCTCAGCATCCTGTTCTGCGGATTTGATGCTTCGGAGGACTTCTGACATACCCATGAAGAACACCTGTTGATTTGTCCACCTAAGGAGGGTTTATGAGTCTAACGAACCATCCTGCTGGCTTCATTCCCCGGGTTTCGTCCCCCGGAAGCGGCTTGCCATACCAAATGGGTACAACAAACGACCCTGAACGTCTTGAAAACCCACCTTCCTCATCATCGTTCGATAATATCCATTTGTGCCATAGTGAGTATAACTGTTGGCCAGGCCTTTCCAGGGATGGTTCTTTTCACGGGTGATGAGTCTCGCCATGAGTTGGACCACCGTGTTCATCCATAAGTATCCAAAGAAACCGTGAAGTTTGTTGGCCTTCCCAGCGTCGCACATCACCAACCTTCCTCCCGGTTTGAGGACACGGAAAATTTCCCTCAAACCCTGTTCCTTGTCTTTGAAATCTCGGAAGGAAAACAAGCAGAACACCATGTCAAAAGTGGCATCGGGCAGCGGAATGTCCTCCGCAATAGCTTGCACGTACGAAGCCGGATGCTCGCCTCGGGCTGCTCGAGCCGCATCCACCCGAGGTTGCGCAGTTGCCAACATTTCCGCTGAAGGGTCAAGACAGGTCACATCAAGCCCGACCAAATCTTCTGCAAACGAGCCTGGACCGCACCCGACTTCAAGCACCTTCATGCCGGCAGTAGCGTGGTTTCGGACGTTACGTCGCCACCGTTTGTCTTGCCCAAACGTCATCCACCTGTTCACACGGTCGTAGTTGGGGATGGTGGCCTCAAGTTGGCCTTCCAGTTCCTCCCAAGCGTCCGCATCAATTCCCGATGGGTCGAATCCACCGGTCGCCGAACGCTTGCCCATGGTGCTGGCGAACCCCCGACCGTTTTGGACATGTCGTTTTGACCACAACCCCGCATCAGGCGATACGTTCCACGGTCTCGGGCGTAATTCCTTCTTCCGGAGTCACACGGAACACCAGAATTTTGAGGTTCTCCGGAGCGTTTCGGAATTTGGAAACGATCATTGAATTTTCAAAGTCCGTTCCGATGGTTCGTACTTTGAACGACAACACCATGTCGGCGATGGACGAGAGTTCTTGCTTGATGGATGGATCCAATCCATCCGTGGAAACGCTGATCATCAGCAAACCACGAACCATCTGGGCGTGCGCTTGCAGCATGCGGACCATGGAAACAACCCGGGCTGGGTCTTCACGCTGAAGGAAGAAATCTAAATTGTCCAAAACGGCTCGAAAATACGGACCAAGACCCATGATTTCATTGGTCACTTCGGTGAGGTAGTCCTGGTTGTTGTCATCAACGAACCGAGTTTGCGCAAGCCGTTGAATGTCGTCAAGTTGGAACCCTTCAAGCCGGTATCGACTGGCGAGTAATTCGCGCTCGAGGACGTTAGCGTTGTACTCCTCGCCGATGGTACGAACATTGATGTCGAGCGGCCATCCATACTTTTGGAAAATACGAATGATCTCTTGTTGCCCTTCATCCGTAGCGATGTAGAGGGTGTTGTCTGGCTCTTCGGCTGGGGAAGTAAACTGCTTGGCGAACAATTCACTTCCCGACCCGGTCTCGGTGAACGCAATCATGGTGAACCCTCGGGGGACACCACCTCGCATTTCGTTGTCGAACTTCGGCACACCGAAGGAACCGACGGTGCCGAAAAATTCCTCGTCTTCGGGGTCGAAGGTCATCTTTCTTGCCATGCATCATCACCTCAAAGAAGAACCACCTGGCCCCGGTCAATGAGGTCGGTGCAATAGGTGTCCAAATTCGCAAGCACCAGCGGTGGCGTTTGGTCAGGAACATTGAGAATCACCGACAACACTTCGCGCTGGCGGAAAGTGTTGATGAACGTGTGAAGGTATTCAGCAAGCATTCGGTCGTCGTTGTAAATCGCCAACGCATTCACGCTGTCGAGAAAGACAAAGTTGCGTTGGTTGTTGACGGTACGAAGGGTGTACAGGGTTCGCAAAAGGATGCTCTCGAGCATGATGGGGCTGTCAACGAAGGAGATGTTCGGGTAGGGCACATCGGTTCCACCGAGCACGCCAGAAGAGACAAGGTCAAGGAAGTGAATGCCAGAGACATCAACGCCAACCGCTTCAAAGGCCTGGATAATTTCAACGGCCCCTCTGCTCGCTGAAATGTAAACGCCACCCATCTCAAACATCTGCATGAGCGGCACCATGGTGCTGGCGGTGACAGCGAAGGTGTTGGCAGCGCTCATCCGTACCTGAACGGAACTGCTCAAGGAGACCTGGGTGAGTTGTTCTGCGATTCGCTGGTCTAGTTCGAACATGATCATTGCCCCCATCTGGATGTTTTGTCACCTGATGCACCCCATTTCAGCATGGGAATGAGCATCACACCGAGCGGCGTCAGTTCAATAGCATGCTTAGCCCGACTGTGCGAGGTTCCTCTCATTTTGACGACTTGCAGGAACCGGAGCAAGTGACCCATGCGCTCTGCGTCGCCCATGACGATGATGCCGTCGGCGATGGCTTCTTCCACACCGAAAGACGACCAGTGGGCGTTCTCTGTAGCGGAAGTAATTTCTGAAATCAAAATGGTCGTGCACCCCAGTGTTGCCAATTTCTTTCCGAGGGTGAAAAGGAAATCGCGAATCAACTGTTCGGATTTGATCTTGTAACAGAGCGTTGTCACCGAATCGATCACCAACCGAGTTACACCGATGGTGTTCACGATGTCAACAATGGATTTGATGAGGGCGTGAACGTCATCGAGGTCGAAGGAGGCTTTCTCCAATCCGAGCCATGAATACAGCACATCCATGTCAAACACGTTGATCAATCCCGAATCGACCATGTTCATGTCGAAGAAAGCGTATTGTCGAATGTTCTCGAGAAGTTTCACCGAAGGTTCGGTGGCGGTAAAGTGAGCGCAAGCCTCACCAGCCAGCGCTCCACGAACGAGGAACTCCATGCCAAGTGTTGTCTTCCCGGAACCGCACGTTCCGGCGGCAAGAACCGTGGAGCCGTAGGGAATGCCGCCACGCAAAATCTCATCCAATCCGTGGATGCCCGTCACGCATCGATCTCGGGTGTAAACGCTGCTTGGCTGCATGGGACCAAACGGGAGGAGAGGCCGCAGGTTGATGAAGTGTTTGCAACGCGACAACCAGAACCAAGGTCAAGCCGATGGGTGGTCGCCGGGAGTGGGGGATTCCTCTACGCTCCACGAGGATGAGGCGAATCGGTCCTCACCATCCCAAACCAGTGTTTGTCCAGTCATCATGAACAAGCCCGTTTGGCCACCCCACTCGATGCGCATGACATCTGCTGGGGCTACTTCGTCGAGTTGCGTGTATCGCAAACGGAGAATGCCCTGCCCGTCAGCAAGTCCGTTGAGTTGGCCAACACCGAGGAAACCCGCTTGACCGAGGTCAACGATATGCGTGGCGTTGCCCGGATCTTGCGTGTTAGGGTCGCCAGTGAGAATGGACACGGATTGTCCCGAAAGGACACCCTCTTGCAGCAAAAGGTTGGTCGATGTTGACCCCGAAGTGTGATTGAGGGACCATCCTTTGAGGGCGACAGCGAAGTCATTTGGATTGTAGACCTCAATCCATTCAGGACCGTTACTCGATGGACGGGTCATGACCTCTGTGAGGTGGAGTTGGTTGGTCTTTCGTCCACCATCATGGACTTCAAGTACGACCCGAATCAACTCGCCTTGCTGTTGAAAGGAGCGGTACGAGGTTGACGAGGAGGGAGCAGAGGCCCGGTCGGTCCCTCCTCGGAACAACACATCACCAACTCGAGTGGTGTTGTTGCTTTCAACCACTTGAATGGTCAAATAGAGACTCATGTCGTTGTCCAAGCCAAGTCCCTGTGCCATGCCCTCCTCGGTCACGTTGTGCAGAGCAGAAATTCGGTCCATGTCCAAACGATGAGCGACAAGCAAGCCAGGCTGGACACGCCCGTTGTTGAGCGACGCAGCATCGTGCAGGTGCCAATCCTCCGTGGCGTTGCCGTAGTCCAACCCACCGTCCAACGGGACAAACCATCCCGCCCCCGATGTCAATCGGTCCAACCCAACGGCAGCCGCCCGATCGAGGCGATCAACATCCGGGTCGTTGGACCCCATTTGCAGTTGGGCCAGCGAAATAAATGCGGTGAGAATCATCAAAAACAGCGTGAAGGCTGATAGAAATTCAATCACGGCAGTGAGGCCACCCTCTTCCCGTTCGGTGTGGGCGAACGAGGGCCTCCGCATAGGCCTACCAAGCCTCGCCGCTTCATGAGGTTGTTGCTGACGATGGGAAACTGCAACCAAGTCTCATGAAACCGAGAGATAAACAGGACGTCTCAAACACGGTGAAAAAAGGCATTCAAAGCGATGAGTCTTTGAAGCACGGATGCGAGGAGGTCTTGATGAGCGAGCGAAAGCAACGCAAAGAATCGCAAAAACGGACCGGTTTAGGCTTCGTACTGATGCTGCTTTTGTCGTCGCTTGGAGCGCTGGCCGTATCTCCCACGGCAAGCGCTGCTGTATCGGGCTCCCTCGGGATTACGACAAGTTCCGCACCCGTTCCAGACGGATGGTACTCCTCCTTTGACGCCATCGAGTTTACCGCTGAAGTAACCAACCACTACCTCTCTACATCTGGAGCCACGCGTACCTTGTCATGGTATGCCTGCTCGGGCCAAGTCACCGAGACCGAATGCAGGTCCACTTTTTCAGCCACCGGTTCGTTTGCGATGCAAAACATCAACGGAAACACGACCCTCACTGTCCCCTCCACCAGCCAGTGGGTTCCCGGCGGCAGTGCTGATGGCATTTTCACCATCCTTTATGCCTTCTCAAACAACGACCAAGACCCCAGCGATGACGTGTTCATCTTCAACATCAACCTCACCAGCAATTATGTGGATGCAACCATCGAGGACGATCACAACCCCTTGGAACATCTCGAGAACCTCTCAACTTACGCCAACGAACTGGTGTTGAACACCGGAACCGATTATGTTCTCAAAACGAAAGGTGAAGCCACCATTTGTGCCTTGTGTACATTCAGCGGCGATTTCGGCTGGCAACTTTGGGACCTCGAGGAAACCATGTTGTTGAAGGAAGCCTATCGCTCGGTCAGCAATTTGCCTGCGTGGGGTGGCCCCTCCCCGTTCAACATGAATCTCCCCGATTTTAGTTTCAACCAAGAAGGGCGATTCCTGCTCAAACATGGTTTGTTCAACAGCACGGGCAACCCTCACAGCGACTTGAACCCAAACAACAACCTCGCAACGTTTGAAGTGGTGCTCAACGACAGCATTGACCTCAAAATCACCAATGTTTACCCGAGTCACAGCGCTCAATCCTCCTCATTCTATTACGGAACAGAGCGCGTTGTCGCCGAAATTGCGAACGTCGGCAACACCACGGTGGAATCGGTCACCGCCTCCTTCCAAGTCTACGACCAGCAATACGAGCTGGAGGTCTCCGATTCCTGTGACATTGACATCATGCACCCTGGAGCAACCGAAACTTGCCGGTTCAACTTGACCACCACCGGCGCCTCACGCTTGTTGCGCGTTCAACTCCCCACCATCTTCACTATCGGCGAAGATGTCCGAATGGGGGACAACCTGTACTCAATCACCACCAATGTGGAAGTTGGACCCATCAACGCCAACATTCAGATCAATTCCAACGAAAAGGTGTACTTGAGCACGGACCATGTAGAACTGGTGGGACGATTCAGCGATGTGGCCTCTCAACCGCTCAACTACACGTGGAGAGAAGGGTTCTACACGTGGGGCTATGGGCAGGTGCTCAACCTTACAGGCGAGACCTTTGGGTTGGGACCGCACAACGTTTCCGTGCAAATTCAAGACCCCTGGGGAAACACAGATTATGCCTATGTTGAATTTGATGTCCTCAATTCCGTCAACATCAGTCATGTGCCTTACTGGACAGGGACGGCCACCACCGACAAAGAGGTGATGTTCACGCAGGACATCATGCTGCCCCATCTTGGCGTTTCCTACAACATTGGACAGGGCAAATCTCCCCTCCTACTCATCGACTTGGCCCTTGAAGGCACCAACGGTGAGGACAACGGCTTACGAACCATGGACCTCAACCTCAACCTCTCGGCCCTCCTTCCTGACAACATCGATCTCTCCACCGTTGACCTTCGATACCTCCCCGACACAGAGAGCCAACTTTGGACATACATCGAGGGCGAAGACACGTTCACCTACGACCCGTTCGCTGAAACCATGTCTTTGACCATGACAAAGGACGGCGTCATCCTCCTCATCGGTGTCCTACCGGAAACCAACGTGACGGCCACGGACTTCGAGTGGACGCAACTCAAGGGCGGGCAGATCCAGCTCGACTGGGAAATACAAGGCGACATCACCAACCCTTACGTGGGCGGTTGGAAGGTCTTCAAGATTCAAGGCATCACAGGAACAACGGTGTTCCCCGACCCCGCTTCCGGCGTAAGCGATACGATTTGGGAAGAACTGACACTGGACACCTTGGCGGACACGCTTGAGCTCTCAGCCACCCAGTGGATTGACCCGGGTTTCCTTGAAACCGGAATCTGTGCATCGTACGCCATTGCCCCGATTGACAGAGAAGGCTTGCCAAATTATGACATGATCAACGTCACCCGTGTCAACGGCCAAGCTGACCTGCTTTGTGGAGACGCCATTCCACCCTCAACCACCATCGAGCAATTTTCTCATACCTGGACCTTTACCAACAGCACCGAGTGCTTTGATGTTCGAAAGGACTGGTCATCTTGCTACGAAGTCACCCTTTCATGGACCTGGCCGGACCACGAGCCACAAGGAAACCTGACATGGAACCTGTACAGAATTGAATACGCTCCCGATGACGTGAATTTGAAGTTCATTGAACCCATTGCAGAAGGTCTTACAGGCGTTCCCGGAGAGGTCGGAACGTATTTCCAAGATGGTATGGAAACCGACGGCATTCGCCCCTACAGAACCTACTATTACATCCTCGCCCCAATCGATAGCGTCGGAAACGAATTGTTGCTTGCCAACTACCCTTCCCCGAACATCGAGCGGGTTCACATCGACGACGACTGGTGGTCCTACAACCAGCATGTCATTCCACCAGAGCCCGAACCCCCAGAACCCCCGCTGGGCATCCCATGGTTGCAGAAACTGAACGATGCCACGCAAGTTTCCGAATTCCAGCTGGCTGGCGTGGTTATGCTAGCGACCATTTTGTTGAACTTCATCCTCCTGCCACTCATTCTGAAAAAGCGCAAGCGATTGAAGCGGGTGTTGGAGGCTCGCAAGCGAAACGTCGCTGCAACCACCGAGTTTGATGACTTCTTTGAGTGATTGGCGCGGCAGGGGAGATTCGAACTCCCGAGGTGAGACACCACCGGATTAGCAATCCGGCGCAATGGCCAGGCTATGCGACTGCCGCTTGTAACTGGGCGACCTGCGAACTTCACATGAACATGACGGTGAGGAACACAGGTCGGAAAGCGCCGAGTGAGACTACAACGGACCAAGGATCCCGAGCCACTCTGCGGGGATGAAAATAATCAGCACCAACGACAAGAACATCCATCCAAGATAGAAGAGACTTCTGAAGAACGATGTCGCTGCTTTCGGCATTCTGCCGTTGTCGTCAAACGGCTCCAAAGGATCGATGGCCCAAACCGATCGTGCATACCACAGAGTAAGCCCCCCCGAGACGAAAGCCCACAGCAACGGCAAGCCTGATTCTGGCCAAAAGCAGGGCACAGAACCCAACATGAACAAGAAAATGCAGTACATTTTTGATTGCTTCACGGTGTATTCGGGACCTTTCACTTCGTTCATCATCGGGATGTTGACCTTTCCGTATTCACCAGACCTGTAGAGAGCCAACGCCCAGAAATGCGGAGGTGTCCACAGGAAAATCAAGAAAAACAGCATCCAGGGAACGGGCGAGCCCAGATCAAACATGTTGGCGTTGGCGATGGATGAGCCTGCTGCTGCTGCCCAACCGATAAGCGGCGGCGTTGAGCCAGCAATGCCCCCAATAACGATGTTCTGAGGAGTGCGCCGCTTCAACCAAATGGAATAGACGAACACGTAGAAGAGCACCGAAAATGCAGACCAAAAGGCTGCCTTGACACTTACCAAG
>Ga0181568_10000851_pt1 | contig 27764 bp, 26 predicted proteins | sample 101ome_20_FD_133758 | JGI IMG/M metagenome (GOLD analysis project Ga0181568, IMG submission 133758) | Coastal salt marsh microbial communities from the Groves Creek Marsh, Skidaway Island, Georgia - 101404AT metaG (megahit assembly) | ecosystem: Environmental > Aquatic > Marine > Intertidal...
GTGTGGTGCGCTACCAGGCTGCGCTACATCCCGTAAATTAATGATATATCAATATAAACAAATAATCGCATAGAAAAGACAAGATAACTTCTTAGGTATTCACTAAAATTTTAATAAAAGTGTTTTATATTTGCTAAAATAAACATAAAATGATGCACTAATTAATATAAGTGTACAAATCTGACAATATCGATTTTTATTAATAGTCTTTTTTTGTACACAATATATAAGAAATGATATAGAATTCATTTCAAGGCACATGAATATGGAGAGTTTTAAATGGCCAAGATGAAATTAAAGTTCAGACACTTCCTTACCAGTGTATTAATTCCATTATTTGCATTAAATACAAATGCTCAAGAATCTATTGGTAATCAAAAAAATAGTACTGATGAAGAACCTAGTGTCGGTGGTGACAAAGCTCAAGATGCGGCATCAGGTTCCCTAAGTGCAGGTGCAATTGCTGCAGCTGTTGCAGCCGCTGCTGCCATTGCTGCAATAGCAGATGATAATGACTCATCACCAGCTCCTACACCAGCGCCAACACCAGCGCCAACACCAGCTCCTACACCAGCGCCAACACCAGCTCCTACACCAGCTCCTACACCAGCTCCTACACCAGCTCCTACACCAGCTCCTACACCAGCTCCTACACCAGCGCCTACTCCTGCACCAACTGAGGTTGAAGAATACTTTACAGGTGCATCTGTAACAAATACCAGCACTAGCACTCAAACCGCTACACAAACAGCTACAGCCACTAGAACAGCTGCTGCAACTGCAACTGCTACGCAAACTGCAACTGCAACCACAACAGCAACCACAACAGAAACTGGAACTGTTACAGAAACTGGTACAGTAACTGCAACTGAAACCCGAACTTTTGATAATAATGGGGTCGAATCGATTACAATTACTATAATTGAAACGGAAGTTGTTAGAGAAGCTGAAGTAGAAAATGAAATTGAAATTGAAAACGAAGGCGTCTATGCCATTGTCGAAGAGGAAATAGTTCAAGATATCGAAGAAGTTGTTGAAGAAGTTGTTGAAGTTCAGGTTGTAGAAGAAGTAGAGAACTCATCAGTATTATCTGAAACTGCTACAAGAACTGTACAGCCCTAATACTATTTGTAATAAAAATCCATCCTTATATTATCAATATAAGGATGGATTTTTTGTTCAGACATAACTGGTCTTCCAAAGTCATCAATGACTAATTCTAAGTCTGAATCCCAGCCAAGAATTCCCGCTTGTTTAAGGTATTTAAGTTGAACAACTTGTATATCAGTTTCAATATAAGAATAATTAATGAGGGCTTTATCTTGTAAAGTAAAGTCAACTTGAAATTGAAAAAGTTCAGGATTCAAGAAATCTTGTTTTAAACTAAAAGAATTAAATAAAGAAATATTTTGAAATTGTCTGGAGTAAATATCATGTTCTAAACCTTTGGTATAGATGATAATTCCCTTGTTTGTATATATTAAAACACCGTCAGCAGAGATCCATTCATATACATCATTATTAATACTCTTTAATGACATGATTACATCATTTCCTCTTCCAATAGAGACTTTTGCAAATGAAAATTGCTGCTGTTCAAAAATATCTCTCGAGACTGTAAAACGTTCGCCTCCTAATATGATATTTTTAGCTATTCTATAGTTTTCAGGATCACTAAAAGAACATGAGCTTAAGTATAAACAAATTAATATTAATCTAATTATAGAAATCATCCCAGTCTCTAGTAAGATTATAATGATTGGCTTGATCAGTTACTCCATATAAATGATAGCCATGAATAATTTGTTGGCCCCCATCCCTAGTAATTGGTCTTAATCCCCATCCAGTCATAGGTTTTTTATATTTAGAAGAGAATAATTGAACAGGAATCCAAAAAAAGAAACCCTTATCAAAGCTTCCCTCTCCAAATTCTTCTCTACTAATATCGGTTAATGTAAAAAAAGCGCCCATTATTAATCCGCTTCTAAATCTTTTAGAAAAATCAAATGTAAAACCTGAATCTTTTGCCAGATATTTTCCACCAATTAATTTGAACAAAATATTTGTATTAGGCTCTCTATAATAAAACGTCATGTGGCCAGTTAAAGTTTTATAATCTCTAAAATCAAAGAGCTGATCATAGCCTCTTTGTCTTACATCCCAGGCTTCAATACCAACTGCAAAATCTGAATAAAATGGCCTATAAAGTACTTCTCCTCCATATCCTGCAAACATAGATTCAAATATACCAAAAGAAAATTTTGTATATACATCATCAAAAACATTTGCATAATAGCTAAATTGAAGTCTTTCAATGGCTATATCTCTACTTTGTTTAAGATATTGCACTATATCTGTTCTAACATGAGGCAACACACTATCAGAGGGTAGTTTTAACTCATTCATATTGTCAGTAATGCCAGCAGATGCTTTAAAAATAATAGACATTCTATCCGCAGGAATTAATTCACCATCCATTTGCAATCTAAGATCGCCAAAGAAAAACCCATCAGGGCCGCCTATTTGTGATCTTAAATCTGGTCCTAATTGATAGAAAAAAGCTGGCAGGTTCCTACCTGGCCGGTATTTAAATTCATCTTCTTTATGAAAATAAGGTTCTATCTTTGAGCTTCTCAAAAGAAGTGAAGTATCCTGATAATTTTCTAGTCTATTAAGATCATCTCGATGAATTGTAGTTTTATGGATACCAATTCTTGCATTTAAGTTAATCGTCTCAAGATATTCAATAGAATCTGGGGTTATTTCATTCATTAACCTCATTGTCCTTCCAATTGCAATTGGATAACTTAGAAAATTATTCTCACTATAAGCAATAGTGTATTTCTTTTTTTCATGATCTATATTTGCTAACTGCATATAAAGACCTCTTTCTCTCATGTATTCTAATGAAGCCTTATATAAGTTTTCATCGCTGCGAGATGTAACTCTTTTTACTATTTCAGGATTTTTGATAGGCTGATAATAATTTGTCTTTTTTCTACCTGAAGATTTTTTACCTAGCTGAGGGGAAATCGAAAAACCAAATGTTAATTTATTGCCTTGAATATACCCAATCTTTAGATGGAAATCTTTAAAGGGATAAACGAAAGATATATTAATTGGGCTGGCTTGAGGTAAAACCTCAGGACCTTCTTTTGAATAATCAGTTCCATCTAATTCGAGTTTAATTCTGGCACCATTCATCTTAGGTAAGAAATATTCGACTCCTGCAAAAATACCTGGTTTGCCAGTAAAAAAAGATTTAACATTAAAATTTCCTCCTTCACCAATACTTTGTTTAATTCTGCTATCAAATCGATCGCTTAATAATGAGAATGGGTTGCCAATTGGATTTTCAGATAAATTTCCCCACCCCAAGCCAATTGTATAATCAATATTATTAATAAACTTAGAGGCAACAAGATATTCTGAGGAGAAAATGCCTGTACCGCCAAGGTCTCTAAATCCCACTGAAATCTGAGGGAGGATATTCCTTTCTTTAAAAAGTCTTATTTTGGCATCAAAACTTTTATCTTTTAGAGATTGACTGCCACTGAATTCAGAGCTGGCACTATATAATTGATTGTTTATATCTGTATATTGAAATGATGTTTCTAGCCAATCAAATGGGTAGGCAACTATAGAGCCTCTTAAATAGGGATAATCATGTGTCCAGGAAATAGCAAGAGTTCCTTCCTCATGCAATCTTGCTGTCGGATTTTTAATAAGTCCAATGCCTCCAAAATTTGAGAAACTGGGTCTTATATCTGGGTAGATATATTGTAAGTAGCTTGGATAAACATTCAGTGCAAAAAAAGCAAATAGTATATTTAGGGCTTTTAAATAATAACCCAAGCTATCCACAAACAATTAATTGCTATTTATAGCATTTAGAGATGCAGCTGATATTGCAAGACTGCTAAAAATAGGAGCTACAACTGCTGCATAATTTAAACCTTCAATCTTTCCAATATACCGCGGAATATAAATTATTGAGCCTGGATATATTTCAATATCTCTTTTGCGCAAAAAACTGCTGTTGTTAGCTAAATATGAATCTCCATTGGGAGAAATGATTATGGCCTCTTTCTCGGAAGCAAATCGATCATATCCACCAGAACGTTGAATATAATCAGATATATAGTAGTCTGGTTGATATTTTAATGTTCCAGGATTATTAACTTCTCCAAAAACATGAACTATCGCTTGATATTTTGGTATATGAATAGAATCTTGATCGAACAAGTTAAGATTTAAACTTGGAGTTTCAGATAATTTTACAAGGTCGAATTCTGCTGTAACACGGCCAGCTGGTTTAAAATTTTTAATTTCATAGAGTATAGATTCCAAAGTAGGACCTAAACCACTCCCTGCAGGACCCTGTTGCACAGTTTGTGAAGTTCCGCTGGCAATATACTTTAATAGGGAATTATATCTTCTTAAATTCAACTCATATTCTAATTCAGACACTGAAGGTCTGAATAGCATTCCTCCTAGTGGGTAAGCATCATTAGTATACCCACCAGCCATTTTAATTAATTCCGCAAGGGTAGTATCTCTGTCAACTAAGTAACTGCCAGGAACCTGAACCTCACCTGTTATTGTTATATTTTTTGCAGTGATTAATTCTGGGTTTTTGCTAAATAGGCTTACATTGTCTCCATTTGTTGCAACAAAAGAGCTTGAATCTTTGAAATTAATACTAAATTGCTCAACTTTATTGCTGCTATACCTTACCAGATTAAGAATTTCATTTTGCTCTAAATTAATAGGTCCTGCCCATTTTAAAAATTTATCAAGCGTTTCTCCTGGTAAGACTTCATAGATACCAGGATTAGAGAAGGAACCTTGTATCCTAATTTCGCTTTGTTTTGGGTGAACCAATAAAATATCGCCACTACGTAGCTGACTCTTAAAATTAAAATTACCATCCAAGAAGATCGAATATAAATCTATATTCTGAAGAATGACGTTATTTCTTTTATGAGTAATTCTTCTGTAAGAACCATTATCATCTATACCTCCTGCAGCAAATAGCAATGAAAGAGGGGTGCTTCCTCCAGAGAGAGTATACATACCAGGATTTTCAACATTGCCGGTGATGAGAACATTAAAATCTCTTAAGGAACTAATAGAAATAAATGCATCAATTCCTATGTAGGCATTATTCAATTTTTCTTTGATTGTTGTTACTGCATTATTTAAAGATAGGCCTGCAAGATTTAACTCTCCAATATCAGGAATATTTATTGATCCTTGCCTATTAATACTAAGTTCATAAGTTTTGTTTTTTTGCCCTATGATTTGTATTGTAAGTTCATCACCTACATCTAATATATAGGATGAGTCTGAGTTTGGTTCATTTATTGGTAAGAACGTAGATTGGTAAGTATTAAAGAATTTTTGGCCAATTCTCCTTAGGCCGACTTCAGCATCTTCATCTTTTCTAAGTTCTGATTTAATAGACATCAGATTCTTTTCAGCTGACTCCAAAGCAGACTCAAGTTTTTGGATCCTTGTTTCTGGATTAGAGTAATTCTTGTCTTTATTATTAGTATCATCAGAATTTTCATTGATACTATCTTTTAGACTCTCTGGAAGTGAAGATAAGAAAGACTCATCTAACTGTTGTGAGGAAATAATCAAGGAAGAGAAAGCAACGATAAATAGGAAAGTTTTACTAAAATTCATGTGTAGATTTTAACATAATTTTATATCTTGGATTCTATATAAAATAATATAGTGATTAGAAAAATTACTAAAAAATATCTCTAACTACTGGAGATTATTTGGATTAGCATGTTTTAACTGAGTAGTAATGACTTAATATTTTTAATAAAGTTTTCAAAGCTTAATTCGCGAATATATTTTTTTTGTGAATCTGGTCTCTTTAAAAACAACTGTTGATTTTTCTCTATTCTAAAGAATGCCTTCACTAAAGAATCAATATTAGGCGAAACAACAATGCCTGCCTCATTTTTGTGAATCCATTTTGCAACACTTGTCTCTTTAGAACAAATTGCCATGGTATTAGCACCAGAAACTAAATATGTGGACGACTTACTAGGGAAAGAAAAATTTGTAACACTATCCTCAATAGGCAACAATGCCCAAGTATAAGTAAAGTTAATTTCCGCTGCTTGAATAGGGCTGACCTGACCAAGATATTTAAAATTTGGAAACTTCCTGCTAAATTCAGAGAGTCTATTTGAGTAAATACCCCCTCCAGCAAAAATAAATTCTAGAGAACCGCCTTTTTTATAATATTCTTGAATAGCGTTTAGAAGCAATGGTATTCTCTGAAGTCTTCCAGCATTTCCACAGAAGGAAAAGCCATTTATTCTTTTTTTAGGCATCCGTAAATTTTTAAAAGAAATTGCAGGGTTCTCAATAAGGTCAATTTTTATTTTTCTAAGTAATCTATGATATATAACCTCTGCCATTTCTTCTGATAGAGTGATAACCTTCTCAGCATTAAGAAGAGTATAGTTATCAATCTTTATAAGAAGTTTAAATAATAATTTATTTACTGGTATAACTACATTGGCTGCTTCAGGGTGGATATCTTGCAAGTGATATATAAAACTTTTTTGAAACACCTTGCAATAAATAGCCACAATAAACGGAACCAAAATTGGAGGATCAGTCGAAACATAAACTTTTTGAGGTCTATTCTTTATTAGATTAATTGCAACATAAGACATAAATATAATGTTCTCTATTGATCTTATAAGAATATTGCTAGCTGAATTAGTAAATGCAGGAATTGTGTTAAAAATCACTCCCTTTCCACGGCATTGATCAGCTAATGATTTCTTAAGTTTTTCCCTATCTTGGGTAATAACAATAGGCTTGAGTCCGTCTAACGCTAGGTCTTCTGTTAGCTGAAGTAGAGCTTCGCCAATCACAGGATAAATTGGCCAAAAACTTCTATTTATAAATGCAATCTTTGTAATAGATTTATGTGGCAAATTAAGACTTTCTCCAAACCACTCTATTAATATAATCAGTGTATGATAAGAGAATCTTTAGCACTTTTTCAGATACATTTGGAACCTCATAGTCTAAATGCAGTCTGGAAGAATTATTAATTCCTTCATGATTGCTTTCTAGGACTTGAAGCGCTTGGAATATCCTATCTTTTTCTAGCCCTACCATCATAACCGCAGCCTTCTCCATGCCCTCAGGGCGCTCATGACTTTCTCTTATATTTAAAGCAGGAAAATTTAGAATAGAGGATTCCTCAGTAATGGTGCCGCTATCAGATAAAACTGCTTTTGCATTGATTTGTAAATTATTGTAATCGAGAAATCCCAAGGGTTTTAATAATTGAATATTTTTGTGAAAAGATATTTTTTCTTTATCTATTTTATTTCTAGTCCTTGGATGAGTAGAAAAGATAATTGGTATGGGAAATCTTTCGGCGATACTATTTAAAGTATCAACCAACTTCTGAAAATTTATTTTTGAATCTATGTTCTCCTCTCTATGAGCACTTACTAAGAAAAAATTATCCTTTTTAAGCTTGAGCTTTTTAAGAATTGTAGATCTTTCAATGTCTGATTTATAAAAATTAAGAACTTCATACATCGGGCTTCCAGTTTTTATAATCCTATCCGCACGCAAGCCCTCAGAAATTAGATACTCTCTTGCGATAGAACTATATGTCAAATTGATATCAGCAATGTGATCAACAAGTCTTCTGTTAATTTCTTCGGGAACTCTGTCATCAAAACATCGATTGCCGGCTTCCATATGAAAAGTTGGTATTTTTCTTCTCTTTGCTGGAAGCACTGATAAAGATGAATTTGTGTCTCCAAGAACTAAAATTGCATGAGGATTTAATTTTTCAAGGAGATTATCTACAGAAATAATTACATTCCCAATAGTAGCGGCAGCATTCTTGCCAGCCGCCTCTAAAAAATAATCCGGCTTCCTTACTTTTAAATCTTTAAAAAATATTTCATTGAGTTCGTAGTCATAATTTTGGCCTGTATGAACCATGATATGCTCGACGTGCTCATCCAATATAGAAAAAACCCTAGATAGCCTAATTATTTCAGGTCTAGTACCAACAATTGACATCACCTTAAGTTTCTTCATATCTAACATTCTAAATCATAGGAATAGGTATCAGGATTATTTTGATCAAAGCATTCATTAGCCCATAACATCACAATTAAATTCTCAGTACCCACATTAGTGATATCATGAGCCCACCCCGGAATAGTTTCAACTACCTTAGCAGAAGAGTCGCTTATTGTAATTTCAAAGCTTTCACCAGTAACAATGTTTTTAAATTTAAAGAGAGCTGTTCCATTAAGAATTAAAAATTTTTCATTTTTAGTATGGTGATAATGCCCCCCCCTAGTAATACCAGGATTGGCAGTAAAAAAAGAGACTTGGCCGCTTAATTTTGTTTTTATAAATTCACTAAATGTACCTCTAGGATCAACATGCTTCACTAATTCATAAGAAAATTGACTTGGTTTTTTAAAACTTACATATGTAGCATATAACGCTCTTTTAAATCCTGTACCCACATCTTCTAAAGTTATATTATGATCCTCTGAATTAAATTTACCTAACATCTGTGCAACGCTTCCTACCGTTTGCTCATATATAGGATGCACTTCTAAAAATCCAGTTTTTGAATTGCCCTTTAGAACACTTATTATGCTTGTACAAAGATCATCAATATATAACAAAGAAACCTTGCTATCTGGATCATGGATTTGAATTTTCTTTTTATTCAATAGATTGAAGCAAAATGTTGCAATGAAAGAGTTGTAATTTGGCTTACTCCATTTTCCAAACACATTGGGTAATCTGTAAATATAATAATTTGCCCCAGATTCTTTGGAATAATCTACAATCAATTCTTCAGAAAGTTTTTTGCTTTTACCATATGCATTATCCAGCTCTGCTTGAATTGAAGAGCTAAAGATAATGGGAGTTTTCAAACTATTCTTATTAAGCTCATTGATTATATCCTGTGTATATGCATAGTTAGATCTTTGAAATTCTTCTTCATTCTTAGGTCGATTAATTCCAGCTAGGTGAATAATAAAATCACATTCTTTTATGTTATTTTTTAACTCTTTAGCGGGTGTTTCCCTATTTACTTTTTTAATCTGATTTATTCCATTTTCTTGAAGTTTGAAGCAAATATTCTTTCCAATAAATCCATCAGCTCCAGTTACTAAAATCTTCATTAAATCGTATCAGGAACCTGGATCTGATCAGATTTAGCATTACTTATAAAATCAAGTTTATTAAGTAACTTAATCATTCCATCTAAATCTAACTGTGTAGCATTATGAGAGTTATAATCTCGAATGAGACTTAATTCTTTTTTTCCCTGTTCATGATATTTTGTGTAGTTAAGATCTCTATTGTCTGATGGAATTCGAAAATATTTTCCTTGATCTGTAGCTCTTAACATTTCTTCACTGCTACACAATGATTCATAAAGCTTTTCGCCGTGTCTAGTGCCAATAATCTCAATGGGGTAGTTTGGAGTGTTAGTAATCTTACAGATAGCTCTTACTAGAATCTCTAGAGTTGCAGAAGGTGATTTTTGAACAAAAATATCTCCATTTTTACCATGCTTAAAAGTATGCATTACAAGATCAACCGCATCATTTAAAGTCATCATAAACCTTGTCATATCTGGGTTAGTTATTGTGATAGGTTTTTTTGCTTGAATTTGTCTAAAAAATAAAGGTATTACCGAACCTCTGGAAGCCATAACGTTGCCATAACGAGTTGCAGTAATTATGGTATCCTTATTAGACATCTGACGAGATTTAGCAACTAAGACTTTCTCCATCATTGCTTTAGAAATTCCCATAGCATTTATTGGATAAACTGCTTTATCTGTGCTCAAGCAAACAATTTTTCTTACTTTATTTGTGATTGAGGCCTCTAAAACATTTTCAGTGCCTTGCACATTAGTTTTTAATGCTTCAAGAGGATAAAATTCACAAGAAGGCACCTGCTTTAGTGCTGCAGCATGAAATAGATAATCCACTCCTCTAGTAGCGTTAAGTATACTGCCATAATCTCGAACATCTCCTATGTAAAATTTTAATTTTTTATCATTATAGAGTTTACGCATTTCATCTTGCTTTTTTTCGTCACGTGAAAAAATCCTGATTTCTTTTATTTCTGTGCTTAGAAAATTGTCCAAAACGGTTTTTCCAAATGATCCTGTTCCACCTGTTATTAGAAGAATTTTATTTTTAAACATATCCATTAATAGCCCTTCTTCATAGAAATAAATTACTGATCATTTTATCTGAAAAAATCAGGGTACTCTTTTTTAATTGAAATTATAGGATCTTTATTATTTCTTAAAAAAGAAAAGATCTGGACATCTACTAAAAACCTATAGAAGAGACCTTGAAAAAAATGCCATATAAAACCTTGAAGACCATCCAAAAAACCTAAACGGAAAATATACCTATAAATAAAGAAAATTATTGGTCTCAAAAAAATAGGAAGCTTATAGTAATAATATTTTTCTTTTGAAGAGAAGGATTTTTTTTGAGAATAAACTATTGACTGAAGAGCCTCTTTATATGAGTAATCAATGTGTTTGTAACACCAATCACTAAAAGGTTTGAGGTTATGGTCATAAAAAAAATTATTAAGAGTTCCCACTGAATCATTATCAATTATAATTTTTTCATCCATTAAATTATTATCGCTTTTAGCTTTATTTGTCCTCCATAACCTAATTATATGCGTTGCTTTCATTCCGCCGAATCTTAGTTTCTTTCCAAAGAAAATGTTTTGACGTTTTAAATAAAAACCATCAAAACATTGATTGTCTTTATTTATTTCTGTTTTAATCTCATCTATAAGAGCATCAGAGAGATATTCATCTGCATCGATACGAAGTTGCCAGTCTGTTGAAAATTCAAATTCATTAATTACTTTTCTTAATTGTTGGGAATGACTCCCCGGCCATGGATATTTTAAAAATTTTGCTCCAAACTTTTTTGAAATCTCTTGAGTCTTATCAAATGAACCAGAATCAACTACCAAAATATTGTTAGTTAGTTTTTGAAGATTGCAAAGACATCTTTCTAAATGCACCTCTTCATTAAAAGTTAAAATAATTGCTGTTAGATTATCTTTCATGAGTTTTTCTAAATCTTATGCAACTTTTTATAATGATTAGCGAAAATATCACTCCCTCCCTTAAGCACTGACTTAAATTGATTAAATTTAAGATTTTGAGCAAGATATCGAGTTTGTATCTTGTCGTTAACATTTACTGGACCAGGAATAGATGTAAACAATAGGTCATAACCTGCATTGAATGCTAAGTTCACAATATTATTTGAAAATCTTCCTCTAGGAAAACATAAGCTATTAATTTTGACTCCAAATAACATCTCTAATTTTTGCCTTGATATGGATAACTCATCGTAAATTAATTTATTATTACCAATGCTAGTTAAATTTGAGTGCGTTACCGTATGTGATCCTATTCTCAGAAGTTTTGTATTAAGCATTTCGTCAATTTCTTCCTTTCTTAAATAGTTTTCTTTGCCTATGTAGTTTGATACTAGAAAGATCGTAACAGGTGTTTGAGTATCACTTAAGATATCAAAGTTTTCAAAAATACCTCGGAAACCATCATCAAAGCTAATGGAGACTTGCTTAGTTGGTTTAGAAATCTTTTTAACTATCTCAAAGCCCAATTCATGAATTATATCTATATGACTCTTGAAAAGATTAATATCAGTACTCATATTTGTATAGCAAGCACTCGAAGAGATATCGTGATAATAGATATTTTTACTTCTAATATCATTTTTTAATAAGGCTAACAATTTTATTATTGAAAATTTAGCGAGATTTTTTAGGTTTTTCATTTATCTTAAGGTAGTTTATGAATGAGGTTAGATTCTCTTCATATAGACTGTAATTCCAAAAATTAGAAATTAGGTTAGAAGCATTTTTGCCATATTGTAAACGAAGTTCTTTATTATAATAAAATTTGTCAAAACACTTCAAAAGTCCTTCAAAATCATTAGTATCAAATATCAATCCTGTATTTTTATTTTTTACGAGATCTTCTGAAGCTCCGACTTTGCTAGATACTATAACTGGCGTACTGGATGCCATTGCCTCATTAACTACTAAGCCCCAGGGCTCATATTTTGATGGTAGCACCAAAACATCAGCCAATGCCAAAAATTCAGATATTTGCTCATGGGGAACTTTTCCATAAAAATCTATTTTATTTAAAGTATTGATTGATCTAAGTTTATCTATCAATGGGCCATCTCCAACAATACTTAGTCTTACATTTTCTTTATCAATGGCCCATGTATTAAATGATCTAGTAAGAAATAAGATGTTTTTTTCTGATACTAATCTTCCTACATACAACAAATTAAAAATCTTAGAATCAATAGTCTTAATTAAATTGTATTTGGTATGATCAACAACCATTGGCAACAGAAAAATTCTTGAATCTTCCATTTTGTAGTATGAAAAATTAGATTTATGAGAAAGAGATCCTCCTGGAAGGCCAAAAATCCATCTCTTGCGAAAAATAAACTGCAATAAAATTTTTTTAAAAATGCGTTTCAAGGGGTTTGAAGGAATAGATAATGGAGTATCAGATTCAATTGCAATAGAGCGTTTCCTAAAAAAGAATAAATTCAAAAAAAATAAAGCGAAGAAAACATAATTGGAATAACCATTGATGATAATTAGCTCGTTTCTGTATAGAGTATTAAAAATAAACTTAAATCTTTTAAAGATCTTCAAATCTTTCAGGATGGGGTTACTAGCTGCTCTTAAGCTCACAGAAACAGATTGATTTTCTTGAAAGAAGATATAATTTATATTTAATTTTTTATGTATTGCAGATATCAAGTTTACAGTGTAAGAGGCTGGCTCAACAAAATAGCAAAATATCTGCATGATTCTTAGAGAGTAATCAAAAAAACTTCACTTAAAAAAAGCTTTTAGTATTATCTTAAATTGTATGTTTAAACTTTGTATTACAAAACTTAAAAAAGACTTTGCATAAACTAATCTTTTAAGTGGAATAATATATGGTCTAAAGTTTTTCAGCTTATATTTGTATAGACCTCTTCCAAAATTAATAGTTGTTTGTTCTTTGTTGTTAACTAATTTTAATTCATTGATCAAAGAAATATAAGACGCTATGTTTGCATAAGGAATGTTTGAATATAGATCAATCCATAATTGATAAGTGTTGTTATTTTTTAAGAATAGATTAAGTGCAATTGTTGAATTTTCGTTATGAAATTCATGAACAAAAAGCATATCTGATAAATAGAGAGCCTGACAGACGTTAATCATTATCTCAGAAAAATATTTTGGATTTCTGGCATTGGATTCAATCATTTGTTGATTGAGTGTTTTAATGAGATCTAGAGGAAATCTATCGTTATTTGAGTTCATGTATATAGATGATCCTGAATTAACGAATTTCTTTGAAATTCTTTTTAATTCAGATTGAAGGCCTTTATATCTTCTAAATGAATCAAAAAAATCTTCAGATTGTTCTAAATAAATTTCGGATGATGCGGTGTCATAATAATAAAATTTATTTTTCTTGAGATAACAAAATAAGTAATTTGAAAACCAGCATTTAGATAGATTTCTAAAATCTATTTTTTGAATTCTTTTATTTTCATCAATAAATTTAAGAAATACTTTAATAATCATATCCTTATTTGCATCTTCAGTATAAAGAATACCCAATGAATCTGCGTGTAAATCGCCAATGAACCTCAACGTTTTACTACTATCAATAAATAAAGGCAAGATGGCTGCAATGTTTTCCTCATCTTTAAATATTAAGATACATAGCTGATTTATTTTGCTATTAGCTATCCAAGAATTAGTCCACTCATAACTTAAAAATGGCATATGACTTGATTGAGAGTATAATTTTTTCCAGTAACCCTCTACTTTCTTAAAGTGGGCCAAATCTTGAATTAGCTCTAATTTCATAAATTAAAAATTATTAGAATAAAGTCGATATCTTATAGAGTAATTAAGAAAAATATAAAGAAACCACAATAAATTTGAAGTTAATGCATTAATTCCTGTAAAGACAGATTCTGTTAGTCCTGAGAAAAAGAATACTAAAGTACCTAAAAAAGAAATCAGAATTAAATCATTAGAATGTTTTTTAGGTGAAAATAGAATGGAAAGAAATGGATAGGCCAAGACTAAAATTATAGATAATGCTAAAGGGATGCCAAGCATTATTGCTAAAGATAGATAGCCATTATGCGCACTATAGATTTCAAAGGTTGAGTATATTTGTAATAATTTTCTTGAATGGCCATCATAGGAAGCGAGCCCACTTCCAAATATAGGATATTCTGTAATAGCATAAAGGGCCATTCCCCATTCAAGGCCTCTAGAAGTTAGAAAGCTTGCATCAGGAAGTCTAGAAAAGCTAAGATTTAATAGAGAGAATAAAGCTATAACTACAATTACACCAATCAACTTGATGCTTGTAGGAATCTTTCTATTAAATATTAAAACTAAACCAGCTGATAACATTGATGTTCTTGAGCCAGTCATTATGATAATTAATAGCAAGATTGATGAATATAAAACAACCTTTTTCTTTTCTTTAACAAGAGTGGTAGTGAATATAAGAGCAATTACTGAAAATAATCCTAGCTCGTTAGAATTTGTGAAAATCCCTATAAGTCTTTCATCATTATAACGCATCGAAATTAATGAAATAAATGATATAAAGATTAGAAAAGATGCCATTGTCTTTAAGAGATGCCTATCTTTATTTACAAAGATAAGGAAGATAAAGAAGGAGAAAAATATCAAAATTATTGTTTTTGCCATCAAAAATAAGAAACTTTCAATTGAATAAAGATCTAAAACAAGAAAATAAACCCAAATAACAGATATAAAAAATATAATAGGAAATGGTAAGACATTAGCTTTTTTGAAGCACAACAGGCAACATATAGACATCAGAAATGTTGTTAAGTAAAAAATAATATTTATAAAAGGAGTTGGGAGAAGCGAATTTTCTTTTAATATCATTTCAAAAAGAAAAATAAAGAATACAAATTTATAAAAGCCGTAAAGATTAAAACTTAAGTTATTCATGGAAAATTTTTGTATCTTTTGCAAAAACAGAAGTTAACTTATCTATATCAAAGTTATAGTTATCGTATTTTTTTCTATTTTTATAGTGGTAGATAATTAGATCCTCTAATTGTTTGACATTTTTTTTGTCAATCAGAAAATGTTGCTTATCTTGCTCATGAATAACTTCTTCAATCCCTTGATTTTTGATTGCTATTACTGGTATTCCTGCAGATAGTGCCTCAGTGTAAACACACCCAAAAGCTTCATAATAGGAGGGAAGAACAAATAAATCTATGTTGTTGTAGAACTCATTTAACTTTGAATGATCCATAACTGACATAAAGGTTACTCTATCAGCTAAATGATTAAGAAGAGCATATTCCTTACAATCTCTTAGTTTAGGACCTGTACCAATAAAAAATACTTGAATATCATCATAGTTTAAACTTCTAATGGCTTTCAAAAGCAGCAATTGATCTTTAGTTTCAAGAAAATTTCCAATACATCCAATTTTGAAATCTTTTCTATATCTTTTTATGTTATTAAGTTTAAAAAATTTCTTAATATTTACTCCATTATGTAAAACATAGTTATTATTTTGATAACTTTCAATTTTTTCTAATTCATCTATTACCTTTTGACTAACTCCTATATTTAAATCAGTTGAGTTAAGAATTCTAAGCTGTTTTGATGAGAATTTTTTAATATACGTTTTTTTGAAGATCTTAGGAATAAATCTTATATTTAAAATCTGCAATACATCTAGCCCATGATGATGGATAAAGTTTCTAATTTTAAATCTTAATCCTAAATCAACAGCAATATGCCCACAAGGATATAAACCGTGAGCATGTATAACTTCAATATCATTGTGAGAAATTTGAAGGGTGGATTTAAGAAAATTATTAAATCTCTTAAGATTAAATTTTTGAAATAATCCTGGAAATAAAAAAGATGGTAAGTTCATAGCTTTAAAGCAATAAACCTCGATTCCTTGATAAGTATATTTATAGTTATTATTTATAAAGGGGAATATTGAATTGTAAACCTTAATAACAATTATTCGATGATTTATCATTTTTTTAAGTGATACAACATGATCATAAACATATGGTCCACTGAAATAGTCTTCTGAAGGAAAAAAGGGAGTTAATTGAATGTAATATTTATTCTTCATGCTTAATAGATTGAAGGTAGTAATTCTCAAATTGAGACCAGGTACTTTTATTGAGTGTATTATTCTTGCCAATCACTCTAATTCTCCTATTAGTAAAGCTTGCAATAATATTTTTTGCCCAAGCATCAACATTGTCCTTATCAATGTAAGTTACATTAGAGCAATCTTTGAGTGTATTTCTTGCATAAGGTAAATCAACTACAAGGATATCCAAGTCAAAAAAATCAGCCTCTTTTAAAGGCAGGCCAAATGTTTCATCAAGACTTGGAAAGATTAAACAATCAGACTGAATATAGTGTTTCACTACTTCCTGAAAAGAAATTTGGCCGGTAAAAGTAACTATCTTCCCTAGGTTATTCTGATCAACAAAAGAGGATATTGCTGAGATTTCATCTTTTGAAATTGTAAAAACACACTCAAATTTACTATTTAAATCAGGATTAATATCAAGCAGCAACTTAAGTGCTTTCAAAATAGCTATGTGATTTTTATAAGCTACGCCTCCAGCTGGATAAAAGAAAGTATATCTATCCTTATAGACTGCTTCCTTACCAATATATTCATATAAATTGGAAATATCGGGTTGAATTACGCATATATTGTTTAAGGGGTATTTGTACTTTGCAGAAAATTTCTCCTTGACCCATTCTGCCTGAACAATAACTGCATCTATATTACTTAGATTCCACTTAACGAAAAAGTTATATAAATATCTATAAAAAAAATATTTTATTCCCTTTGAAACAACGAGTCTAAATTTTGAATTAGATAATCCTATAGCCTGGTGAAAATATAAAATTTGAGGAACGGATTTGTCATATGAAATCGGTGTATTTCCAAAATTGAGAATGCAGTCAACAGAAATATTCCTTAATTTGAGTTCTTTTTTAAATCCATATTTATCCCACAAAATTCTTGAAAACTTATTGCGCTGATCTATACCAACAATTTTTAAATTTTTAGATTCGTAATCAACAAATAACTGATAAACGGAATTTGAGATAAAGAAAAGATAATCTTTATCAATTTCAGAATTAAATACGTGTTTAATAAACTGTTTTAAAAGAGTAAGCGAGCCTCCCATTTTTGCATTAACAAAATTTACTACGATCATTTAATTTATAGAAATATCTGACATAAAAAATATTAGGAATATATTAAGAATTAAAGCTAAAAAGAGGATGCCTAATCTTGGTTTAAATTCTTCCCTGAATAAAAAAATCAGTAAACAGATAGCATGCAAAACGAATGCTATATTTGAACCTATCAAAACACCAAAAACTCCCAATGTCTGAACTAATAAAATACTCAGTATCAAATTTAATAATGTAAAAATTATAAAGATTTTAGTAATAAGAGCTGTTTTGTTATTAACCAAAAAATAATACTCTAAGCTTTCTCTTGTTTTATTCCAGTATAAAATTGTTATTACTAATGCTGTGGGAAGAAAAGATCTTGAATAATCTCCAACAAAAATATAATTCATAAGTAAACTCTCAAAAATAAACATAAATGAGATTGCAAAAAGTCCAAAAAAGAATAAAAACAAAATATACTTATTGTTTATCTCTAATAGACGCGTTGTATCTTTGAGCTGAAAAATTTTGATTCCTAAAACGGTCGAAATTCCAGTTAATACAACAGCCAATATTGAACCAATTCTTTGAGAGATTCCTAAAATACCTACCTCTGATAAGCTAGTAAAAGTAGCTAAAATGACCCTATCTAGCGAAAAATAAAAGAATCCAGATAAACCAAGAAAAATTAGTGGCGTTGAATAATTAAAAAGCTCCTTAATTTGAGTGCTTGATAGCCGATTTTCATGCTCAAAATAGGATCTGGTGTCTGTCTTACTTTTTATAAAAACATAAATGTTTGCAAGAATGGCACCCAAGAAAAGTGCATGCAGTTTATTTTCTAATGTAATTACTAAAATAATTATTGAGACATATCTTATTAATACACCAAATGTACTAACAGTAGTATTGCTTTTAAAATTTTCGGTTATGTTATAAATAACGAGTTGAATCGCATTGAGATTTTCAAGAACTAGAATTATTAGTGTGAGTATAAGTAGATCTAATGAAATTAAATCTTTAGAATAGCCATAAGTTAAAATATATGCAGTCAATACTAATAAAGTTACGATCGCTGTATTTTTTCTAATTTCATTCCTAACAAAACTTATATAAGCAGAATCGTTATCTTTGCAATAAAATTTCGAGATACTAGAAAGCAGCCCTCTATAGATAAATTGATCTATTATAGGAATGAAAGAAAGTATTAAGTCGAAGCGACCTAGTTCACTTGGTTTAAGATACGCTATATAAATAGGAATTAACACGAATCCTAAAAGCATTTTTAGAAAATTCCCAATAGATACAAAAGTAATATTTCTAAGAAATATTTCATGCCTTATAACAAGATTTTTTAAGTTGTTAATCATTTTCTTGTTTATATATCTTCAATATCTCATTTTCCCAATCTTTTATAACTGAATTCCATGAAAATGTTGCTCCTAACTGTCTCGCTTCCAAAGAAAGTTCTTGCAGTTGTTTCGGATCATCCCTAAATCTGACTAATAGATCCTGGATTTCTTGTATATTGTTAAGAATAAAGCCATTCTTCCCACTTTTCATCCATTCTGAAGCACCATAATCAGGAAAAATAATGTTTGGGACTCCTGCTGATGATGTCTCCAAAATAACTTTAGGAAATCCCTCCACGCGAGATAGAAAGATGTGAAGGTCAATATCATTGAGCAGTTCTCTTAAATCCTCATTGGCTATAAGACCATGATACTTGCAATTAATTAAACCAGCTCTATCCAGCTCATTTTTAATATCTATATATCCATTACCAGATCCAACAATATGAAAATTAATCTCTTTATTAAGTCTTGCTAATTCGAGATATTCCTTGAAACCCTTTCTAAGAAGATCATGGCCAATCATGACAACATTTTTAAGCTCCTTGATTTCTTTGATAGGATTGTAAAAAGAATTAAAATTTGTGCCTAAATATAAAACTTTTGTATTTGTTTTAATGCCGAGATTATGATGGTTGTAGTCACGCAAAAATCCGGTTATGGAATATAGATTTTTATAAGAAGCAAATACCTTTAGCATTTTTCTTTTCGAACCAAATTCTGCTTCAGCTTTTTCTAAATTAGTTCCAGCTAAAACTCCCTCAATAGTAGAAAAATATTTCTTTTTAAGAAGTTTCAGCCAAAAGAGATTCCATGAATTGCATTCAAATTTTGGTAAATAGGCAATATCACATTTATATATGCCCCATAGATAACCTATATATTTAGATATTCTTAAAGGATAAAAGCAAGTAAAAAGCTTTGTTTCAGATGGCACTAAAGACGTATTGCCCGAATAAAGTCTTAATGAGTATGTCTCAAACTTGTCCTTATTAAGACTTTCGCAAATTGACCTACAATTTATATTCTGTGCATTTGCACTATTTATATATGCTCCAAGAAAAATTTTTATCTTCATCGATTTATGATTCTGATATAAGCTTACAAAATTTCAGATTATCAAAGGGCTGATAAAATTTCTTGACCCATTCTTGTGCAGCTTTTGAATATGATTCATAAATTTGAATATTTTCTATAATGCCAACCAAAGCATCACCAAGTTCATTGTCATTCACTAAAGGTATTGGGTATTTAAATTCTTTGCTGTATGGCTCAGCGGTAAAAAAAGGATTTTTGACCAGTATGGTAGGGATTCCAAATCTTGCTGCATCAAAAGTAGAAGTAGAATTTAGAGTAATATGAAGGAAAGATTTTTCTAATGCTTGATCAAGATTGTTTTGGTAAATTCTAGTGAACGGATAAGTGAATAAACTTTCTTCAAGTTGAAACTCATATCTAGGATGATGTTTCAAAAGTAGTACTATGTTCTTATTAGAAAGCGCTTTTTCTAATTGAGATAATAAAGATTTAATAAATTGAAAGTGAAGGTTATCCTTATCATTATTCTTTTCAGAGAATTGCAAAGAAAATAGAATAAATTTTTTGAGATTATTGCCAGGATGGATTTGATAGTTTGTGCATCCAATTGTGAAGGCATGCTTAGCATAATAATTAGACGAATCATATTTTTGAACTAAATTTGTAAAACCCTCTCCAAATAGCAATAAATTTGTTTGGTTAAGTTTGATATGATCTGGTAAATCTTTTCCTAAGAAATAACCTGTATGGTCTGAGCTGATAAGTCCATGTTGATAATCATATATCTTTGCCTGAGGGCTAAGTCCTCTGAAAAATCCAGTCATGCTGTTAGATAAAACAATGCAATTTTTAAATCTTAGCCCCCTAAGAATTGTCTTTTTAAATAACCTGCCAATAAACCATTCTCGGCTTTCAAAAGAATCAAATAAAATTTGAGGAAATAGCTTTCTTAGCAAGATTACCAAATAAAATAGATTATCAAATGGAAGCGCATTTAAATCTCTTTTAGAAAATTTACTGCTAGGCTCCTCAATTATTAAATAACTTAGCCCAGAATTGATACATGCTCTATACATGGGTTCGAAGTATCTATTAGAGGGAGGGGTCCCTCTATTAAAATGAGATGGGTAATAAAAAATTATATCCAGATCTTTATGTTTCTTCCAAAACTTAAGAAGAATAATAAAGCTCTTTAAAAAAAAAATTAGTTTCTGATAAATCATTAATATTGCTTTATTTTTTTCTGAGAACCTAAAAATAATACAAGAATAATGGAAAAAATCATGCTTATGATTATTCCTTGAAAAATTATCTTGAATTTATTTGGTTGTAATCTAATAGCAACTTCATTGGGAGGTATGATTATTTTCATTAAAGAATAGTTAGGTGACTCAAGAAGTAAAATTTCTTGTTCTAAAGACAAAATAAATTCAAACAAGCTTTTCTTAATATCTTGATTTTTAATTTCATAAGCCTGAGTCCTAATCTGTTTAATAATCAAATTTCTTTTTAAAATTTCTTTCTGGATATATATCTCATTTATTAAATTTAAAATATCCTCAAGCCGTTTTGTTGCAATAATTGGTGAGTAATGTGTTACAGATATTCTTATGAGGCCTGATAATGGCTCATCTTCTATTGATACGGATTTCAAAAATTCTTGATGAGCATGATCTAAGATTAATCTTCCATTTTTACTAATATTCCAGCTTGGATTATCTAATGAATCAATATTTTCTCTCTCATTTGAATTAGTTTCATTAAATAATGGTTGAGATAAATCATGCTTATCTAAAAATTTTAAAAAAAATTCTTTAGACTGAATAATCTCTACTCCAATCGAGGAGTTGTTAGGATTTATAGAAAATGGAATTGTAATATCAGCAGCTTCTAGAAGTACTCTAAACCTAGAAGCAATTTTTGAGATTGTAAATGAAATTCCTGCGCCCTCATTTCTAATAAATGCTTCAGATTTAAAATAAGATTTTTGACTATATGCATATAATGTAGTTATTGAAGTAGCAGTTAAAATTATCAAAATTACCCATATTTTATGGAGCCTAATGAGATTAAAAATATTTTGGATATTGATGTCTTTTTCATCATGTGGTGAACGAAAAACTTTCATCTCTTAAGGATATAAAGCAAAATTAAACGGCTATTTAAAAATAAAACCTAATTTCCAAAAATAGCTCTTAAAAAAAGTCTGTAAGTAGATAGAAGTATGCTCAAAACAAAGCCTGCTATGAATCCAATTAAACATAAAAAGGTTCTATTCGGTGAAAACCTATTTTCAGGAATGTATGGAGGATCAATGTACTCTAAGATATAAAAGTCGTTTACTTCGATAAGAGTTAACCTCTGCATTCTACTTTTAATTAACTCTGACAGAGCAACTTTTAACTCTGCATAGTTTGTTTTTTCCATTTGAGCATTAAGATACTCAATTGCTTTAAGAGCCTCTTCTTTGTCATTTAACCTAGATGATTCATTGATTTCAAAAACTATTAATTCAACCCAATCTTTTGCAATTAAAGGAGAATGATGAGTAACTGAAATAGTTATAAAGCCAGTTAATTGATCTCTACTAATTCGAGTATTTGAAATAAATTTTTGAAAGGCTGTCTGCAAACTTGGGGGTCTACCAAGATCATTTAGCCATTTATTATTAGCCTGATCATATATCTTTTCATCAAAAGAGATGAGGTTAGTGGTAGGGTCCCAACTCTTAACGGCCATGAGGTCAGGTAAAGATAATTTTGGACTTAATTGTTTACTAAAAAAACTAAATGATTGAGCCTTTCTTATTGAAGAAGCTATATTAGATGTATCATTATTAGATGATAAATTAATACCAGCTAAGCTGGCCAAACCAGATAATTGTTGTAAAGATCCGCTAATCTCATTTGTTGCTGATGATGGAATGAGTATTGCTTCAGACTTGTACAGATTGGGCAAGCTGAGAGCATAAATTATTGAACCAATCGTAAATATTGATGTGCAAGTAAAAATTAAAAGTTTTTTCTCTAAAATTGCTTTGAAGATTTCATATAAGCTAAATTTAGGGTTTAGGGAGTCTGCAATCATTTGATTGCCAGAGGTTAATTCATTTGTCTCTTGTTTTTCATTCATTTATTTTGCACCTAAATTTTTAGTCAAGACCCTGAGAAAAATTGTTCAAGTTCAAAATCTTGAGAATTTAGCTTTAATACTTTCTCAATCTTATTTGTACTAACTGTATCATCCATTATTAAAGCATTTTCTTTTATACATTCTATATTAAGATTAAACTTTTCAATAAGGTCTTTGACACTCACTGAGCCTAGATTACATAGATTATAGATACCTTCTAAATTTAGTCTATTTATCAAGCTTAAAATTACTGATTGAATAGTTGAAATTGAAACGCCAACAAAGACAGAACTAGGACTCAGAAATAAAACTCCTTGTTTTTGGTCATAGTAAGGACCTTTGGAATTTAATTTACTAATCACAGGATCTAATCTTAAAACAATAGGATGAGATTGTTTCTTGAGCATAATAAGTTCGTCAAGATATTTGTGAAAAGAATAAAGGCATGCTTGCAAAAAAGACATGCCTATTTTGGGGAGCCCTATATGAAGGTATGATATTTTATTACTCATTAATTAATATCCTCCTTTAGGGATAATTGTTTTTCTGCAAACTCAAGATCTTCATAGGAATCGATATCAATACTTGGAGTTTCATCCATAATATAAACAAGTGTTTTATTGCTGATAAAGGATGTATTAGATCTAAAATAATCTATCTTGGAGATATAAATTGCTCCATTTGGAATCATAGCCTTTGGCAGAGATTGTCTTGGCATAGAAGAAAACCCATCTCTTATTTCAGAGACTTTGTTAGTTTTATCAAAAAAAAGTGTTTTTAAAACTGAGTTTTGAACTTCTTTAGCAGATACTAAAGTGTCAGATTCGCTGTCTAAAAATCTTCTACATGCTTCATTAATATGAAAATAAGATCTAAACGGAGAAGTGGGCTGAAGCAAAATAAAATATTTAAATTTACTGAATAGATCAGCATATGTTTCAAAAACATTGTGAATGACTTGATATGTTTCGGTATCATCTTGGGCTAAGAAGGGGTCTCTATTATGTAATAAGACATTAAAATTTTCTGTGAAATTAATTATTTCTTTGCTATCTGATGAAACAATAGTTTGAGCAATGTAGCCTGAATTCAGGCTTGCTTCCATTGACCATTGTATAAGAGGCTTTCCGCCAAGTAAGATAAGATTTTTCTTCTTAATACCTTTGGAACCGCTTCTAGCTGGTATTATAGAAATAAATTTTTGATCCATATGTAACTATTGGAGATCTTGAAATTGTTTTTGATTTTTAATTTGCCAAAAGCTCTTAGATTTTAATACACGAAAAAATTTCTTAGCGCTTTTTCCATCCCCAAAATCTTTAATAGAATGCTTTTGAATTCTTGCTTTTACAGATTTTGTTTTAGAGATTGCATCCAAGATCTGGTTTTTATTAAAATCGCATCTAATAATTCCCTCATAGAAATGTCTATTTTTTTGCCTACTCCCTATATCAATTGATGGTAAATTTAAATATGGGGCTTCTCTTATACCAGCACTAGAGTTACCAATTATAAATTCTGAATGGTTAAGCAATGATAAGAAATATTCAAATCTGATAGATGGGAATATTTTAAATGACTTGTTTCTGGTAAGCTCTTTATATTCCTCTATGATAAATTCATGACCAAAGTCATTATTAGGGTAGATTAAAATATAGTTTTTATTAGATTCTACTAAAGCTCGTACAAATACTTTGGCTTGCTTTCTTAGCATATTGACCTCAGTTGTAACTGGATGAAATAATGCTATTGCATATTCTTTAAAATCAATTCCATAGTGGTCTTTTATTTTTGTAATATCTGGAGCTTTACTTGCCTCGATTAGATCTAAGTCTGGTGAACCAATAACATAAATACTTTTTGGAAGTTCTCCGAGCTGGATTAGTCTTTTCTTGGCAATATCATTTGCTACAAAATGAGCATGAGACACTTTAGAAACAGCATGCCTAATTAACTCATCAATGGTCCCAGAAACTTCTCCTCCTTCAATATGGGCTACCAACACATTTCTAAGAGAGCTTGTAATAGCACCAGCAAGCGCCTCAACTCTATCTCCATGGATCACAACTAAATCGGGTCTGATTTGCTTAATAACCTTCGAAAATCCACGAATGGTGTTTGCAAGCGATAGGTCCATCCCTACGCCTGATTTGGTATTATTAAATTTAATTACATTTTTAAAATTTGACTTATATACTTCATCCACTGTATAACCGAATTTTTTTGAAAGATGCATGCCTGTAACAAAAATGTGTACATCAAAAATATGGGATTCTTCACAAATACTAATCAAAGATTTAAGTTTCCCAAAATCAGCTCTTGTGCCAGTTAAAAATAGTATTTTCTTTTTAATTTTTTACATCCTCCAGAGAAAGGTGTGAGTCTATAGATATGTCTCTTGCAGCAAACATGCCGAGTAATTTATTGAAGTCTGAGGCTGGGATTTTTCCAGTTCCAGGTCGTTTAACCCAAATATTTTCTTTTGTAAGGACTTCTCCTTTCTTTATATCTGCAATAGAAACTACAGTAGCAAACGCAAAATCAATTGTGGGCTTTTCCTCTTGGACTGGCTTTTTAGCTCCACCTCTCTGCAGTGCTAAAATTTTAGAACCCTCAATTAACTCTTTAGCAGCATTTGGATCCATAGAACACAAGATATCAGGACCTTCTCTATTCATTGAATCTGTAAAATGTCTTTCTAAGATACAAGCTCCCAAGGCAACAGCTCCAAAACAAGCATGATTTGTAAGAGTATGGTCTGACAGTCCTATTACAGCATTTGGGAAGTTGGTGCCTAACTCTCTCAATGCCTCCAATCTAACTAAGTGATTAGGAGTTGGATATATATTGGTAGTATGAAGCAACGCATAAGGAACAGATTCTTTTTCGAAGATTTCAACAGCTGGCTTGATAGATTCAATACTATTCATTCCCGTACTAAGAATAATTGGTTTCTTGAAATTAGCTATATGCTCAATGAGAGGATAATTATTACATTCTCCTGATCCTATTTTATATGCTGGAACTCCCATAGCTTCAAGTCTATCTGCTGCTGCTCTTGAAAAAGGAGTACTAATAAAGGTTTTTCCTTTTAAGTTAACATATTTCATCAACTCTATCTCATCTTCTTCACTAAGTGCGCATTCTTTCATTATGTTATAAATAGACTTATTTGAGTTACCAGGTATAACTTTCATTGCTGATGAAGTCATTTCATCCTCAATCACATGAGTTTGATGTTTTATAAATTCAATGCCTGCGGATACAGCTGCATCTACCATTTGTTTTGCAATCTGAAGAGATCCTCCATGATTTATCCCTATTTCTGCAATTACTAAGGGTGGCTGATTAAAACCTATCTCTCTATTTCCTATTATCAAATTAACATCCTTAAATTTTCATGGAGGCTGAAGCCGGAATCGAACCGGCGTAAACGGCTTTGCAGGCCGCTGCATAACCACTCTGCCATCCAGCCTTTATTAAAAAAACTATTGTAAACTTTTTAGGGAGTCTTGGGATAGTATAAAAACCGTTCAATATCACGTTCATCGACCCTCTCCCCTCGTTGGATTTCAATAATAGTACAAGGCTCATCAGTCTCATTAACAATCTGATGCTTGGCAAGCACCGGCACCTCAAAAAGATCGCCAGCTTTGAGCATAATAATTTGAGTTTTATTGCTATCTTTAGAATGAAAATACACCTTGCAAGCCCCTTCATGGATAAACCATACTTCAGATCTATAAAGATGTCTTTGAAAGCTCATTCCCTGCTTGGGTTTGACCACCAATTCTTTAACTTTAATATTAGTTTTGGTTAAAAGGGTAGTAAATTCTCCCCAGCTCCTTTGCTCTGAATTATTCTGCCAAGAGGCGAGGATACTGCTGCTTGAATTCTTTTTACTATCTCCTCCCACTCCAAAAACAAGTTCAACCCCTTCAACTGCGTTCTCTGGAATATTTTCCCTTGTTCGATCACCGCCATTACAAAAGATAAGCTTAGTATTAGGGTTTTGCTCGGCTACTTTTCGTAGGCCTTGAATACAACTACCGTCAGCATCATCGAAATCGATTACTTTTTGAACACAATACAAAGCTTCAAGAACTGCTTTACGTTCTTGAAAAGACATAAAGGGCTTTCCTTTTTTTGCAGTCAGCCAAGCATCACTATTAAGGCATACCCATAATTCATCTCCAAATGTAGCTGCTGCCTCTAGATATGCAATATGGCCTGAGTGCATTGGGTCAAAGCCTCCGCTTACTATTGAGATCTTCATATTTATTTAACTATGATGTTGCTAGTGTAATCGATCGCACTTTTTAGAGCTAATAAGACCGCAATAAATAACACAAAGCTTGCAAGAAAGGTCATCAGCGCTAAATCTGCTGCTGAACCTAAGAAATACATGCTCAGAGCAATGAATTGCACAGCAGTTTTGGTTTTGGCTATAAAAGTTACTTTGGTTGCTTTAGAATTATTTTGAGCGCTAGCATACTCACGCAAAGCGCTCACCCAAAATTCTCTGGCTAAAATAAATGCACCCATCAGAGCAACGTAAATGTCTTGGGTAAAGACTATGACCGTGATGATTGCAAAAAGGACAAGAAGCTTATCTCCAATGGGGTCAAGAATTGCCCCAAGCCTTGATTCCACTTGATAGGTTCTTGCCAATTTGCCATCGAAGTAATCGGTGAATGCTGCAATATTAAAGAGCCAAAAGGCAAGCCAATAGTTTTCTAAAAAAATAGCAGAGATAAAAATAAAGGGTGCCGCCAATATACGAAAGAGCGTCAAACTTAACACCAGTCTTTGCATGGTTATCTTAGCTCCAAAATAGCTTTGGCGAGATTTTCATTAATCCCA
>Ga0181568_10000854_pt1 | contig 27754 bp, 26 predicted proteins | sample 101ome_20_FD_133758 | JGI IMG/M metagenome (GOLD analysis project Ga0181568, IMG submission 133758) | Coastal salt marsh microbial communities from the Groves Creek Marsh, Skidaway Island, Georgia - 101404AT metaG (megahit assembly) | ecosystem: Environmental > Aquatic > Marine > Intertidal...
ATTCTGTCGTGAATTCTGATTCAAGTAGAGGAAGTACAGAAAATGGTGGTACGGGCGGTGGTAAATTTAAAAAATTAACAAGAAAAAAGAGAAAAAAGAAAACAAAGAAAACAAAAAGAAAAATTTCTCGAAAAAAGACGAAAAAGAAAACTAAAAGGAAAAATTCTCGAAAAAAGACGAAAAAGAAAACTAAAAGAAAAACCAAAAAGAAAAATAAATCTAAAAGATCAAGAAGATCCCTCCGATAGTTAATAAAATACCCATTATTTTTTTGAAATCTAATTTTTCAGTTTTAAAGAAATAAACACTTACAATAAATAATATCAAAGTGTTTAGATTAGTCAATGCTCTGGCAGTTCCGGGGTTTTTTGATTTTTGTATTGACATAACTTCACAAGGAGTTATTATTATAACAGAAGCAGCAGCAACTAACACATATTTCCATATATCTTGTGTTTCTATCATTCTAATTTTTTCTTTCATATGAAATTTACGATAACAACTATATCCAGCTATAATTATTCCACAAAGAACATAATAATAAAGTAAATGTTCACTAGGTGAATATTTTTTAGCATATTTTCTCGTAAAAAGATCTCTTGAAGCAATGAGTACCGCGGCAATAAGACCATAAATTATCCATGAATCCATAATATTTTCTATATATTTATATAGAAAAATAAATGGAATGGGATGATATGGATTGTGAATCTAAATTAAAAGAAATGACAGACTCTAGAGATAGATTACAAGAGGTTTTAAAAGAGAATATCGAATATATAAATAGAATTTCTCCAAGAAAACAAAAAAAAACAGTTAAATCTGGTTCAAAGAAAAAGAAAAAGAAAAAGAAAAAAAAGAAAGTAGTTCAAGGGGGTGGATTTTTACCTTGTTTACCATGTTTATCTCCATTAGTGACCGGAGCGGGTGTTTTGGGTGCTGGAGCAAGTGCTGTAGCAGCGGGTAAATATTATTCTTCTTCTAGTTCATCGAGTAGTTCATCTAAAATGGTTAATGGGAATATTATAAGAAATGATGAATATATCATGTCAAGTAGTTTAAATGGTAAAAAGAAAAAAGATAAATTTAAAATTAAACAAAAAAATAAAAAAGTCACTTATAAAAAAGGAAAAGAAAAAATGAAAACTAGAAATTTTAGAACAATTAAAGCAGCAGAAAAATTTTATAATAAATTAAAAGGTCAATGTAAGAAAAAGAAATATAAAAAATGTTAATAATTTAATATATTTAAAGAAACTATATTAATATATTTCAAATATGTCAAATGATGAATTATTGTTAAACTCACTTAAAAACTTTTATAATGATGATAAAAATTCCAATGATTTATTATCTATTTTGAAAGATAATAAAAAAATTTCATTAAGATCAATAGATTGGTTTATAACAAATTATTCCAAAAAAAATAAAATTTATTACAATATCTATAAAGATAAAGATAATAATTTAACACTAGATGAATCAGGTAAATTATATTCAAATATAAATGTATTTCAATCATATAAATCACAACTTAAAGCATATTCAAAAAAAAAATTTGATCCTTTTTGTAGAAGAAATAGAATTGAATTTCAGTGTAAAGATGAAATTGTTGAAACAACAATAGGACAATTAAATTTTTTCAAATGGGCAATCAATAATAAAATTATTGATTACATTTTTAATCATAAAAAAGATATTGAAACGGATATGAACAATTGTCTTAAAAATATTAAAAAATCATCACATAAAAAGAAAGGGGAAAGAAAATTAAGACAAGAATTATCATTATCAGCAACTAGGGGTCTTTCAAGGACAAATATTTATATTAAATTAGATTTTGATTAATACTTAAAAAAATAAAATAAGATATTAATATAAATACTATGCAGATTTTTGTTAAAACACTAACAGGTAAAACGATGACACTTGAAGTAGAAGGTTCCGATTCCATTGAAAATGTTAAAGCAAAAATTCAAGATAAAGAGGGAATTCCACCCGACCAACAACGTCTTATCTTTGCTGGAAAACAACTTGAAGATGGGCGAACTCTACAAGATTATAATATTCAAAAGGAGAGTACTCTCCATCTTGTTTTAAGACTGAGATAAAAAATTATTAATAATTTAATTTTAATTTTATTATAGGTTCATAATTTATTTAATTCTTACGAACCTTTCGTACCTTCTTTGGTTGCTTAACTTCTTCTTCTTCTGATTCACCTGATTCTTCTTTTTCTTCTACCTTCTCTTCTTCTTCATCTGAGGATTCTACAAAGTTTTCGTCAATCCTTTCAATTTGTTCTTCGTCATCAGAATCATCAAATACACAATCGTCAAAACTTTCACTTACCTTTACCTTCATCTGTAATGCCTTCCAAGTACACCCAAACTTACCATTCGCACACCAGATACCATTACACCTAATTAGGAGTTTCACCTTTGAACCCTTCTTTAGTAGATTATTCATATCTACATATTCTTCATCGTCCTTATTATTAACATTTACTTCCTTCTTACCATCAGTAAACACCTTACATGTTACTTGCCCATCTCGCTTAATGACTTTAAAATTGAATGATGGCGGATACTTACCTGTTGGTTCCCCAGTTTCTGGATCAAGATCTTCCCTAATTTGAGGATTATAGAGTGCCTCAACTGCTTCCATTGAAAGATGCTTTTTCTTAAACCAGTCGACACTGTTTTCAACTGCTTGATTCTTAATAATTTCATCCATATTCTTAAGACAATCAATTAGACCTTGATTTTCTTTTGTCTTTTGAATATTACACTTTACTTGCCACTTACCATTATCATCTCCATTATCTGCCCAGAAATTACTATCAAATGGTAATTCAAGTTCGGGGGTGGTTAGATGAATTGGTTTTCCAATGTAGTTAAGGTACATTACATTTGCTCCATTATCAAGTTTCTTGAACTTTGTAAATTCTATCTTTTTGGCATCAAACTCATGAGGCTTCATTGGCTTGAAAGACATATTTCTTTGTCTGATTTACTTTGCTTTACTTTGCTTTTACTTTACTTTGCTTTACTTTTGCTTTACTTTACTTTTTACTTTTTTCTCTTATTTATCTTATACTAATACAATATTATTAACTATCAAATTTTTAAGTATTTTTAGGCAAATGAATTTAAAAATTTTAAATGAATTTAATATAAATGGAAAAATGTAAATTTATTGGCGGAGAAAATTTAACAAAATGTAAGCACAATTCAAAATATGGGAACTATTGTTACAAACACAGGAAATATCATTTACTTGATGATAATGAAAATATTATTATAGATAATTTTACAAATCAACAAAAAGATTATCTTATTGCTGATATTTTAATATTTTGTATGAAAAATAAGATTAATATTGATTCAGATAAAAATGAAAAAAAAGAATTTTATTTCGAAAAAATGAAAAATTATATTAATTGTTATCAAAAATATAATGAAGATCTTTCAACTATAATAAACTTACAAAAAAACATAAAGATTATACTTAATCAAAATAAACACAAAAATTGTAATAATGAAGAAGATTTTTATTCTTTTGATAAATTATCTGAAATAGAAAACAAATATTTATATTGTTATAGAGATCATAATAATTTAAAATGGGGATTTGATATAAGATCTTTAATTAAATTATTAACAATAAATAAACTTAATCCTTATACTACCGAAGAAATTCCAGATAATATTATTAAAGATATACTACTTAAAATTGAAATTTTAAAACAAGATAAAAATTTTGAAAATATAGTGGATTTAAATGAAGAAAAAAAGAAATCTTTGAAACAAAAAACAGTTGACTTATTTTCAGATATAGAAATGAATGGTTATTCTTGTCAAATAGATTGGTTTTTAAAACTAAATTTAAGTAAATGTAAAGAATTATTTAAGCAGTTGGAAGATCTATGGAATTATCGTTTAAGAGATAGTATTGATATCAAAAGAGTATTATCTCCACCGGATGGTCGGTTATTTACAACACCCGTGATAGATGTAGTTAGATATGAAAATAAAGAAGATATTCAAGATTTAATTATAAATGATATATATAAATTTAAAAATATTCAAAATTTATCTGATAGAAAATTAGGATATATGTATTTTATAATATCTTTATCAACAGTATCTTTATCTTGTACAATTGCTCACCAAGATTGGTTGGCTTATGTATAAAACTACTTAAAAATAACACATCATATCATAGTATAATAGTGCGGTTGATTGATATAAAAAAAATAATTTAATAAGATATAATATGGTTGCTAAGAATAAGAACAAGAACTCTGGAAAGAAGTCGAAGGTTGCTGTCAAGGAAGTTCCGGTTGAGGCACCGGTTGAGGCACCGGTTGAGGCACCGGTTGAGGCACCGGTTGAGGCACCGGTTGATGTTTCGGGCGAAACATCCGAGTTTGACCTAATTTTAACTGATTTCTCGGAACTCGCCAAGATGGCTGATGAATTCCTTCAAATGGCGCGAGCATTCAAGACTCGTGTAACTAAGCTCGAAAAGACTGTTACCAAGCATTCTAAGAATCTAGAAAAGAAAAGTCGTGGGAAGAAGCGTCGTGTAAATAATCCGGATGCTCCTCCAAGTGGTTTTGCTAAGCCTGGTCCTGTATCCGATGAACTCCGTAAGTTCCTCAGTCTTGGTAAGGATGATCTTATTGCCCGAACTGAGGTCACGAAGGCGATCAACGCCTACTGTAAGGAACACTCTCTTCAGGATGAAAGTGACAAGCGTAAGATCTTACCCGATAGTTCTCTCAAGAAACTTCTTAAGATTAAGAAGGGTGATGAACTAACCTTCTTTAATCTTCAGACATACCTTAAGGTTCATTTCCCGAACAAGGAGGGTGTTTACCCTACGGCATAAAAATTGATAATCCAACAGCAGACATTCTAAAAGTTTTATTATAAAATTTATTACTCTCTAATTCTATATTTTTAGTATATTTATTATCTGTAAAAAATTTAATAAACTCTTTATCATTCTTTAAGTAGAATATATTTTTTTCTTTGAATCTTAATTTTAAAAAATTATTAAGATTATCAAATAATTCACTAACACAAACATGATATGCTAATGTATTTGTAGTATTATTTATATCATAATTTGGATTTTTCATTAAGAAATTTTGAATTTTCGAAGATTGAATTAAAGAAAATATTTTTTCATTTTCAAGTAAAAAACAGAAATATGTATAAGGATTAAAATTAGAATTATGAAATTTATTTATTAAAGAAATAAAATAACAATTAAGTATTCTCGCCCATATTTCAGTATATGTTTCATTTATTGTCATTTTTGAAACATTACAATTAAATTTAGTATTATAATGATTAATGAGTTGTATTGTATCATTTAATTCTGAAAATTTTAAAGAATGAATACATTCGTGAAAAATTACTTTTATACATTCTTCAAGTCTCCAGACATAAATAGTACTCGAATCATTTGTTGTTGAAGACATACCACTATTTATTTCATTTCGAGTAAATTGATTATTAAACATTTTTTTATCTGGTAAAAATACTAGATTACATTCAAATTCAAGATCATGATTTGAAAATGATAAAATAAAAGAAATAGCATAAACCAAAAAATTTAAAGATTTTTGTGATAAATTTTTATTTTTACGAAATATACATAAAGAACAATCAATTTTGTAATCAGAATAAACTGACCATTTAACAATTTGTTTTTTATTATAAGATTTAATTTTCTGATTTAATTCTTGAGATACAAATGTATTTATAGTTGGAAAATTACAAATTTCGTTATTTTCAATGACAGGTTCATCATAATTAAAATCATGTTTTTCAAGTAAATTAAATAGTTTATGAATATAATATTCATCTTTATGATTTTTTTCAATAAATTTATCAAGTTCTTTAAGTAATAATAATGAATCTTTTTCAAACATTCTATAATTTAAGATAGATTATAATTTAAGATATGAATTAAACATTAAATAAATCTTCTATTAGTTTTTTATTTTTTTCACAAATTTTGTTTTTATTTAAATCAACATTGAATTTGATAATAAGATTCCCCCTTTGACCATTTTCCTTAAGTCCAATAAATGGATAAACTATTTTCTTATCTAAATCATTTTTGAAAATAATTTCTTTATTTAGTAATAAAATTTTATGTGTATCTCCAAAATAATATTGATATAAATTTAAGTTTATCGTATATAGTAAATTATTATTATTCTTTTTAAAATCATTTAATTCACCTATTATATTTATTGTAAATTTATAGATATCATTGTTTATTATTACTTTATAATTGTATTTTGTAACACACAAATAATAGATCTTTCCTGAATTTAATATTAATAAGTGTTTTGTGTTTTGAAAATAAATATCCTCAAATTTAAGAAATAAATTAATTGAATAATTTTCTCTAAGATTTGATATATCAATATATCTATAATTATAGATATTAAGTAATTGAGTATTCGGTTTTATATTTGAAAGATTAAATATTTTAGATTTTATATTGTTTGGTAAAGATTTAAACAATAATTTAAGAAATTTTATTTCTGTCATATTCATGATTTTATTATAATAACTATGTAACAATTCATATTCTTCTTCTCGAAAATTAAAAATTTCTAAATCTAAGTTATATTTAATTTTAATATCATAAATAAATCTTTTTTTAGGATTAGATAATGTTGTATATGCTTCAGACAATAATTTAAATTTTTCTTCTAAATCAATATTTTTAGTTTTATCTGGATGATATTTTTTTGCTAATTTATAATAATGTTTTTTTATTTCTTTTGTCGAAGATTCAAAATCTACATCTAATATTTGATAATAATTCATAATTTATTTATTAGATATAATTTTATATGTATTTCCCCAAAAAAAAAATATTAATTAATGTATAAATATAAATGGGAGGTTTAGATAGTGTTAATAGCTTAATTAGTTCTAATAAGAGAAATGTTGAAATTGTTCTTATGGGTTTAATTCTTGTATCTTTGATGCCTGATAATATTATGGGTTTTAACCTTAAGGCACAACTTCGTCCAGTAGTAGATCCGGTGTTAGGAATTATGAGACATGGAGTCGTCCAAGTTGTTATTTTCCTTTTACTTGTTTATTCTTGCTGCTTCAAGGTTGATATGAATATGTTCTTACTCCTAGCTGTTTTCCTTTTATGCTGCAAGTAAATTAAAAATATTGATTAATAATGATTCAATTACTAAAATAGATCTGTAAGATTTAGTATATTGGTATTGATTATTTGAAAAAATATATATGATTTTATACTTTATTTTATCTCTTATTGTATTTTTTGAAAGTAATACTGATAAAAATACACAATAAAAATAATTTATTTTTAAGTATTTCAATATATTATAAGATATTTCTTTTAATTTATTTAATATTTCTTTATTAAATTTACCATTATTATAAATAGTTAAAATATCATATGATATTTTATGATAAGGTGTTTCATAATTATTATCATATATTTCTTTACATTTAGATAATATCTCTATTTCTTTTTTATTATTTATTTCATATATTTTATCATATAAATTAGTATCAATTTCTTTATAAGATATTATTTTATGTAAAATTTTTCTTTTCTCTTTATTATTAATACATGGTATTCGAATACTTACACATCTACTTTTTAATGGTTCTATAATACTATTATAATCATTTGTAATTATGATAAATACAGTTGTTATTCTATATTTCTCAAATATTACACGAAATATATTTTGAATTTTAGTACATATTTTGAAATTGTCAAAGATTATTATTTTATTTGAATATTCATTATAATAATTTTTATTATTAACAATGTTTTTTATTATCTCAAGAAATGAATCTAAATTTTTATTATTTATATTTTTCATATTAAATTCATAATACAAACTTGTTATGATATATCCAATATCATTCTTTATTAATAATTTTTTATTTACTATGTTGTATAAGTCATCTAATTTTGAAATTAAATATTCTTTTTTATCATTTACTGTATGGTGACCATATAAGATAATATTAGGTATATCTTTTGATTTCAAGATATTATCTATAATTTTTTCATGAAACATGAGGTATTATATTTATTATATTTTGTAAATATTTATAAATGAATTTAAAATATATCTATCCTAAGAAAATAAATATTAAAAATTTTAAGATACTTGAAAATTATAATTCTTACAAAATTAAATATTACGATAACACAGTAGATTTATACGGAATATTAATCGAGATGAATAATTTTAAAATAATTAAAAATCTGGACAATTATGAAATACAATTTAAATATCCAGATAAAATAAAATTTTATGATGATCTTTTATCATCTAATATACCTAATTACAAACAAATTTTAAAAAATTCATCAATAATAATTAAATCTAATAAAATTAAAGATATAAATAAAGAAACTATTTATATTAATATAGGATATGTGAAAAAAACTGGATTTTTTAATATACCTATCATTAATATATTATAATGGATGATAATAATTATTTAAGAATGATTGCTAATCCTTATTTACTCAAGAAAAATAAAATAAAAATCGTTAATAAAGAAAATGAAATCGATAAAATTTTATACAATTATTTAAGTAAAAAATATCCAAAAATATATTTTAAAGATCATATGTATCAAAAAATAATTGATAATATAGATGATAATATTAGAGAAATAATTGCCAAAAAAGTTGTTGATGATATTTTTAATAAATTTGATTTAAATACTATTTAATTTGTGGAAACATTTAATATGCATATCAATGATCTATTAAAACTTAAATTACAAGAAGACTTATATAATGAGTTAATGATTCATTATAATAAATCTAAATTCAAAAATAAAAAATTATATAAAAAACTCTGTTTGATTAAAATTAAAGAAAAAACAAATCATTTATCATTCTTTGAAAAAAATAAAAAAAATATTCCTGATAATAAAAGATGCTGTTCTAGAATATGGGATAATCATAAGGGATCAAGATGTTATTATCTTAAAAAAAACAATGAAGATTATTGTCAACATCATCTAAATATGATTCAAAAAAATGGGAAATTAATCTTTAATAGATATGATGAAGATAAACCTATTTATAATGAAAAAAATAATAGAATACCATGGATTGAAAAATCAGAAATAGAAACATTAAATGATATTATCCAAAAACAGTGGAATATTGTTAATAAGATAATTAAATTTAATTTAAAAAAACAAAGACAAATCACACCATAATTCTAAAGTTGAATCTTTTGTTAATAATATATCATATATTGAAGACTTATCTATATCACTTTCTGAACATATATATAATGAAACTAAAAAAGGTGATATACTTTTTCCATTATAACAAACTATTAAGATATTATATTTATCTATATTATCTTTTATTAATGAAATAATTTTTTCTTTATTTTCTCTTATCAAAAAGATATCACTATTTGATTCTCTAACAGGTGAAAATGGTAATCTTATTTTTCTAATATCTTTATTATCTGGAAAATCAAACATTTGAGTACAATTCAAAATAATATTGATATTATTATCATCTATAAATTTTTTATTTTTTAAAATATCTGTATCCCCTATCCATAAACCAGATAATAATTCACAATAAAACATTATATTTTAATAGAGTTTAAATTTATAAATTTTTTAACTAATAAATTTGATTTTAATTTAAAAATATATTAATATATTACTTATAAAACATTGACTATTTAATTTCGAGATGAATTTTGATGAACTTTATCAATCTTTGGAAGATTCATCAGAAAAAAAAATTGAAAAAAAAGTTGATTGTTGTTCCGATATTAAAAATTATCAATATATAAATGAAACAATATCTTGTAAATTATGTAATAAATTAATAAATAATATTATTGATTCACCAGAATGGAGATTTTATGGTTCAAGTGATAGTAAAAATACGAATCCTACTAGATGTGGTATGCCAGTAAATATGTTATTACCAGATTCATCTGTTGGAACTAGTATAAATTCTAAAGATAAAAATAGTAAAGTCGGATTATATCAACAGTGGAATAGTATGCCATATAAAGAAAGAAGTAAATATAAAGTATTTAATGAAATATCAAATGTTTGTAAAAGTAATAATTTACCGACTATTATAAGTGATACGGCAGCTTCACTTTATTCAATTATATCCGATACTAAAATTTCAAGAGGTAATAATAGAAAAGGTATAATTGCTGCTTGTGTATTTAATGCTTGTAAAGAATGTTATGTTCCAAGAAGTGTTAAAGAATTAGCAGATATGTTTAAAATTACACCAAAAGTTCTTACAAAGGGATGTAAAAATTATACCGAAATTATAAGAATAAATAAGATTAATATTGATAGAATACAAAATACGAGAAGTATAAATATCTCTGATTTTATTGAAAGATTTTCATATAACTTGAATTTTAATGAAAATGATATTAAAAAAATATCTATTATTTCAGATTTATGTTCACAAAATGATTTAGTATATGATAATACACCACCAGCAATGGCATCCGGTTGTATTTATTTATTTGTTAAATTAAATAAATTAACCATTAGTAAAAAAGATATTTCAGATAAATGTTTTATTTCTGAAGTAACTATTAATAAATGTTATAAAAAACTTGAATCAAATCAAAAATTTATAGATCAAGTTTTAAAAAAGATAAGTTTTGACTAAATAAAAAACAATACCAATTAAAAGAGCTTTAACTAAAACAGCCTGCATATTAATTGCTCCTGTTTCTGTTACAAATAATCCAGGTTGCATTCTAAATAGATTATCAACTTGTTCTAAATTTAAAATAACAGAAAGTAAGATTACTAATAAAATACTCTTTGATTCTTTTTTTATGTTTTCAATGATATCATCCGATGTATTGATATCAACATTTTCTTTTTCTGAATCTAAATTTTTTCTCGATAGTTGTTGCTGCTGATGCATTAACATCTGTTGTTGTTGTTGCATTGCCATTTGTCTTTGCATCTGAATTTGTTTAATTTGTTCCGGAGTAAGTCCTTCAGGAGGACTATTCATTTGTTGAGGCATCTGTTGTTGAGGCATCTGTTGTTGAAGCATCTGTTGAGGATTTCTTTCTTGTGGTTTATCATTATTTAAATCATTTAAAATACTCTCAACTAAACGAGAATCTTCATCATTTACTTTACTATTCAAATTTTGAATTGAAGTTTCCTGCGACATTATTTATATAATCTTAATAATATTATTTATTAAGATTAAACGTAATTAATTATTTATATCAATTGTATGAAAATCATTACAAGACTTGAGTAATATTTTTACAAATAAATATCCCAATAATATTGAAAATAATGTTTTTAAAAGATCATTCATTATATTATCTATAAATAAATTAATATTTTAATTATTTGTATTTTACAACAAATCTTGGTTCTTCGCTATTAAAATAACGAATGGCGACAAAAAAACACATTGTCAAAAATAAAACATCAAAGTTAATATATTCGTCTAGTTTCATATTATTAATAATAAAAAAAATCCGCATTTGTGGGCAAAGGTATATCCGTTTTTAAAAATCTTGTTTTATCTATAAATTCATTTTTTGTATAACCAAATGGTTGTATATTTCTTTTTGTTTTTAATAAATCATTATACATTTTATTATAATCTTTTGGACATAATATATTTAAATTTTGATAATCATCTTCATATGATACATAATTAGTATATCCATCTACTTTTGATAAAATTATAAATATTAATAATGATAAAAATAATACTAGTTTATTCATATACTTTAATTTATATAAGATTATTTAATAAATATTTGATCTATTTCAGATATTTGATTTAATTTAGATAAAGAAATTTCTTTTTCTGTTCCAATAATTTTCTTTGTCGGTTTTTCAGGTTCAACATATTCTTTTGTTTCAAATTTCTTTTTTTCAATGAATAATTTATTCACATTACATTGTGTTTTGATATATATATCATAATTAGATCTTATTGGAATATTGAACTTAACTGGTAAAGTTAAATAACCTATCGCGTTATAAACTAATGGTAATCTTAAATTTCTTTTACCACTACTAAAATTATCTTTATACAATAAAAATAAATGTTGTATTTGTATTTTAATACTTTGTCCCCTTGTATTTGCTTCTTCAAAAATAACAGACCAGACTAACCAAATTAAATCTCTACAATATTTTTTGTGAATATTTTTAATTGGTCTTTCTTCAATTTCAAAAGAAATTTTCTTTTTTTTATTTATTTTTTCCCATTGAACTAACCAAATAATCCAATAAATACAATTATCATATCCCCCATGTTTATTTTTAAGATTAAAAAAAAATTCATTCATAATTACTCTTAATTCTTCGGGATCTGTAAATTTTATAATATGACTAGGTAATAACTGCATTGTAGCATTCATCTTTTTTTTCATAGAATGTAAAGAAAAATCTATATCTTCTTTTAATTTAGGATATTTGTCGTATCTTTTATTTTTAGAAGATGTTGTCAATGTAATCACTATATCAGTAAAAGAATTTCTAATAGATTGTGTATTTCTTAAATGAATAAATTGTCTTTTATCTTTTTTGTTTAAATGATCAATAGATTTCATAAATGAACTATATCTATCCCATAAAAATGAAGGCAAATAAGGATTATTTATATGAATTACTTTTCCACCAAATACAATTAATTTATCTAATAATTCAAATATATATCCTGAAACTAAACATTCGGTTAACCAAAAACATGAATTTTCAACTTTCCCACTTTCAATACTTTTTAATAAAGCAGAAATAACATCTCTTTTTTTATATCCACAAAATGTTTGATCTTTGAAACATTCTGGGGGTCGAGGATCAATTATAAGATATTTAGAATCCATATAATTAATTATAAACAAAATAAAAATAAAAATTGAATTTATTATTTATTCATTAAATTCCATTTCTTGTTCTTCATCATAATCATCTAAAAATTCTTCATTATCTTCATTTAATTCATTTTCATTAAAATATCCTTCTTCTTTTTCTTCATTATCTGGCACCAAATTTGGTATATTAACATTATCAATATCTACATCATCATATGTTTCCAATATTCCAATATATATTTCTTTTATTTTTTGATTTCTTTCTTCATCTGTACTCTTAGAATATTCTTCACTATTAATATACTCTAAATGTGAATCGGAAGCTTCTTTGTGCCAATTTGATTGCCCCGTTTCTTGTTTATATTTCATTAATAATCTTTCTTCAGGTGTAGCATTATGTATTTTTTCAATTCTTTCTTGTTTTTCTTTTTCATTTTGTTTAGAAAGTTTTCTTTGAAATGTTAATTTATTTTTATTCATATAAATCCAATTGGGATCATAATTAGACATTAATAAATGTGTTAATAAATCCATCAAAAATAATGAACATACTTTAATATTTTCATCAATTAATTCTTCTACTCTTCCTTCTAATAATCTGTATAAAGGCATAGCATCATTTACAACTTCACCTTGATTTAACATTAATCCTTCAATATAATCAACAATTGTAGATAATATTTTAATAAAATGATATTTACAATAAATTTTTGAATATTTATCAGTGTAATAACTTTTATTATTTGCTTTTAATAATTCTAAATTTTCAAAATATTTAGATAAATAAGAATACATATTTTTAAAATAAGCATGATAATTTGATGTAATTGATGAATAATAATTAAAACCTAAATAACTATCATTTCTAGGTTGTATTAATATACGATTGTGTAATAACAATGATGGTTTAAAATTATCCATTTCTTCTTTCTCAAGATAATTCATCATATTTTTCTGTATTGAATCTGTTAATTTCCAGTGTTTCGGTATTTTATTTGTCATTATCGTCCCATCTTTTAATAAAGTAGGATCTTTATTTAAATGAACGATTATATTTTGTATATCTTTGAAATATGAAATAAACTCAGTATATTCTAAATTACTATCTAAAAATTTATTTAAAATAATAGATATAGTTTCTTCATTAAATTTTAATTTCTTCTCATTACTGAATATTTTTTCAAATCTAAGTTTTTGATCTTTTCCTATAAAATCATTTTCAGATAAAAATTTAGAGATCCTACTAATATCATTTTTGTAAATTTTAATATATTCGGAATAAATACTATCAAATGAATCTTTTATTTTTAAAACTGGTTTATTTTCTAATAATTTAAGATAATAATTTTCAATTGTCTTGTAATGTATATATAATATTTTATTATCATCTATATCCACTTCAGATTCAGATATTTGAGGTATTTTATCACCATATTGTTCTTCTAAATTTTCTTTATCATCTATTACAATAGATAAATATTGAATCAATCTCGAATAAGTATAAGATAATTTATTTAGATCATTGTAATTTTCTTCATCATATTTATGAATGATTGGATAAATATTATTGTATTTTAAACTTTTTTCTTTTCGAATATATTCTAATAATAATTTGAAATTTTCATTATTTTGAGTAATTTTTTTACCATATTCATCTATTTCAATTAATTCATTTGAATCTGGTATATCAATCAAATATTTATTAATAAAATTAATATTATCTATTTTTGAAATAATATTACCTTCTGGATCAAATCTATAATTATCAAATAATTTAGATAATTCTTTTTTATTATCACATTCGGTAAAAACAGATTGAGGATAAATATTAGGAGGTATATAACTATATATTCTTTTTGGAAGAGTATTTAATAAATGTAAATCATAATTGTTTACAGAAGTATGAATAAATGAATTACAATTAAATTCATTTGAAAAACATGATTTAATTTCTGTATCATTTTTACTATATAAATTTAATATTTTAGGTACGACATTTTGTCTTAGATCTTTAAAAGATAATTTAGTAAAACTTTTACTATCTTTATTCCAATTATATTTTGTTAAAATAGTTAATATTTCTTCTTTTTTGTCAATTGTTTCAATTAAATTTTGAACTAATAAATTTATTAATATATTATTTTCATGTCTTCCATAACAAGAAACAACAAATCTAAATAATTTTTTAAATGAAGAATTAACTAATATTTTTAAATTGGGTATTTCTAAAATATCTGCTAATTGAGAATTATTATTTAATCCCCGAACAATTGATATATTTTCTATTGATATACCACCATATATGGTTTTTAAATTTGTATTATCTATTTCTTTTAAATAATCATTTATTGATAATATTAATGTATTATTTGATAATGGTTTATAAGTTGTCCATTCACTTCGAATATATTCTTTTTTTTCACTTTTAAGAAATAAATAATATTTATTTTTTCTTTCTATTACTTTTGGGAAAATTGAACTATTACAATATGATAATGTTCTAGTTAATTGATCTTCAAAACTAGACATATCATTATCATTGATTAAATCAATAGAATTATTTATAATTGTATTATCATAATTATTACAAATACTCTTAAATTTTTTGATAACAAATTCAATTCCGTTTTTATTTAATTTATCATTTTCATCAATAATTTTAAATTTAATACCTCTTCGAATATTATAGACCGGAACTGAAGTTTGAATATAAATAGATACTAATGATAAAATTATTAATAATTTATTTGTATCTTTAATCCATTGCTGGAATTTAGATACAATTTTATTTTTTTCTTTTTTGATTTTATCTTTTTTCTTAGAATCTTTTTCTTCTTTTTCTTTTTCTTTTAATTTTGAGAGTGATTTATTTAATCTTGTATGAATATCAGAATCAGTTATATTTGATAATCCATAACGATTATCTGCTAATATATTATGATCTAAATAATCATAATTAACTAAAATTTCATAAATATCTTCTTCATTTAAAACAACACCAATCATATTAGCGATTATTTCAATAATTCTAACAAGATCTTTCTTTTTTTCTATTTTTTCAGAAATAATATCTTTACTTTTATCATCTGTTACTAACACATCACTCGATGACATAATATTATTATCTCCATCGAATCCCTCTAATGTTGAATAATCTTCATCACATAAATATTCATTACATACTTTACAATAAATCTTTCCATTTAATGGTGGACAACCATATTTAGTTTTCATTGTTTCAAATACATTATTTGAATTATCCATATCAACTAAATAAAGATAATGTTTACAAAATATCTTTTTATTATTATACTTGTTATAAAGGAAGTTAGGATCTTCATATCTTGTATTTGATCCTCTAGTAAATTTGTTCATAAAATCTTTTAATAATTCATTTCTTCTTTTTACTGATAATATTGAAAAGATATAATCATGTGCTAAAGAAACTCTTTTAAGATCTGTTAATGGTTTTTTTCTTATTTTAATTGGTTCTTTTTTAATTTTAGTTTTTTTATTTGAAATATATTCATTAATATTATCTTCAATAATATTATCTATTTTCTTAATAGTTTTCTTATCTAAATCTCTATAGTTAATATCATATTTAAATAATCCTTGATGAATATTATCATAATTTAATATTCTATTGATAAGTATTTCATCTTTTAAAAACAAATCAATAATATTTTTTTTATTTCTTGTACATTTATTTAATATTAAATTTAGATCTTCACTATTAACTTTTTTTGATAAATTATATATTAAAGGTAAATTTAAAGTCTCCGGTTCAATAGATTCTTCAGAACATAAATGATTTGTAAATATATATTTACTAAATTTTTGATATTTATTGTTTTGTAGATTATACCAATATTTATCATAAATATCTCTTTCAAAAACATTAAAATTTTTATGTAAATAATCAGGAAATCTAAAATAAGATTTATTATAAGGTTCATCTAAAAATCCAGTAATATTTATATTATCAGATGATAAGATTTCAACCATTTCGTTGATTATTTCATTTTTAAATATTGAACTTTTTGGAACAATTAATGATTTTCGAATATTTAATTCATCATATAAATAATCACCATTTATTCCAGAACAAGATTTATCTATCGAACATTCTTTTAAACAAACACCACTATAATTTGAAGTATTATAACCAATTTTATCTTCAAACTTAAGATTATTACCAATCTTAAATTGATTTAATAATATATTTTTATAAGTAGTTTCTCCAGTAATTTTATTAGATTTAATAAATTCATCTATTAAATCTTTTCCTTCATCTAAATGAATTATATTTTCATTATTAATAATCGGTACTAACCATTCATTAAAAGTTTTATTTTTCTTATCTTTTTTATTTAATAAATTCATAAATTCATCAACTATTTTACGAACTTTTTCTATTTTATATAAGTTGTCATAACATTCATATGAAATAATTAAACTTGATAATAAATCATCTATTATAACAGATTCAGAATAATCTTTTTCAAATTCATTTTTTTTTTCTGTTTCAAATTCTATTTCATCTCTTTCTTTTTTATATTGATCTAAATCTAGATCAAATTCTTTAACTTTGATAATTTCATCAATTTCATAAGTTTCAGTTTTCAATTTGATATTAAAATTATCATCAAATGATATTATATATGTTTTATCATCGTTTATCAAATCAGCTGTTTTATCTTTAGTGTCAATACTATCAACTATACATAATATAGGATAATCTTTATCTTTTAATAAAATAATAAATAAATCTCCGACATAAAATTCATTTGATTCATCTTCAAATTCTACCCAATCTACGGGTATATTTTCTAAATTTGAAGACCATTCATCATCAACTAAAGGATTATTAGATGAAGACCAATCTTCTTTAATATCAGAATCAGATGTATTATCCATATGTATATAATTATATATATTATAAATTATTATTCAAAAATAATAAACTTAAAAGATTAAAACTTTATTATTAATATAATGGAATTACAAAAATTTATAGATAATAATAGAGACTATATTGATTTATTTAAAAAAAATAATCTAAAAGTAAAGAAAAATAAAAATAATCTTATATTAGTGACAAAAAGATATAATGATAATTCTATCGTTAAAGAAGATGAATATTGGAAAATGTATTGTAGAGGATCTGTAATTGATACTAGCACTAATAAATTAATTTGTATCCCACCAGTAAAGTCGGAATTAATAGATAATATTGATAATCATTTGGAATATGAAGAAGTTCAAGAATTAATTGATGGAACAATGATTAATTTATTTTATCATAAAGATGAATGGATAATTTCAACTAGAAGTGATATTCGTGGTTATAATAAATGGAATAATAAATCTTTTAAAGATATGTTTAATGAATGTTTCACATATGAATATGAAAATTTAATAAAGACGAATTGTTATTCATTTGTTATGAGACATGTTGATAATAGAAATATTTCTAAAATAGATAAAAATGATTTATATTTAGTTGAAATGTATGATTTACATAATAAAATAGAAAGATTATCATCAAATCAATTTCCAAAATATTTTAAATCAGTTCAAAATTTGGTATCACTAGAAGTTAAATCTGAAATAGATAATTTTTCAAATGATTATAATTTTAATATAAAAGGTTATACAATTAAAAATGATTCTAAAAGATATAAGATAATTAATCCCCATTATGAAAAAGTAAAAAATTTAAAAATTAACTATTCTAATGATTTAATTTCATATATTGAATTAAGAAAAAATGGAAATTTAAAAGATTATCTAAATTATTTTCCAGAAAAAAATAAATTATTTATTTCTTATCGTGATAAAATTCATATTTTAAGTAATGATTTATATAGTAATTATAAAGAATTATTTATTTATAAAACCAAAGAAAAGAAAGATGTTCCATATCATTTAAAACCATTTATATATGAATTACATTCGCGATATTTAAGAAATAAAAGTCCAACAACTTGGCAAGATATAAAAGATTATATTCATAATTTACCATCTAAAAGATTGGTTTTTTCAATAAATTATATGAAATAAATATATATATATTAAGTATATAAAATGGGTGTTGGAGAAGGAGCTGGTAATTTCTTTGGTCAATTAAACAAAAAAAAGATACTATTAACTGTAATTGTTGTGATTGTTTCATTTTTATTCACACCGGGTTTAATTTTGAATTTACCTCCGACAGGTCCTCCTAAAAATGAAAAAACAGAAAAAATATTTGGTGCTTTTAATACTAATTTATATTCAATGTTAGTTCATTCAGTTGTTATTGGTGTTGTATTTTATTTATTATTAGTTACTCAAAAATTCTTTCTAACTAAATTATTTGGAATTAATTTCCAGATCCTTTAATTAAATCAGATTCTTCAGATGATTTTAAAATAGTTTTAAATTGTTCTTTTAATACATTTAATTCTTCCATTATAAATGTCATTATCATTTGAAATTTATTTGTTTCACTTTCTTTTATAATCTTATGTCCAGGATTTAGTGAAATAAATAATATCATACATTCTTCAAGTGGATGAGTCCTTTTATAACCACAAAGTTGAATCATTGATTCTTCATTAATACATCTTCTAACGATATGACTTTGTATTAGATTACCCATGGTATGTCCTTCATTATACATAATTATATCATACAAGATGTCATTCTTTTTATTTACAGAAATTGAGGATTTTTTATCTTTTAATAAATTTAAGCATTGTAATTTAATATTATCTAATTTATCGATTATAAGTTCGATTGATTTCATAAATATTTCTCCTGATTCTAAATAATGAACTGATTTAATAGAAAATTCATATTCATAAGGTTCATTATCAATGTCTCTCTTATAATATCTTTCTGATTCAGATAATGTTATTTTTCTAGCAAATTCTTCTTGTTTTTCTTCAGGTACATTTTCTAAAGATATTTTTTCACTAATAACACTATCAATCATTGTTTGATCTTTGACAAATGTATAATTTGCTAAACTTACCGATTGATATCTTGAATGTTCTTTTCCTGTAGAAAGTGAAGGGACACCGTATAAATCTAAGGTTTGTTGCATATTTTCGGTATTTGTATTTTTAAGTTCTGTAATTAAACAATAATTTTTTTCTTTTTTAAAGATGAAAGGTCTAAAAATATTTTCTTTTTTCTTTTCAGACAATGGATTTTTAAGATCATAATTTTCAATATTTTTTGACTCTAATATATCTTTTAATTCAGGATTAATATTTCCATCTTCAATTTCATCAACTCTCATCTGTATTTTTGGAATTAATGGATAAATATTAAAATCTTTAGCAGTTACAAATTTATAAATATTATCATTATCATGTTTTACTTTTAACTCAAATAAATAATTATTATGATAATTTTGAGGATTTATATATAATGGTATTAATGAGATTCTTTGTAAAAGCATCTCATTATGAATTGAACCAGTATTTTCATTTACTTTAATATCTTTCACAGTATTTTCATCTACTCTAAAAGCAACAGTAGGTATATCTGTTAAAATAGTTCTACGAATACAATTAATCATTGATTTATCTAATCCGAAAGATTCTGATCCAGAAATCTTAAATGATAAGATATCATTCTCAAAGTTGACATTTTGTAAAGAAACATTAAACTTACTCATTTTTATATTATAATAATAATATTATTTATTTATATCAAATTTTTAAATAGTATAAGTTTAATTAAAGAAAAATTAACTCTATTTTAATTTATAGATTTAATGTCTGAAAAAGTTTTATTTATTAGTCCTAGATGTGAACATTGTAAAAAAGTTATTATAGGTATTAAACAGTATGATTTTTTACAATCATTATTTCAAATTGTTAATATAGATACAACACCATATCCAAATTATGTTAAAACAGTACCATGTTTATTAATAAATGGACAACTTGTTACTGGAAATACTGTATTTGAATATTTTGGTAAATTAGTTGAAGGTAAAATGCAACAAGAACAGAGAGTTAAAGAAAATAAAACCGAAAAAAGAGATGAAGGTGTTTGTAGAATAAATGAAGATGGCGAATTAGAAGGGTGGTGTTCTTCGGGTTCTGGTGTCGAATTCTCAATGATAACTGAAGATAATGATGATTATACAAAGAAAACTTATAAAATTGATACAAATTTTGAATTTTTAGATGGAAATTCTGATACACTACAAAATCAAATTCAACAAATGGAAATTAAAGATAATAATATTAGTCAAAAAAAACAACAATTTGATAATGATTATGAAAGATTACAAAGAGAAAGGGGTGAGATAGGTAATGGTATGGCTAGAAAATGAAGTGCGTTAAACGAATAAAATAAATATTTTCTTAATAATATAATGGAAATTAATAAACAATTATCAAGTATTTTTTCGAGTTTTATTAGAGATTTGAGTAAAACATTCCCCGAATTAAAAAACTGTTTATATAGAAATTATGAAAGTGAAATAACAAATGAATCTATTAATTTGGAAGAATGTCCCAAAATAAAAGAATTTCTTGATAAGATTAAATTAAATGAAGAATTTATTAAAAATAAAGATGAATCTTTTTTTCAGAAAGATTTTGAATTATTAGAAGAAATTTCATTTAAAAGATTATGGGAAAAAAATATTTCAGACAAAACAAAAAATATTATTTGGAAATATTTACAATCATTTAGTATTATTAATATTAATTTGAATTCCAGTGATAAATTAAAAGATATTTTAGAATCAATGAAAGAATCCGAAGAGATTTCAAAAGATAAAATTAAAGACAAAAAAACAGCTAAAGATCTTAAAGATTTAAAAAAATTAACAGAAAATATTTCTGAACCTGAAGTAACAGAAGATGAATTAGATTTGGAAAATATGTTAGGTGGTATGATGAATTCTGATATTGGTAAGATAGCAAAAGAAGTAGCAGAAAATATGGATTTTGAAAATATTTTAGGTAATGTTGATGAAAGTTCAAATCCAATGGAACTTATGAGTCAATTGTTAAATCCTGAAAAGATGAATTCTATTTTTCAGAATATAAATCAAGTAATGGATACTAAAGTTAAAAATGGGGATCTAAAACCTGAAGACTTAAAAAAAGAAGCTGAAAATATGTATGGAAATATGTCATCAAATCCTATGTTTTCATCGATGATGAATCAAATGAATCAACATCAAAATAATCCTGAGTCCAAAAAAGAAGATCAAGAAGAGAGTAAAAAAGAACTAACAAAAGAAGAAAAAAAACAAAAATTAAGAGAAAAAATAAAAGAAAAACAAATGAACAGAAAATAAATAATATAAATTAATATATATAATGACCGAATTATTTTATGGTAATGTTGAAGAATTTTTGAATAAAAATAACTTTAAATGTTACAATTGTGAATCAATTAATACATTTAATATCCAATGTTCTCGTGCTATCGGAGCAACTTGTTTTATTAAATGTAGAAATTGTGATGTTTTGATTGATGCTTGTAAAAGTGGTTTTTTATTCAAAGCTGATGGAGGAGGTTTAGAAAAAAATGAATCAGAAATACAAGTAGGAGGAGGTTATACTATTGATCAAGTATTACAGAATTTTAATAATGTTGAAGCTGTTAGAGGTAAAGGACCTGAAAGTATTATATTTGATCACAATAAATACAAAGAATGGTTTTTTAAAGATTTTAGAAATAGAATGACAACTGGATATCATGAATTTTATTTTAGTTCTAAAAATAGATATTTATTTGCCGTAGGACCTTATATAGATGATAATTCAAGAAAAAAATCACATTTTTATTATAAAAATGTTTTTAATTTAAATAAATCTACTATCATGAGTAATTTTCAAAAAGAAATGGAAACTACCAGATATATTCCAGAAATTACTAAATATAATAAAAAATATAAAAAAGAATTTAATACTATTTTAAACAATAAAAAACTTTCTTCTGAAATTAAAACAGCGATGATAGATAGTTTAAATAGTAAATCTTTAAATGAATTATATCAAAGTGGTAAAATTGATAAGTTTTTAAAGGAAAAATTAGAATTTGAAAAAATAAAATCTTTAGGTCAGAGTCAACCATTGCCTCAATCGATTCCACAATCAATTCCACAACAACCTATTTCTAATATGAATCCTGTAGTTCCTCAATTTAATTTTTCTGGTGGAGGAGATCCTAAATTAAAAGATAATGAAATCAAAGAATTAAAAAATCAAGAAACAAGGATGAAAATTATGATGAAATGCTTTTTGTGTCCGTTTTGTGGAAAACGTGGAACTATTAATTCTACTTGTGTATCACCACACACATGTTATTTTCATTGTGTAAATTGTCGTCATTTAATATCTGCCGCGAATGGAGGAGTTTTTTTTGAGGAAGGTTTAGAAAACTTTTCTACCAAAAAAGAATCTTCAAATATACAAAAAGGAGGATTCCCTTTTTCAAATAGTAATTCATTAATAGAAAAGGGTAAAGAAGATATAGTTAAAAAAGATTGGATTTCAGAAAGAGATTCGACTCGAGAACAATTATTAAATTCTGGAGAAAGCATTGATCCTAATTCTGAATATGAATTTGTTAGAACCGATAAATCATATCCTCAAAAATTATGGACAATAATGAAAAATTTAAATATACAAACCAATAATATATTAAGTGGGTGTAGATGTCCTGGATGTGGTAAGAAAGGTAATATTCAGTATATTAATGATAGATATGTTACATCTGGATTTACATTTTATTATTGTGGTGTTACAGATAAAAAAGTGAATAAAACTTTCGGATTAGGAGGAAGACAATTAGATGGATGTGGTTCTCTAATAGCTGTTGGTCCATCTTTATCATATGGTAGAGCATTATTATATGGTATTCGTTTTGCCCTCTATGGTAATTTAGGTTTAAGTCTTCTTTCGCCACATTTTCCTGCTGCTGAATGGTTATTTAATGAGATTCATAAAATACCAGGTGTCGAAACTTTGGGGAATTTTGTTCAAACAAATATAGACAAACCAATAGATGGTTTCCTTAATTCAAGTGTCCATTTATTAGAAGCAGATGGTCATTTACTTGGTAAAAGTATAGATAGTTTTTCATCTTCTGCTGGGAATACATTAGATAAAGGTATTCACGCTGTTGGTCAAGGTATAGATAATGTTTCTTCAGGAATTGGAGATATGTTTAAAGTAGGTGCCAATAGTGTTACTCAGGATGTAGGTAATATTGGTCAAACTTCTACCGCAAAGTTTGCTGAAAAATTATCTACAGGAATAGGTGACAGTGTTCATAATGCTTCTACAACGATTGGTAATGTATTTACTCCAGATCCTACTTATGTATATGGTCAATCCGGATTTGAGAATAGATTGGGAGATATCGCCCATGAAACTGGAGTAGCAGTGACCGATGCTTTACATTGGACTGGTCATCAAATCGGAGATTTAACCCACACTGCTGCTGATAAAATGGGAGACGCTGTTCACTCTGTTGGAAATACAATAGGAGATGCTGCTCACGCTGTTGAAGGTAAAATAGGAGATGCTGCCCACGCTGTTGAAGGTAAAATAGGAGATACTGTCCACTCTGTTGGCAATATTTCTACTGGATTTGAAAATAAATTAGGAGAAGATTTTCATACTGCTTCTACTGGAATTGGACAAACTATACTTGAAAATCCACTAACATCATACGCTATGTATAGTGATGCTGTAAATAGCGGTTTTGATGACCAAGAGGCGGGCGGGGGTTATATTAAAAGAACAAAAAGAAGAAAGAATAAAACCAAGAAAAATAAAACCAAGAAGAATAAAACTAAAAGGATAAAGAAAAAAACTAAAAGAAAAAAGATAACAAAAAAGAAAAAAACTAAAAGAAAAAAGAAAAAAAAGAAAAGTAAAAAAATTTCATTAAGTTTATAAAATTATATAAATATAATATATAGGTAATGACAGAATTACATTATGGGGATGTATTAGATTTTATACATAAAAATCAATTTAAATGTTATAATTGTCAAAAGACAGCAAATTTTAAAATCGAATGTTCTCGTTATTTTGGAGCAACTTGTTTTGTTATGTGTGATACTTGTAAATGTTTAATTGACACCTTTAAAAGTGGTTTTATCTTTAATGCTGATGGAGGAGGTTTAGTAGAAAATCAATTAGAATTACAAGATGGTGGAGGAGGTCCGAATTTCACTATTGATCAAGTATTACAAAATTTTCACAATATTAAGATAGGGAAGAATGGAAAAGATATTGAAAGTATTGTATTTGATCATAATAAATATAAAAAATGGTGGTTTAAAGATTTAAGAAATAGAATGAAAACTGGATATCATGATTTTTATTTTAGTTCCAAAAATAGATATTTATTATCTATTGGTCCTTATATAGATGACAAATCTAGAAAAAATTCATATTTCTATTTTAAAAATTTCAATAAAAATCAATTAACTAATAGTAAATTAAAAGATTATAGTGATCCTAATTATAAAAAAGAATTTTATACAATTTTAAATAGTTCTTTAGATGAAAATATTAAACAAAAAAAATTAGATGAAATTAATCAAAAATATTCATTAAGATATCCTGTTCAACCACTTCAACAAGCACAATTAGTTCAGCAACCCCTCCAACAAGCACAATTAGTTCAGCAACCCCTCCAACAAGCACAATTAGTTCAGCAACCCCTTCAACAAGCACAATTAGTTCAGCAACCCCTCCAACAAGCACAATTAGTTCAGAAACCCCTTCAGCAACCCCTTCAACAAACTCAATTAGTTCAGCAACCCCTTCAACAAGCACAATTAGTTCAGCAACCTGTTCAGCAATTAGTTCAGCAACCCGCCCAACAAACACAATTAGTTCAGCAACCCCTTCAGCAATTAGTTCAGCAACCCGCCCAACAAACACAATTAGTTCAGAAACCCCTTCAGCAATTAGTTCAGCAACCCCTTCAACAAGCACAATTAGTTCAGCAACCCCTTCAGCAACCCGCCCAACAAGCACAATTAGTTCAGCAACCCCTTCAGAAACCTGTTCAAACTTATAAAAAAAATTCCAGTATATCTGGTAAATCGGGTAAATCGAGTGGATTTGGGAAATCAATCGCTACTGGTCTTGCTCAAGGATTAGGGAGTGGTTTAGGATATGGTCTCGGTATTGGATCCGATTTAGCATTAATGTCAGCAGCATTATCAGGAGGTGGTCAAGGTCAACAATTAGATTTAAAAAAGGATAAACAAAAATCTTTTATGAAAACTTTAATTGGCGTATTTAAATGTCCGAATTGTGGTATTAGTAAGGGTATCCGTTCAACTTGTGTATCACCCCATACATGTTATTTTCATTGTGTAAATTGTCGGCATTTAATATCAGCAGCAAATGGTGGTTATTTTTTCGGAAAAGAAATGAGTGGAAAAGATCCTATTGTTAAAAAATCATTCAGGGATAATTCGACACAGGGTGGAGGATTATTTGGTAAAAATAAAACAGAAGAATCTGAAAAAATTGATGAAGAATATTTAGAAAATGAAACATCTGATTTAGTTAAAAAAAATTGGGTAACAAAAAGAGATAAAAATAGAGATAAAAAAAAATTGCCCGAAGAAGTAGATTCTGAAGATGATTATTCAAGTTCTTTATATGAAGTTGATAAGAAATTTGATGATAAACAAGGGACATTAAAAACATCTTTAAAAAAATTCAATTTAAAAACAAATAGTATATTAAAAAAATGTAGATGTCCGGGATGTGGAAAAATAGGAAATATTCAATATTATAATGATAGATATTTTACATCTGGATTTACATTTTATTTCTGTGGTGTTACAGATAAAAAAGTGAATACAATTTTTGGATTGGGAGGAAGACAATTAGATGGATGTGGTTCTCTAATATCTGTTGGTCCATCTGTTTCATATGGAAAATCTGTATTATATGGTCTTCGTATTGCTTCACTGGGAACATTGGGTCTTCATTTTGCTGCTGCTCAACTTGGAATACCATATGCTGCTCATTTATTATCAGTTATAGGGGCAGCAGAAATTAAAGCAGGCATGGGCATTGAAAAAGCAGTTCATCTAGACAAAGGAATGAAATTAATTGAAAAGTCAATTAATTCAGGGGCAAATGCTGTTGCTAATTCAGAGATAGGACATGCTGTAGGAAATTTAGGTACAGAGATTTATGATAAAGCTTTATCACCTGCTGGGAATTTTATTGCTGGTGAATCTTCAAAAGCTTTAGATTTAGGTAAAGAAGGTTTTCAGTTATTGGGAAATGAAGCTTCGGAACTTTATAATTTAGTAGATCCAAGTCATGTTATTGAAAATGGATTGAATACATTTGGTCATAATATATCAACAGCAGCTGGTGATTTAGTTGGTCATCATTCCAGTTCGGTTTCTGATAAGGTTGTACCTAATCCAGTTGTTCCTCCCCCACATGAAACTGGATATATAGATCCCAATACTATAGGAGGCGATACGGGTTCTTATACACCTACTCCGTTACCAGATGCTACTCCGTTACCAGATTCTACTCCGTTACCAGATTCTACTCCGTTACCAGATGCTACTCCGTTACCAGATGCTACTCCGTTACCAGATTCTACTCCGTTACCAGATGCTACTCCGTTACCAGATGCTAGTCAATTCCCGAATGGATATATAGATCCCAATACTATAGGAGGCGATCCAGGATCTATAAATCAATTTCCTAATGGATTTGTAGATGTAGGAGGCAAAGGATCTATAAATCAATTTCCTAATGGATTTGTAGATGTAGGAGGCAAAGGATCTATAAATCAATTTCCTAATGG
>Ga0181568_10000855_pt1 | contig 27742 bp, 21 predicted proteins | sample 101ome_20_FD_133758 | JGI IMG/M metagenome (GOLD analysis project Ga0181568, IMG submission 133758) | Coastal salt marsh microbial communities from the Groves Creek Marsh, Skidaway Island, Georgia - 101404AT metaG (megahit assembly) | ecosystem: Environmental > Aquatic > Marine > Intertidal...
ACTCACCACGCCCACACCGACCGCAGACGCAACGCTGCCCGCCACGACCATCGCCGTAACCGCCGTTGCCGCCGTAACCGCCATTGCCACCGTTACCACCGTTACCACCATTACCCATGTACCCGGCGTTCGGACAGTCACGAGCCCAGTGGCCTTCGCCTCCGCACTTGTGGCACGCGCCTTTTTTGCCGCCGCCACCGCCGCCGCCATAACCGTCGTTCGCATTTCCACCGAACTGGTTGTACGAGGAGCGACCGCCGCCGCCACCACCACCACCACCTTTGTTCGGGCAGTCTCTCGACCAGTGACCGCTCTGGCCGCACGAAAAGCACGTGCCTTGCGCGGCACCTCCACCTTGATCACCCATCACCGGTTGCGGTTGCACGCCGGCTTGGTTCCAGCCGCCATTCGCCGGCATCTTGTTCTCTTGTTCATAGCTAGACGTGGACGCGCGTTTCTTCGTCGGCGGGATGTACTCTTCAGAGTCTTGACCCATTTCAAGCTTTTCGATTTTTTCGAGTAATTTTTTGGAAGCTTCGACGTAGTTAACCGGAGCGATTTCCAACAGGCTTGCCTTGGCGCGAGGCATGTCTTGGTACGTATCGACAGCCATCTTCAAGCGCACCGAGTACTTTCTGAACATGGCTTGATCCACGCGCGCTTCGAAAGCTTCAGCCTCGTTGGTGTCATAGAATTCTTTCATTTCGTTGGCGGAGAGTCCGAAGATGGTATCGCCTTTATCGCCGAAGACGCTCATCCATTGCTCGCCGCTGTGATCGGCGAGTTGCATCGAAAACATGTATCTCCAATCCGCGGACTCGATGTTCTCGCCGCTGTGACGCTCGCACGTCCACACCCCCGAGTTTTCATCTCTTCTCAACTTCTTTTGGCACACACGTTCGCCGTTTTGAAGCGGACACGCTGGGTAACAGAGTCCGTGGTCACCATTTGCCTTGATGAATTTGATGGTACAAATCGTGTTCAAGTAAGCCACGCCATCGCCCGCGTTGACGAGCTCTTCACCGATCGACTTGATTTTGCCGAGGCACAGCGCGTTGGAGCTTCCGCCCCCGCCCGATCCACCACCTTGACCACTCAAAGAGTTGAACGTTTGGTCGCTGCCGCCTTGATCAAACCACATGCGCATCTTCGTCGCCTCGGGAACGTCTGGATTGATTTCGACGTTTGTGCTTCCGACCGTGCCCATGTTTCTGCCTTGGAATTCACCGACGCGCGCGTTCTTCACCGCCACGACGGGTTTTTCACCGCTTGAGATCAACGTTTCAATCTGTCCGCCCAAGTTGATGGAGTGCGGCGCCCAGAGAGTAAACTCGATGGCGGAGCCAGAGTCGTCACGAAGCATCACCGAGCGCTTGGACGTCTCGCTTCCGTCGCGCTTCAAGATGGTGGTCAAATCACCGACGCTGTACGCGATGGCGACAACATCGACCATCTGACCGTTCTGGGCGTCGTTCAGACTGCCAATCTTCTTAAAATCGTACTTGATCCTCGCGATGGCTTGTTCCTCCTCGGGACACGGCACGAAGGTCGTGTTCTGGTCGATTTTGATTTCGTATTGACTGATGGCGTACTTTGGATTGCGGGCTTGCGTCACCTGACCCTTGGAGATTTCATACACGACGCCCTGACGCAACTCTTGCGAGAAACGCACGGCAGCGTCGCCGAAACACACGCACTTCATCTCGCTGCCGTCCTTGTCAAGAATCTCAAAACCGAGCACCTTGCCCTCGCCGCGCGTGTTGGTGTACGAACGCAGTTCCAACTGACTCGTGATTCGAGCGCGAATCGTCCATCGGTTCTGGTACGGATTCAGATCAGCGATCGTGCGCAGCGTCATCGGCGCCTCGTTGCGAGCGACGGGACCACCGTCACGACGATACTGACCCTGTGCGCCGCCGTCGACGCCGCCGCCGTACCCGCCGTACCCGCCCCCGCGCGGTTGTTGCTGCTGCTGTTGCTGCATCGGCGACGCCCCGTGACCACCCTGCGGCGCCCCGTACCCTTGCACTTGCGCCTGCGGCGCGCCTCCGTACGCGTTTCTCTGTTGCTGCTGGTGACCACCGCCCTCGATGCCGCCCACCGTCGGCGGCGTCGCCGTGTTCCACACGCGAGGTTGGCCCACCACCGCGCACTCCTTCTCCACCAACGTCGCTTCGATGATGACGATGATCCTGCGCGTACGAGTCGTACCGCGACGCGGTACATTTTGTGTCAGTCCTTCGCCCATCGCGCGTCGCGCACTCATCCCGCGTCGTCCATCGCGCGCGACATTCATTCCTCCGCTTTCCCCGCGCGAAGGAAACAAATCGAACGATCTCGTCCGCGACGCGCACGCACTTTTTATCCCCGTTTCCGCCCACGGTCGTGATCTGATAATTCTCCAAACGAAGGATGGAATATCGTTTGATCTCGTCTCGCTCGCACATCGCGTTCAGCTCGCCCGCGAACAACCCTTGCACCGCGTGCGCGCCGTCCGAGGCGAGCACGCGGAATCGCGGCGACTGCCCGACCTCCTCCTCCTTTTGTTTGAACGGCCGCAGGTCGAACACCTGCACCAACGGCTTGAGTTCGTCCGGCTGCGCGCCGAGCATTATTCTCGAGATGGCATCCGGGGTGAGCAACGGCGGCATGACGGTCGCGCCGCGTCGACGAGCGTCGCGGAGTGCCGACAGCCCTTCGGGGGGATTTTGAAACAATCCGCGACGGTCACGCGGCCAAATCTTGGCACCTCGGATTCTGGGCACCCGGGGGTGCGCGACGGGTGCGGACCCTTCGAGAGGGCGGGAGTCCCCCCCGGCTCGAGTGATAAACCTCGGAGACGATCGTGCGTCGCGCCGTGATTCCGCGATGCGTTCGACGGCGACGGCACCGACGACGACGACGACGACGACGACGACGAAGACGACGGCGCGCGCGACGGCGGTGCGATCGCGCGTCGGTCGAGCGCGTCGATCGATCGCGCGCGCGACGCGCGAGACTGAGGACGAGGCGCGATCGACATCGCAACTCGAATCTCCCGCCGCGCCGAGGGTCGACGACGTGCGGCGAGCGCGAACGTCCGAGTACGCGACGACGTCGGGAACGGTGAAGACGATCGTGCGTTCGCTGACGACGCTGGCGAACGCGGTGCGAGGAGGACGCGGGAGGGACGACGAGGTGGAGGATTTGCGCTCGGGACGAGGCGCGACGACGAGCGAGGAGCTGCGAGAGCGACTGGCGCGAGAATTCGCGGAGGGGGAGTACCTGTGGACTGGTGACATCGACGCTGATTTATACGATTTGGCGTGCGAATTCACCGATCCGACGCTCTCGTTCGTCGGCTTACGCACGTTTAAGGATAATCTGGAGAGTTTACAGCCGACGCTACGGAAAATCGCGCCACCGACGGCGCGAAGGGTGGAGCTTCGGTCCTGCGAGCTCGCGGGTCCGAACTGCGTGCTCGCGAGATGGCGCATGGTGGGTAATCTAAGACTTCCGTGGAGGCCGAAGATTGACATCGAAGGCGAGACGCGGTTTACGTTTGCAAGAGACGAGGACGCATTTTTGCGGATAACGAGCTACGAGGAAAATTGGCGGACAAGCGCGTCCGACGCGCTGTGGCAGCTCGTTCGGCCCTTTGCGCACGAAACGAACGCGTAGTAAAATAGCCGCGGCTGCTCTTAACGTGCAAAAGTCCTCGTGGTTCCTTGAACGCAGTATATTTCGTCGTCTGTTCGGGCACTCTGGGCCCGCGCATTCTCGCAGGTCGACCAGCGCGTCCGCCCCTCCGATGGAAAGCATATCCCCCCGCATTATCCCTCTGCTCGCACCGATCGATCGAATCCATCGCCCTCTGCGTTCGGCCCCGTGCCACGACACGCGGGACAATGGCCGCTGGTGCCTCACTCCATGTCGTCGCGATTCATCGCTCGCGCGTCTGTGCTCGTCGATACTCTCGCGCGCACGTGTGCACGACGATCACTCGCCTCGCGCGCCGCGCCCCGCGTCGCGAGCGCGAGCGCGAGCCTCAGACCGTCGCGCGAGGGTGAGACGTCGCGCGTGACGATGGCGGCCGCGGCGCCGTCGATCGAAGACGCGCCTCCGGGCGCGTACGATCGCTACGGCGGGTACATCGTGGACGACGCGCACGAGACGTTCACGCAGAGCGCCGTTTCCCCGGAGACGTTCGCCGACGCGCTGGGGCGGTGGATGCGACGCTGGCGAGAGGATGGGACGAGAGGCGTGTGGCTTAAAATCGCCTTGGAGCGAGCGGCGCTCGTCCCGGTGGCTCGCGACCATGGATTCGAGTTTCACCACGCCGAGAAGGAGTACGTGATGATGACGTGTTGGTTACCGGAGGATGAGCCGTCGACGATTCCGGCGAACGCGTCGCATCAGGTGGGCGTCGGCGCGTTCGTCTTCGACGAGGAGAACAAAAAAGTGCTCCTCGTGCAGGAGAGACGAGGACCGGCGAGCGGGAGAGATTTATGGAAGATGCCGACGGGGTTATTAGAGGCGGGCGAGGACATCCCGATCGCCGCGATGCGAGAGGTGATGGAGGAGACTGGAATCGATACCGAGTTTGACACCGTCATAGGCTGCCGACACGGCCACTTTGGACTCTTCGGCAAGTCTGATTTGTTCTTCTGCGTCGGTCTGCGCGTCAAGGACGGCGCGTCGAGAGAGATTAAGATTCAAGAGACCGAAATCGAGCGCGCGAAGTGGGCGAGCGTGGATGAATTTCTCGACAATCCAAACATCGAAGCCGGTTCTCACGCGCACGAGCTTCACAACCTCTGCGCCAAGTGGTCCGAGCGAGAATACGCCGGAATCTCAGCCAAGCACCTCCCGTTGGGATTCGGAAGACCGGGTAAAGTGTACACCTACGTCAACGAGTGATTTATATTTCTTCATTTTTAAGTCATCCCTTAGCAAATCATCCCTTAGCAAAATCAGAGAGAGTTGTTGTAATCGAACCGCGGCGAGTCTATGAGACGAGCGAACCCTCGTAGCCGACGCGCGCGCCCGGCGTCACTTCGCGACGACGCGCGAGCGACACCCTTCCCCGCGCGAACGCATCGACGCGAACGATCATGCACGACGCACTCGCGCTGTCCGCGGCGCGCATCGCGCACCGATGCGTTGCGTCCGCGTCCACAGCGCGCGCGCACCAACGGCATCTCACGGCGCGCGTCGCGCCGACGTCGACCGGCGCGTCGCGCGTGCGCGACGTTCGCGTCGAGGCGAAGAAGAGCAAGAAGGACGTGGCCATGTCCGAGGCGGCGTGGTTCTTGGATCAGTTCAAGTATCAGGCGAGATACAAGGCGGAGACGAACGTGTTCAGCATGCCCACCAAGGAGCTTCCGGGCGGGGACAAGTTGACGCCGGAGGGCGTGGCGGTGGGACTCGTCTTCGGGTTCCTCGCGGTGTGGTTGGCGATCGTGAGCATCAAATTAGTCAGCGTGACGTGGGCGTTGATCTTCACGACGTTGAAATACGGCGCGATCGCGGGCGTGCTCGTGCTTTTAGGAGTGTTGGTGAGCTGAGCGTGACGACGCGACGACATTTGTAGTAAACATTTTAGAGAGATTTAGCGCACTCGCTTCTTCCGTTTTCGAGATCTTGATCTTCGAGGTGTACGCGTAGCATGTCAGCTTCGGCTATGGTGCGCGATTTTTCGTTCGCGAGCGACGCGGTGAGCGCTCGATACATGGCAAGCTCGGAGACGATGGCGAGGAGCTGTCGCTCTATGGAAGAGAGTTGGAACTTTGACCGATTCAGCGACGATGCCACCTCGAGCGCCTCGTCAGCGTTTTGTGCGATCGTGGTGCGGAGGTATTCAATCTGTTTGTCCGCGTCGTGGCATCTCAGATCGTATTTTGCCAACTCGTGTTCCTTATCCTCAAGTCGCGCTCCCACGCTGGAGAGCTTGACGTTGAAATCATCGACGTCGATATCGTTCCCTTCTTCGCCTTTGGGGCCGTGTACTAGCCTCCAACGAGTGTGCTCTTGAGGGTCTTCGAGTTGGTGGCTCAAGTTTTCGGCGGCGATTTGCATCTCATACAGCGTGGCGCGCTTGCTCGAAATCTTGGCTTGGTATTCCGGCACGGCGTCCGCGTGTTGGCGCGCTATGGCGAGAGATCTCTCGATGTCGTGCACGTGTCGACGGAGTTTTTCGCACTCGACGACGCGTAAACCCAATTCTTCTTCGCATTGACGAGTGACCTCTTCCGCCGTCGCCACTCGATCACACAATTGACAAAGCTCATTGTTTCTATCCAGTAATTCAATGGCGACGGCTTCACGCGACTTGATGATGGTCTTCGATTGCTCGAGCAACAAGCTCTGCTGACGCTTACCAGCCTTGAGATCATCTTTCAACTTTCCAAGCTCGGTATCGCTCACCTCGACGTCCGCTCTCGCGCTCATGATGGCGTGCGCGACGCCATCGTTTTGACCGCGGCATCTGTCCCTCACGAGCTTCCTCGCATCCGTCTTGGCGCGAGCCGCGGAAACTAACGCATCCCTTTCGCGAGTGTGCTTCTCGAGATCTGAGACTTTCGATTCTAAGCGCATCTGGCGCTCGTTCGTCGTCTTCGCGACGACGAGCGACTTCTTCACGACCGCCGCGAAGGCGTCGCTCTGAGTCTTTGTAAACTCTTGCAATTGCACAAAGTGCGACTGTTGCTCCCTCACGCGTTTGATGTGTGACTCGTAGTCTCCAATCTCCGTCTCTCGTATCCTCAGTGTCGATTGTAACGCGCTCACGGTGTGTTTAATCCTGTGATGTCGCCGCATCGCACGAAAGACGCTGTCCTCGACGTACGTCCGTATTCTACTCCGCACCGACTCCTCGCGGCGCAGACACTTCACCTCCTCTTCCAGATCCGCGATTTCTCCACGCAGGCTGACGCTCACCGTGTGCGCGACCAAGTCGCTCTTCGCGATGGCCGTCTTACACATCTCGCGTTGTTCTCGGATTTCAATCTGCAGAGCGTTTTGTTCCTCTAAGACGCGCGACGTCTCGCTCGCGGTCGAGGCGATCTCTCGCTCGAGCGACGATTTGACTTCTTCGGCGTCGCCGATGATTTGTCGCACCGCGGATTCGTTCGTGAGCACTTCGTCCACGCGGTAATCGAGCTGCGCGGCCGAGCGAGTCTCTCGAACGTTGAGCTGTTTCGCTCGAGTCAATCGTTTTTCGCTCGCGCTTCGATCGATCTCTCGTCGCGCGCCCTCGCCGGCTATCTCGTCGCCCGTCAAGGATTCGCGTTCCAAAAGCGCCTCCAATTCGTGCAAGCTCGCGTTCGCCGTCGCCAGTCGCGCATCGAGCTCGGACACTCGCGCGCACGCGCGCGCGACGTCGTTTTCACGACCGGCGAGCGAGCTCTGTGCCTTATTCTCGGCGCTTCGAAACGATTCGAGCTCGGAATCCATCGCCGCCGCCGTCTCGCGCGCGCGAATGGATTCGGCAAAGGCGACGTCCCTCTCCCCTCGCATCGCGCTCGGCGCCCGCACGCTCGCCTCGAGCGCCGCTCGCTCGCTCGACAGCGCGCGTCGTACACGCTCGGACGCGTCTTCGACCTCACGCGCGCGTCGCGCGCGTTCGTCGCGCGCGCTCGCCAACGATTCCGCGCGTCTCGCGCTTCCCTCGATCTCCTCTCGCAGCGTGTCACACTCTTCGCGCGCACCCACGAGCACGGGCGCGAGTCTCTCCGCCTCCAGACGCTCTTCACGCGCGCGCGCTCGCACCAACGCGTCTCTCTCCGACCGCAACGCCTCGCATCGTGCCTCCCATCGTCTCTTCCCCGCCTCCGCGTCCTCCCTCGCCGAATCCGCCGCGCGTCTCGCCGCGCGCGCGTCCTCCTCCGTCCCATCCTCTCTCAACGCCGCCGTGCGATGCGCCAACGCGCGCCGACGACGCTCGTACCGCTCACACCGTCGCACCGCCCGCGCGTTCGCCTCCACCGCGCGTCGCATCGCCGTCGACGCGCGCTCGCGCGCGATCGTCGTCATCCGACGACCCCAATCGTCATCCGCCACCACCACCGTCTCTTCGTCGCCCTCTCGCGACGTAACGACGACGACGCTCGACGACGTCCATCGCGCGTCCATCGCGCGCGATCGCCGACGGTCGACGCCCGTCGTCGACTCCCGTCGCGACGACGATTCGACGAATCGACGATTCGACGATTCGACGACCCGACGAGACGTGAATGTTTATTTTTACCCCGCGCGCGCGCGCGCGCGCGCGACCGTGTCGACGCCTCCGACCGCTCGTGGGACGACAAAAGAAGCGCCTAAACGTCGCTCGGCGCGCGATCGCGTATTCTCGCGCGACGATCGCCGGGCCGAGCGACGCGTCCCGCGCGCGCGCGTCGTCGGACGGGTGATCGCGCGCGAGAATACGCCACGTGGCGACATGTGTCCCGAAAAGGACGGGCGGTGACTCGACGGGACGCGCGCGCGAATGTCGCAGACGATGACGCTCGCGACGCAGGAGTCGCTCAATCGATGGGCGCGGCGAGTCTTGCCGCAGATATCCGGCGTGGATGATCCCGCGCTCGCGCTCACGCTCGAACACCTCGCGGCGGCGACGACGACGACGACGAATGATGACGGGGACGGTGATGACGCCGGGGACGATGGGACGGTGACGCGGCGGGAGAACGGACGGCGGCGCGGTGCGACGGCGGCGAGCGCGAGGGGAGGCGGGCGCGCGAGGGTGGAGTGCGTCGAGCGCATGAACGTGCGAGAGATGACGAACGCGATGCGACGGCAGACGAGTAAGGTTGACGGGAGCGCGTTCGAGGACGTCCCGGAGGACGTCGGGCGGTTGGCGCTGGGCGAGGTGTGGGCCAAGGTGAGCGGTGGGAGCGGTGGGGCGAGCGATCGAGGGCGAGGAGAGGATGGGATCGGTGTTGACGGTGGTGATAGGATGTTGAGTCTGCCTCGACTGTCGTCGCTGACATTTTTGCAGCTCACGGAGGCCATCGCGGCGGAGCCGATGAATGCGGCGGAGGAGGAAAATCGAGGCGTCGCGGCGAGAGGGAAGCGCGGAGAGAGGACCGGAGGGACTGCGGCGACGAGATCGACGAAGTCGGCGAGTGGAATGAGGAAATCGGGACGAGGTGCGACCGGAATGAAGAGTGGGACGAAGAGGCGCGCGACGGGCGTCGCGTTGGTCGAGGTGGAAACCGTGCCGGGGGTGTCGTACGAGCCAAAGAAGCTCAAGGTACGCAGCGGCGTGCCCACGCCCGCGACTCGGCGCGCGATCGCGCCGCGTAAGATGGGTCGTCGTCCGAAGGATGCCCCGGAGGAGACCGAAGCCGAGAAACGGATGCGCGCGGAGGAGCGTCTGTTTCGTAACCGCGAGAGCGCGGCTCGCTCTCGCGAAAAGAAACAAAACGCCATGAAGGCGCTCGAGGACGAAAACGAGCGCCTTCGCGCAGAAAATCGAAAACTTCGAACGAAACTCGCCAAGTTGGAGAAAGAACTCGGCGCTCGATGATCGCGGTTGTAAAAACAACTTCTTCTTGTACACGAACGACGAGGTACAAAAAAGACATCTTATTAGTCCCCCACTCGCGGTCGCTCGTCGTCGTCCCGCGCGGCGCGCGACGTCCGAGCGCGCGCTCGATGACAGAAATCTCGTCGCTTGCGCGCTCGGACGACGTCTTCGTCGTCCCGAACGACGACGACGTTCGTGACCCGCCCAACGACCGTTCCTCTTCTTCCTCCTCACCTTCCGAGCGATGGCGCCGCTACGCCGTCGTCACCCTCATCACCGCCACCTCGCTCTTCCTCTACGCCGATCAGAATCTCATCGGTCCGAACATGAGCGCCATTGCGGACGAGTTCGGGATGAGCGAGGAGGAGAAGGATGTCAAGCTCGGCGGGTTCTTGCAGTTGGCCTTCTTCGTCGTCGGATCTCCGGCGTCTCTCGTCATCGGATACTACGCCGATCGAACGAATCGCGTGCGATTATTCTTTTGGACCACTCTCATCGGCGAGGGGCCGTGCATGGCGACGTATTGGGTGAAGACGTATTGGCAGTTGTTCGCGCTGCGAGCGCTGACGGGCGTGGCGGTGGGCGGGTGCCTACCTCTTTTGTTTTCGCTGTGCGGAGATTTGTTCGCGAGCCACGAGCGGAGTTACGTGGCGAGCTTTTTGACGATCGCCACGGGCGCCGGGGTGGCGCTGGGACAGGTGGTGGCGGGGACGGTGGGACCCGCATACGGGTGGCGACTGCCGTTTATTCTCACGTCCGCGCCGGCAGTGGCGCTGGCGACGGCGATGGTGCTCTTCGTGGATGAACCGAAGAGGGGGGGGCAGGAGGAGGAGTTACATCGCTCGTCTCGATCGTCCGACGAGAGAGAGGTTGGGACATCGAAGAGGAACGGGAACGAGGAGGTGACGTACAGGGCGCACACAAATTGGTCCAAGGTGAAGAGGCAACTGTGCGTGAAGACAAACATACTGGTGCTCATGCAAGGTTTGCCCGGAACTGTGCCTTGGGGAGTGTTTAATTCATACTTTGTCGACTTTTTGCACAAGCAAAAGGGTATGACCGTGCAGAACGCGACGGCAGCCATCACCGTCTTTGGCATCGGCTCGGCGATCGGGACCATTGTCGGCGGGTTCATCGGCCAAAGGATGTACAATAGGAAAAAGGCGCGACTACCGATTTTGATGGGAGTCACGACCGCAATGGGGGCGATACCGTCGTACTATTATCTGAACGTGGTCGATTACGGGCCTGGGAGAGTGTGGCTGTACATCACGTGCTTCATGGGCGGCATTTTGTGCTCCGTGACGCCGCCCAACGTGCGCGCAATCTTGTTGAACGTGAATCCACCGGAGACGCGCGGAAGCATGTTTGCCGTGTACTCACAAATAGATGACGTCGGTAAAGGCGGAGGGCCCGCACTGGTGGCCGTCTTCATAGTAAGCATGGGTAGAAGAGTGGCTTTCAACGTAGCGTTTAGTTTTTGGTTTGTGTGCGGGATCCTGCTCGCGTGCATCACGTTCACGATCGATCACGACGTAGAACTAGAACGACTCGCGGTGCTCGAGGCGCTTGAACCTCGTGTCCTGGAAAACGACGTCGAGGGGCGCGAAAAGTAACGCTGTTGAATTAGTCGCATGCGCCTTGCTTTTTATTGACTATTACAGCACGCACTTTTGAGGATCATGTTTAAATAAGGGGACTAGTTTCTGACATGCTGCTCTATCCAGGACAGTTTAGTAGGATGATATCATTTTACTCGACCGGTATTTTACCAACCTTCTCGTTATAGCACTCTGCGTCGTTCTCCATTTCTTGCAAAGGGCCTTTGGAGTCCATTTGGGCGTTTGCCTCGTTCCATTCCGCAGTCACCTTTGCCGCACTCTCAGGATTAGCGACGGGTTTCGTAGTTTCCAAAGAAGAAAGTCGAAGCGACCGAGAGTTGGCGGTACGAGGATACACGATGATGTAAAGCACGTCATCTTGAAAGACGCACCGACACGTCTGCACCTGCACGAGAGACGGAAACTGACACAGCAGCTCGAAAGGGCGTCCGACTTTGGGATTCGGGTGCGGCTGCGGCGCCGGGTCGGCTCGAACGAAAGTTCGACCTTGATCATCGATCGCCATCGAGAAATCGACCGGCGTGTGACCGAGAGCGCGAATGGCGAGCACGTGATACTGCACGCCGTCCGTCGATTCAGCCACTTGAAGCTGCACGTCAGACTTTGGAAGCACAGGATACGGTTCTCGTTCATCCGCCAGATACTTGCCGACCGCGCGCAGCAAGAGCGTGCGAAACACAGCCTTGGACACGTTCGGTCGCAGAATGAACGGATCGTGAGCTCGTTTCCCAAATATTTTTGCCTCAACGTACGGAACGCCGTCCGCAATCTGGACGTTTTCCATGGTTTGCACCACCGCTCTAATCGATTGGACGCTCTGCTGTCGAGATTCCAGCGTGGTCAAGCCAACGAACGCCTTCACCTCCATGACCATGTACTGGCTATTGCTATGTCCTTGCACCGGCGCGGTATTTCCGTGTCTTGCGACATACCAAACTCGAGTGCTCATCGGCACCTCAAACGACGTGCCCAGGGCGACGCCCGCCGGAAGCGAAAGCGAGCTGCTGCCGTTTTCACGCGGTAAGTTACGCTCTCGGTCTCTCCAACCCACCTTACCCCTGTTTCTCGTCCAAGTCGTAAAATATTCGGCTCTGTTGACGGCGTCCTGCACCGTCTCGAACGGCGCCGTCTCCACGACCACCTCCGCCACGCCATCCACCGATAATCCAACGCCCCGAACGACGACGTACCCCGCGTGCTCATTCTCCCCTCCGAGCTTTCGTTTCTTCGCCGTACCGTTCTTTTCATCCGCGTCCACCATGACGAACCCCGCGCGCCGCGCCCGCCCGAAATCTCAAACAAACCGAGTCAAAAATCAGTCCAACGGATCTCGACCCTCGCGTCGCCTCCGTCGCCCTCGCGCGCGATCACCGTCCGAATCGATACGCACGTCTCACGCGCGTCTCATGCGCGTCCCACGCGCGTCCCACGCGCGTCTCACGGCCTCGCTCCTCGCGCGACGCCGACGTCCCGCGCGCGTCCCTCGGCCCGAAATCGTCTCCGCCCGCACGCCTTGGATGTCACCGCTCCGCGCGCGCCCGCGCCACCGTCGCGCCGTCGACCCCCGCGCTTCTTTCACCCTCGCGCGCGCGGTCGCGTCGGCGCGCGCGTCGACGTGTGACGCCTCGACGAGATTCACCCCGTTGAACGGATCGACCGACCGCGCGATCTCGCGCGACGAACCCCCTCGGATCACCGTCGCGCGCGCCGATTCGACCGCGCGCCGACGCGACCGCGCGACGGACGCGACGCTCGACGCGACGGACGCGATGTAATTATCCTCGCCGCGCGCGCTCGGTCGCGCGTCCAGTCGCGCGTCGACGGTCCGTCGACGACGGTCCGTCGCGTCGATTTACGTTACGGTCCGTCGCGTCGCCCGGAGCTCCGACGGGGCACGGCGGGATTCGCGCGATGCGAACGCGAGCGCGCGCGCGATGCGAACGCGCGCGGTCGCGGGAGACGAGAGAATTCGCGAGAAGGAATATCGCGCGTCCCGAACGCGAACGCGCGCGCGTCGCGAACGCGTCGCGACGGGCGTCGATCGCGGTCGACGCGGACGGTCGGTGATTTTCGCACGCGCGCGTGATTTTTTGATTTTTGCCGGAGACCGTCTTTGGGTCCCCAAAAACGTGCCTCATTACAATGACACGGTCGATTTGAGCGACGTCGCGCGGCGCGCCGCGATCACGATCGACGCGTCGTTCGATGTGATTAAAACATTTCTTTCGCGTCTCCCGGTTTCGCGCGCGTTCGCGTCCGCGTTCGACCGAAGCGCGTCGTCAAAGTTGCCGATCCTGGTCGATGCACAAATGGTACGCCGTGACACAAACGCAGTGCAACAAAAGAGCTGCCTGGGGTTTGGGAAGTCGCGCGCGTGCGTCGTCGCGGCGCTCAAACACGCGCGTGAGGGACACGATATGATCCGTAGAGAGTCTTTCGAGTGATTTTAGACGCGCGCTGTGCCGCGGCGCGCCGGTCGACGAGGTAACAGGCTGCGAAATCATGAGGTAGTTGCAACAGGCGCGCGCTTCACGCGCATCTTCACGCGGTCGCCGCTCACAGGTGAGAGCTTCATTCGGCGCCGACGCCGTGTCAAGGGATGAGTAACTATACATCGTCGTGGGCAACGTCGACGACGTCGGGCGGAGGATGGGTGATCAGCCGCGCGCGACGAGGAGGGCGCCGAGGGCGACGGAGAGGGCGGAGAGCGGGCGCGGCGGCGCGCGCGCGGCGCGGTCGTCGGCGGCGTCGTGGCGAGCGATGTCGGCCAGACCGGAGAATGCGACGGCTAAGAAACCACCGGCGGAGGCGGCCTCGGCGAAGACGACCGCGGCGGCGAACGCGGGGGCGGAGGACTCGGCGGCGGCGGAGGCGGCGAGGAAGACAAAGGTGGCGAGGACGGCGAGGACGGCGACGAGCGCCGATGCGAGGTTAAAGAGGAGCGCCTGCGCGTCCGTGAATCCGGCGAGTCTAAGGACGCCGTAATCGCCGACTTCTTGCGGAAGCTCGTGCGCGAGCGCCGCCCACGTCGTCGCCCAACCCGCCGACCGACCGCGTCGCGCGAACGCCAGGGCGATGACGACGCCATCCGTGAAATTGTGCATCGCGTCCGCGAACAGATTCAACCACCCGCTCGTCGCGATCGCGTCCAGATTTGCAGTCACCCCGCGTTTCGTCTTCCCTCGTCCTCTCGTCGACCTCGACCTCGACCTCGACCGTCCCGGCGCGCGCGAGCGCTCTCGACGCTTCGTCCATCGAACCGCCTTTTCAATCTCGTGAAACGCCAGCGCCCCGAACACGACGCTCATCGCCGCGAATGCGTTCCCGTTTTCACCGCCCAACCCCCCCTCGAGCCCTCTCGCCGCGTCGAACGTCGCCGGGAGTTGGTGCGCGACGGCGTCGCCCAGTATCGCGCCGACGCTCACGTCGTTCAACCACCTCGCGCTCACGCGCACACCGATCGCTCGCATCGCCAACAGCGAGCACGCGGCGAGAGAGGCGAGCGAGACCAACGTCGACGCGAGGACCGCGTCCACGAGGTCACCGCGCGTCGGCGCGCCCCGTCGTTCGTGCGCGCCGTGTCCCGAGTGTTGGCCGTGGTAGTCGTGGTGGTGGTGGTGACGATGACCGCCGTGCGCTCGACATCCGACGACGAGCGCGAGTCCGACGATGACGACGAACGTAGCCACGAGTTCCCTCGGCGACGATCTCGGCGCCATCGTCGCGTCGGTGACTACCGCGCTCTCGACCGCTTCAATCCGAGAAACTTCATTGGGGCGCGCGTGCGAACACCCGCGCGATGCGCGCGCTCGCGCTCGCGCTCGCGCTCGCGTGCGTCAACGTTTTCCTCTGGATCGTTCGAAACCTCGCGCGCCCGCTTCGCGCGCGATGGTGCGCGAAGGAGCGCCTGCGCGCGCTCATCGTCTTGGGCAGCGGTGGACACACGAGCGAGATGTTGTCGCTTCTCGAGCGATTACCCGCCGATTCCTACGCGCCGAGGACGTACGTTGTCGCGAAAACGGACGATAAGAGCGCGTCCAAGGCGATGGAGCACGAACGTCGACGCTCGGGCGCGTCCGCGAGCGTCGTGCGCATCGGACGCGCGCGCGAGGTGGGCCAGAGCTTCGTCACGAGCGCGTCGACGACGGCGTTCGCCCTCGTCGAGGCCGTCGCTCTCGTTCGCAGATGCGCGCCGGACGTCGTATTTTGTAACGGTCCGGGCACCTGCGTGCCCGTGGTGTTCGCCGCGATGCTCAGACGCGCGCTCGGATGGCCGACGCCCGCGGTGATTTTCATAGAGAGCGCGTGTCGAACCCGCACGCTCAGTCTCACGGGGAAGATTTTATACCATCTTCGATGCGTGGACGCGATGTACGTCATGTGGGAGCGCGTGCACGAGCGATATGCTCGCACTGAATTCATAGGACGCGCCTTTTAGTCTCACCTTTCCGCGCGAACGCGCCTTGTAACACCACTCGCGGCGGCGGCCAGCCACATAAAGAAAAACCACAACCACAACCGCCGCGACCGCGCCCCTCAGTGATCGCCCGCGCGCGCGGTCGAGATCGGTGGACGCTCGACGAGGACTCGACGCGAGACGCGGGGCACCGATCGAGGGCGCGAGACGCGGACGAGGACGAACCGACGACGACGACGAACGCCATGTCCGTCGGCGGGGACAAACTGTCCCGAGCGACGAACCAGCGGTTGACGCGCTCGGAGATGCCGTTGATGCTGTTTTATTGCACCGAGGTGCGGCGTGGTGTCGCGTGGAGATCGTTCGACGCGTCGACGGCGATCGATGGACGAACGGGGGCGCACGCGCGGTGAGAACGACGGCCGTCTTTTCGGGATTCAAAACCACCCGGCGGCGCGGCGGCCGAGCGAGACGACGCGCGACTGACGAATGGTTTTCGCTCGCACGCGCAGATGGAACAAATGGCGAGAGACATCGCGGCGATCGATGGCAACGTCGAGCTCGGGGAGATTCAGTGGCGCACGTTCGCGGATGGATTTCCAAACATTTTCGTCAACAACGCCGAGCAGGTGCACGGGAGGCACGTGGCGTTTTTGGCGTCTTTTCACAACGCATCGGTCATTTTCCAGCAGCTTAGCGTGATATACTCGCTGCCGAAGATGTTCGTCGCATCTTTTAGATTGATTTTGCCGTTTTTCCCCACGGGGACGTTCGAGAGAGTGGATAAAGAGGGCGAAATTCCCACGGCGGTGACCATGGCGAGAATGTTGAGCAACATTCCGCACTCGAGAGGCGGACCGACCGATATGATTGTCTTTGACATTCACGCCCTTCAGGAGCGATTTTACTTTGGTGACTCCGTGACGCCCCTCTTCTGCTCCGGAGTCCCGCTCTTGTTGGCCAAGTTAGATCGCCTACAAGACGCCGCGGACGTCGTCATTGCCTACCCGGACGAGGGCGCGTGCAAACGTTTTCACAACTTTTTCTCCAAATACGACGAGGTCGTGTGCACCAAGGTTCGAGAGGGCGATAAGCGCATCGTCACCATCAAGGAGGGTAAACCCATGGGCAAGCACATCGTCATCGTCGACGATCTCGTGCAATCTGGGGGCACGCTCATCGAGTGCGCCAAGGTTTTGAGAAGAGAGGGCGCGAGCGCCGTGAGCGCCTACGTCACCCACGGCGTCTTTCCCAACGAATCCTGGCGTCGCTTCACCGATCCAGCCGCCGGTTTCGCCAATTTTTGGATCACCGACTCGTGTCCACAGACTGTGAGCGCGTGCAGCGGCGTGGCGCCGTTCGATGTGCTCAAACTCGCCGGTTCGATCGCCCATGCGCTCAACATTTAACGACGAGCGCCTCGACGCAACTTCTTCCCATCTTTCATTCATTCGTGCGCCGTCCGCAAACGTCAGAGCGCGCGCGCGCGCGCCATGACCGCGCGCGCGTCTACGCTCGACGTCTTGACGTCTCGCGTCCTCGTTGCCGCGCGTCCTCGTCCGCGATCGCGCGCGCGTCGCCCTCGGGACGCGAACGCGCGCGCTAACCGCCGTGACGTCAACGACACCGTCCCGGAGACTGGACGCGACGTCGTCGCGCTCTTTCGCGATGAACTTCGGTTGGACGACAACGACGTCTTCGCCGCCGCCGTTCGCGCCGCTCGACGATCGGGAGGACGCGTCGCGTGCGTGTACGCGTGGGACGAGGATGACGACGGGCAAAAAGCGCTCGGCGGCGCGGCGAGAGCGTGGGTGCGCGAAGCCTTGGACGCGTTGGACGCGTCGATTCGCGAGCGGTACGGTGGTGGTGGGTTACAGTATTATCGCGGGAACGCGGCGGATGCGGTGAAGCGCGCGTGCGAGGCGACGGGGGCGAGACGCGCGTTCGCGACGAGACGACGAGGCGCGGACGGGGGCGAGGCGACGACGTCATACGAGACGACGTACCTGCCCGACGACGGGTTGTTTTTGTTTAATCACGACGAGGTGAAGATCGACGTCGCGCGCGGGAACGAGGACGGGTACTTCGGGACGTTGATGCCGTTCGTTCGAGCGACCGAGGCGAGACGCGTGACCAAGCCGAGGAAACCGAAACCGGCGCCGGACGAAGCGCCGACGATGGATTTGGCGGGAAAAGACGGGTGGACGCACCGCGCGTTGGATGATTTAGGAATCGTGTCGCGGAGAGACGCGCGCGTGGATTGGGCGAAGAGCGTGCGCGAGGAGTGGAGAGATTTTTCCGAGCGAGGCGCGCTCGAGCGGTGGGAACTATTTTTAACGACCAGTCTGGTGGATTACGAGCGCGCGCACGGACGCGCCGACGTCGACCCATCATCCGTGTCGAGGCTTTCGCCGTACGTGCGATTCGGACAAATCAGTCCGCGACGGATGTACCACGATCTTGCGACGAGACCGATCGGGAAGGATGGTGTCCCGGGACGAGAGTTGAGCAAGACGTTTTGGCGGCGACTGTATCGTCGAGAATTGGCGCACTGGCAGTTGCGGCATTTTCCTCGCCTTCCCGAACGATCGATCCGCGCGCACTACGACGGACGTCCGTGGCGCGAGGGCGACGAGGCAGACTCAGCGTTTCGCCGGTGGTGCCGAGGCGAGACGGGGTTCCCCGCCGTCGACGCCGGAATGCGACGCCTCTGGGCCACGGGATGGATGCACCAGACCGAGCGCATGATCGCGGCCACGTTTCTCGTGGATTACGCCCGCGTGCACTGGTCTCGAGGCGCGGATTGGTTCAACGACACCCTCGTCGATGCGGACGTCGCCATCAACTCGATGATGTGGCAAAACGCGGGAAAGAGTGGATTCGACCAGTGGGACGTCTTCGCCGGCGAGTTGATCCCGGACGGATCGATGCGCGCGCACGATCCCGACGGCGCGTGCATCGCGCGATGGATTCCCGAACTCGCCGCGCTTCCCGCCGGTCGTCTTCGATACCAACCGTGGACGGCGTCGGCGGAAACGCTCGAGCGCGCGCGCGTCGTCTTGGGCGAGACGTACCCGCGCCGACTCTACGTTGACATCGACGCCGAGCGCGACGTCGCGACGTCTGACGTCACCTCAGCGCGCGTCGCCGAGCTCGCGCGCGCGGCGCGGTGCGAGATGGACGACGAGGTCGACGACGCGTCGCGTCCTCCGCTCCTCGTCGATCCGACGACTCGCGACGATCTCATCCTCGTTCCGGCGTCCGCCGTACTCGGCGACACCGCCGCGTTGATCCGAGCGTCCACTCGACGCGAGTACAAAAAGTCGCTTCGAAGAGCCATCGCGGACGTCGACGCCGACGATCTTCGCCGACTCGCCGCGCGCGTCGACGCGACAGTCGTCGACCGCCCGAAACGCCGCGACGGAACGACGACCAAGAAGAACGAGACGACGACGAAGAAGAAGAAGAGAAAATCGACGAAATCGCGTCGTCGTCTTCGATCGTCCACGGACGCCATCGTCTTCGACCGCGCCGCCGCGCGCGCGTCTCGTCGCGCGTTTCGTCGAGGCGGCGTCGATCGAGCGCTCCGCGACGCCGATACGTGGGACGACGACGACGACGACGATGACGACGACGACCGACGGTGATGTCGCGACTCGACCCCGGGGGTAAACTCCCGACGCGAGCCTCGACCGCCGACGAGTGAGCGACGAGACGACGAGCGAGCGACGCGCGCGCGAGCCGCGGCGAACCCGCGGATATCATCAACCTCCTCGACACCGCGTAGAAACGCGCGCGCGCGTTGAAGAAAGCATGTACACAACACACACGATTCCTCGCGACGGTGTCGTTCGAACGACGGCGCGACGTCGAGCGTCAACCCCGGGCGCCGCGCGCGCGCGTCCTCGCCGCCGCGCGCCAGAAGCCGACGGGCGATGGGACGATCGCGCGCGCGCGATGCCGAGGAAGCGCACGCGCGAGGTCGAGGCGGAGGAGGCGGCGGATGAAGAGCACTGGGGGCCGCGCGCTGAACGGTGGCACACACGCCTCAGTCCGTGTCCGCGCTGTGTGTTTAGAAATTCGCAGTTCGCGCGAGGAGGGAAGAGGCTTTGGGTGGACTGCGACCCTGGACACGACGATGCGTTCGCGTTGTACCTCGCGGCGTGGGGAACGATTGATGCGGGCGAGAAGACAGACGCAGACGACCCGATGCCGCTCGAGCTCGCGGGCGTCTCCACGGTGGCGGGTAATCAGAGCATCGAGAAGACGACGGCGAACGCGAGGCGGGTGTTGGATTGGATCGATTGGGGCGGCGCGCGTCGACGAGGAGGGGATATTTGTTGGGACTGTCATCGCTTCATGACGCAAAACTGTCGAGTGTGCGAAGGCGCCGGGCAACCTTTATTGAGAGAGGCGAGGATTTGCGAGGAGATTCACGGAGAGAGCGGGTTGGATGCGGTGGATGGGACGTCCGCGTTGCCGGATCCAGAGCCTGAAGACAAGCGTTACGTAAAAGTGGGCGACGAGCCGGCCGCCGTCGCCATGTTCAACGCCGTCAAAAAGGCGCGCGGAGACCTCATCATCGTCGCGACGGGACCCCTGACGAACGTGGCGTTGATGATTTCCATGTATCGAACCGAGCTGAACGCGCTCGAAGAGAAACCGCCGATATTTTTCATGGGCGGCGCCGTGGGCGAAGGAAACACGGGCGCGCGCGCCGAGTTTAACGTGCAGTGCGATCCCGAGGCGGCGCACATCGTCCTCGAGAGCGGACTTCCCTTGTACATGATCCCGCTCGAGGTCACGCACACCGCCCTCGCGACGCCCGACGTCGTCGCGACGTTGAGAGAGAAGGCGTTACTTCATCCTCAAGGCGAAGAGCACGCCCAGCGCGTCGAAGCCTTGCTCACGTTTTTCGCCAAGACGTACAAGGACGTCTTCGATTTCGATCACCCGCCGCTCCACGACCCGTGCGCGGTGTGGGCCGCCGTCGAGTTCGCCGACGCCGAGGAGCGTCGCCGCGGCGTCCCGCGGGCGTTCGAGTACACCCTCGAACGCGTCGACGTCGAGCGCGCGTCGCCGTTAACGTTCGGCCAAACCGTCGTCGACCGCCGCCGCGCGTGCCGTCGTCCCGCCAACGTCCGCCTCGCGCGAACCGTCGACGCGCGCGTCTTTTGGGACGCCCTCGCCCGCGCCGTGCGCCTCCACGCCGCGCTCGTCGCGAGACACGCGCGCTGGCGCGGGACCACCACCACCTCGCCCCCGATCTAATCTCTCACGCGCACGTCTCTCACGCTCTCACACGACTCCATCGACCGCGCCGACGTGGATGGCGTGTGACTCACCGACGGGGACTCTCACACGCGCGCGCGTCTTTTCACGTCCACCTCCTCCGTTTCGATCAACATCCATCGGAAGTACACGTCTATACTCCATAATGTATACTCTATAGTACTATCTATCATCTATCCGAGAACAAAAAACGCCCCCCCCCGTCACGACGCGCACGCACACAGCCTTCGAACCGTGTTAAGCACGAGAGAAACACCCATACGCACGCGCGAATCCACCCCGTGTGACGGGGAATCGACGTCTTCGCGCCGATCGCGGTCGTCGTGCCGCACAAAGCGCGGCTTCCCATGTTTGCGACGTTTTCCACGACCTCTTCGCGCGCGTTCGCGGGCGCGCCCGTGCGCGCGCACGCGACGGCGCGATCGACGAAACGGTGCGTGCGCGACGCGACCGTGCGCTCGCGCGCGTAGCGATGCGACGTCGACGGCGATGTGAACGAGACGATCGGGCGCGATCGATCGATCGTATCGTATCTATCTCGACCGAGGGATTTCGCGGAGAGGGGGGCGACGGTACCGGGTGGGGGGTGCGACGGAAAGGGATCGTGGGTGTGGGAAAGGGGGGTGGGTGCGGCGCGTGGATCCGTCGCGCGTGGACGCGGGCGCGTGGGGGGGGCGAGAGAGAGCGAGAGAGACGCGGGCGACGGGGGATAACGCCGAGGGCGCGAGGCGAACGCGGGGGGGGGCGAACGTAGGCGCGAAGTGACGAATGAACGCGCGTGTGACTGACGAGAGAGTGTGCGCGCGCGCGTCGATGGTGGTTGTTTGTGTAGGGTTTCCCTCGTCACCAAGGCCAAGTACGGCGATGAGAGCGTCTACTTTGATCTCTCGGACGTCGAAGCGACGACGGGATCGTGGGACGTCTACGGCGTCGATTCTCAATCGCGGTATCCGGATCAACAGGCGGCGTTCTTTGAGTACGCGGCGCAAGGTTTGGGCCGACGCGAGGCTGTGTACTCGCTCTTGGCCGTGTCTGCGGGTTTGTTGACCGTGGCGTACGGCGTGAAGGGGGCCAAGGACGCCAAGCTTCCGATCACCGTCGGTCCGCAACAGGAACCGGTTGTCGGTCCGCGCGATCGCATCTAAGCGGACTCGGTACAAGGTCGCCCTCGAGTTCAGTAGAGATGTAATGGCGACGTCCGCGTAAGTTTTTGAATGCGTGTGCGCGCTGCTTTGCGCGATACTTTTTTTGAACGTCGTCGCGGCGGTTGGTGGTTTCTCTCCGCGGGTGATTTTTAATTCGTACGCGACGGCGCGACGGCGACGATATTTGACGTTGCGTCAGGAGCTATTACAAAACCAAACAAACAAACAAACCCATGTCGACGAGGACGGGGTCGACCGCGCGGCGAAACGCGCTCAAAGCTCATCTCGACCCTCGCGAGACTCGCGCACGAGCGCTCGCGCGAGCCTCGCGACGTCCGCCGCGTACCCGTCGTCCTCTCTCTTCGCCTCGGCGTCGAGTCGATCGGCGACGGCGATGAAATCGTTCTCGCGCGTCGTTAGTATCTCTCGCGTCATCTCGGGCGCGCGCTCGCGGGACGCGCGAAGAACCGCGAGCGACTTTTCCGCCGCGTCGGCGGAGGAGGACGCGTCGAGCGCGACGTCGGCGACGTCGGCGAGCACGCGTTTCGTCGCGTCTTCGTCCGCAAAGAGGGCGTCCGGAACGCCCTCGACGTGTAAGAGGTCGCCGAGAAGCGCGATGGCGCGCGTTCGCGTCTTTTTCGGCGCGCGTCTCGATAAAACTTCGCCCAAGACGCGCGCGCCGTCGGCGGCGAAGAAATCCTCCCTCGACGGCGCGTGCGTGCGCACGCACATGCCGAGCACCCAGAGCGATTTATGTCGCAACTCTTCGGGTGTTCGCGTCGCGGAGACGAGCGACATCAAAACGTCGAACCCACCCTTTTCGCGAATGATTCCCTGCACGATGACGTTGTTCGACGCCGCCGCCGCGAGCGCGCTCGCCGCCGCGCCAGCGACGTCCTCGTCCTCGTCGCGAAGCGCGCCGATCAACGCATCCGCCACGCCAATCTTCCCTAGATCGTTCGCCAACTCGATAGGGGCCACCAACTCGTACAATAATTCTAACGCCGCCATCCGACGCTCTTTCGTCTCGTTCTTATGCGCGTCGACGATGATCTCTCCGCACTCTCTCGCGAGTTCGTGCGCGCTTCGCCGACCTCCATTCATGGCGTCCAACGCCTCCTTCACCTCCCTCCTCTTCCGTTCGATCTCCTCCGCGCTCAATCCACCGCGCTTTTGTCGAATATTCACCGTTCTCGACGATGAATCTTTCTTCCCCGCGATGGCGCGCATGCGGCCGTCGTCGGCGTCGGCGCGCCGCGCGCGTCTCGTCACGCGTCTCGCCGTCGCCGCCGCGCGTTGAAACCACGACCACCGACGTCCGGTGTCCCCCACCGATCCCCCCTCGGACTCGCGCTCGGACTCGAGTCGCGCCATCTCTCGCAGGTGGTCCAAGTCTCCGTGTTCGATCGACCACTGAAACAATTCGCTCAGCGTCGCCTCGTCGTTCGGCAGCGATTCATACAGCGCTCGCTCGGCGTCCTCATCGCCGCCGTTCGCGGGTTCCCCGCGCGCGCGCGTCGCAAACGCGCACGCAACGAGGAAGAAACATATCACCAGTACCCGTCTCGCGCGTCCGCGCATGTCGTGCGACGTTCGTCGCGATGTGACGCCGATGGGCGTCCTCGAGGATGCGCTCGGCCCGACCGGTGACGCCAGACTGACGCCACGCAACGCGCGCGCGCGCCCATGACGGTTCGCGGCGTCCTGCGCGACGGCGCGATCGCCGTCTTGGCAGGAACCGTCATCGGCGCGCGAATCGGCGCGCCGGAGCGCGCGTTGGCGACGTCGACGCGACGCGACGACGATGGGCGCGCGGGAACGTCGGGGACGGTGAACGAACTCGCGAGAGAGGTGGTGGTGTGGTGCGACGTGTCGAGCGTCGGGAGAGGCGCGATCGCGCGAGGGGACGTGGTGATGGTTCGACGACCTCTCGGGTCGTCGATCGGGGCGGGGAGGGTGACGATTCAGCGCGTGGTGAGGGACGAGAGCGATGGGTTGGCGAGAGGACGGTGCGAGCTTCGCGCGTCCGAGGCGTGGCGAGGACGAGACGACGACGGAGGCGGAGACGTCGGGGAGGTGCCCGTGGGTGTGATACGCGGACGCATCGCCGCGGTGTTGTGGCCGCCGAGCGAGATGGGCGCGGTAGGACGAGAGGCGGTGGATCGGGCGACCGGAGAGTGGTGGGCGGCGACGCGGTGTTGTACGTGACGAAGATGAACATTTCAAAATTGGATATTCGGCGACGGAAACTTTCTCACGCACAGATCGAGCTCGAAATCCACGGTCGAGCGCGCGGGGTCGATCGTCATGTCGCGATACCGCAGTTCCGTGCCCTCTAAATCTATGACGAGACGTTCAAAAAACGACGCCATCGACCGTTCAAACGTCTCGTCGCCGACGTCGCCGACGAGACGCGCGTCCACTCTCGAACCCTCCATCGGACGCATTCGTACCGTTCGTCGCTCACCACTCGCGCCTAGCACGCCGCTATACTCTAAAAACCCCTCACTCCCGCACACGCGCGCGGTCTCACCGCCTTCAAAGACGAAATCAAACCCGCGCTCTTCTCGTCTCGCCGCTGCCGCCGCGCGCAGCAACGGGTGCGATAAAAAATTCCCAAAATCCCTCGAATCGAACGTTAACCGCGCTCTCCCGCGCGCCGGACGCTTCAACAGAATCCCACGCATCTGCATAGCCGCTTCGACGTCCAAAGCGCACGGTTCATCGACGATGAATTCAATGTTTCGACACGTCAACGACCGAGGTGAAGACCACCCCGTCCCAGTAATCTCCACTCGACGCACCTCTCCTCGCGCGACCGCCGCGTCGATCGGCGCGTCGATCGCCACGCGCACGGAGCCGTACGATTTGAGCACCATTGGTGTCTTCAATATCGCCTCGGCGACGGCAGAGATGGCGACGGCGGGGTCGAACACCGGTGGGACTGGGAAACCAAAAAAAGGTGACGACGACGACGGGACGAGGGCGTCCGCGCGACGCGCGCGCGCGGTGCGCGGGCAGACGCGCGGGAGCGATGCCGGCGCGTGCATCGTGCGGGACATCGCAACGACGAGACGCGTCGCGCGCGACAATGAGTGCGGGTACGACGCCGGGACGCGATGTGATTTTTGTCCGTCTTTTTCTTCGAGACGAGGGAGCGCGCGAGGGACGGTGCGGGACGTGATTCGCTCTACACGGTTGCTTGAATCCTCACAACAAATTGTTTCTACCGACTATTCCGTCGGACAGCGTCTATTCCGTCGCCGTCTAAAAATTGGAACGCCCTCCGCACGTTTGTACTCGTCGCGAGACGACGCCGACGAATGGCGTCGACGTCGTCCGGCAAAGATGACTCACTTAGAGCGGAATGACCTTTTCCCAAGTGAAGATGTCGAGGTCTTCGTCGCGACCGAAGTGACCGTACGCGGCGGTGGTTTGGTAACGCTTGTTACCGCCACGCTTGAGGTCGAGCGCCTTGCCCATCATACCCGGGCGGAAGTCGAACGCCTTCTTAACCTTTTCGAGAATTTCGGCGTCCGGAATCTTACCCGTGCCGTAGGTGTCGACGTGGACAGACAACGGCTCGGCGACACCGATGGCGTAGGAGATTTGGAACAAGGCGCGACGGGCGAGACCCGCGGCGACGATGGACTTGGCCGCTTGGCGGGCGATGTACGCGCCGGAGCGGTCGACCTTGGTCGGGTCCTTACCAGAGAAGGCGCCGCCGCCGTGGGCGCCCCAGCCGCCGTAGGTGTCGATGATAATCTTACGACCGGTCAAACCGGCGTCACCGTGCGGACCACCAATGACGAAGCGTCCAGACGGGTTCAAGTGGAAGATGGTGTCGGCGTCGAGGTACTTTTCCGGGACGACCTTCTTGATGACTTCGTTCATCAAATCCTCGGCGATCTTTTCGTTGGTGACACCTTCGATGTGTTGCGTGGAGATCAAGATGGTGTGGACGCGCTTCGGCACCATGGCACCGTTGTCGTTTTCGTACTCGATGGTGACTTGCGTCTTACCATCCGGAAGCACCCACGGGCACGTGCCATCCTTACGCACGACGGTGAGGCGGTGGCCGAGCTTGGTGGCCAAGACGTGCGTGAGCGGCATCAATTCCGGCGTTTCATCCGTGGCGTAGCCAAACATGTGACCTTGATCACCGGCACCGATGTCTTCATCAGACTTGGTACCCATACCGTGCACACCTTGTCCGATATCCGGAGATTGATCGTGCAATTCCACGAGCACGCGGCACTTGTTACCGTCGAGACCGGTTTCGTCAGAGATGAAACCGACGTCGCGGCACACTTGACGAACGACCGCCTCGTAATCAACCTTAGCCTTGGTCGTGATTTCACCGAACACCATCACCATGTTCGTCTTCGTCGCCGTCTCGCACGCAACCTTGGAGTCCGGGTCTTGTTCCAAGCACGCGTCCAAGATGCCGTCGGAGATTTGATCGGCGAGCTTATCCGGGTGACCCTCGTTGACGGATTCAGAGGTGAAGAGAAATCCCATGGTGTTCGTGTCTTTGAGCGTGCGTGTGTGCGTGCGGTTTACTACGAAACGAAAAGAACACACGACGTTACGTCTCCGTCAGTCCCTCGCCTCTCCTTGAATTAATCTAATCACGCCGTCGCGCGTCCTCGTCTCGCCCCGGCGTCTCGGGGTCTTATCCACTATCCACGAGTCCTGACTCATCACCCACCCCCTCGGCGTTGTCGACGCCTTCGACGAAGGTGATGGAATAATATAATCACCTCGACGCGTGTCCCATCGTCGGAACCGTCCGCGCCCCGCGCGTCGCGCGCGAACCACCGCGAGAGGTCGCGCGACGCGTCTAGTCGCGATATATTTCCTCCGCGCGACACCGTCGTCGTCTCGAGCGCACCGCGCGCGCGGCGTCGCGCGACGTGTGAACGCATAGATCACCACCATCGTCATCCGGACGCGCCGTCCGCGACGCGATGCGATCCGTCTCGCGCACCCATCCGAGGCGTCGTGACGACGACGAGACGCGCGAGACGACGACGACGAGACGGGCGAGTATAGAAATATGCATCCATCGAGTCGCGGTGACGTACCTCGTGTCGATCGAAACGACGCGGCGTAAAGTGACGGCGGGCGCGGGCGTCTCCTCGAGATCCACCCACCGCCGCGCGGGAAGCGAGGGACGACGGCGTCGAGGGCGGCGGGCGGCTTGTGGGTTTTCCCGCGCTTTTTGCCGCCGGCGGGGAGGAACTCGCGCGAGGTCGCGATCGGTCGATGGCGCGTGTCCCGCCCGTAAGTTTAAAGAGAGGGTTTCGAGGGCGGTGGGGCGTGACTGGTGACGCCGCTTGTCAGTATATTCGCTTCAGACGCGACTAACACCGTGCGGTCAAACGCACGGCATGAGACGAAATGAACTCCCGATTGAACGATCGGGTGGCAAACACAAGCAAGCAGACGTGCCCGAGCGGTTAAGGGGATCGACTAGAAATCGATTAGGCACTGCCTGCGCGAGTTCAAATCTCGTCGTCTGCGAAGGTTATGATGGATAATATATCCACACAGTCTCTCTTTTGTTTTTGTACGCGTATGCGTTTAGGTAGGGGGGAGGCGACGTTCGTTCTTTTGCTTCACTTCCTGCGCGACGGGTTCGTGCGTTAGTTGGTTGTTACAGAGAGAGATTGGTTGCTACTGCGAGAGAATGGATCACGAGGGGAGGGTGTATTCGATGGCGATCGGGGATGACTTTTTCCACGCGCACGCGTGG
>Ga0181568_10000864_pt1 | contig 27668 bp, 15 predicted proteins | sample 101ome_20_FD_133758 | JGI IMG/M metagenome (GOLD analysis project Ga0181568, IMG submission 133758) | Coastal salt marsh microbial communities from the Groves Creek Marsh, Skidaway Island, Georgia - 101404AT metaG (megahit assembly) | ecosystem: Environmental > Aquatic > Marine > Intertidal...
AAACCAGGACTTTATGCAAACTTTGATTACAAAATTAATCAATTCGCTGATTATTATGATCTCGATAGCGATAATTTTGATGTAGAACAACAAAGACTTGCCCAACATTTAATAGGGTATCAAAAACGTCAATACTTAGAAAATATTATAAATGACGATGTTAGCCAGTATAAGTTTTATCAAGGATTTATTCTAGACAAAGGTACAAAAAATTCACTTACAAAACTTTTTGATGCTCTAGCTAGTGCTAATCAAGATAGTTTAGAATTTTATGAAGAATGGGCAATTAAAGATGGCCAATATGGTGCTAGTGAAGGTTTTGAAGAAGTAGAATACTTATTAGATGAAAAACAATTTAGATTAGATCCTCAACCAATTGAACTAGTTGATCAAAAAACTTCAGCAACTGATTTAGTATATAGAATTTTACCTTATGAAACATATTTAAAATCAAAAGATTATGATCACAAACCTTTTCCAACAAAATATATTGCAAAAGGTTATACAAAAGATAGTGGTTATGTAAATCCCCAAGATATTGATGCAAGAATAGGATCGTATAATGATATCCTATCACAAGACTTTACAACACTGCCTAACCAAGGTTATGTATGGGTTGGTAATGTTAATGAAACTTGGAATGTATATCAGCATGTAGCTACGGACTACAAAATAGAATCAATAGAAAGTGGTACTGGTGAATTTACAATACTGCTTGGATCAACACCATTAGATATTGACACAGGTGAAATATTAGGAATAACTGATGTAATTACAACTAGTTTTGATGCTGCGAGTCCTGATGATAGTACAGTGCAAATAACACAAACAGAAAATCCGTTGCAAGGATTTTTTAAGGTTAAAAGTGTATCTCTTAATAAAGTTGTATTTGAGACGAATGAAAATATAGCAGAAATTGAAAATTGTACAGGTGTGTTAACAAAATTTATTTCCTGCAGAAAAACAGATATTATAGATGCAAATAAATTTGCAGAAAAAGAAATGGATCCTGGTGAAAAACTATGGATAGACAATGATGGTTCAGGACGTTGGGTAGTTTTACAAAATCAAAATAGATATACAGAACTTCAAGAGATTAGTAATACAGAATTAGGTACAGGACATGAGTATGGTAAAAGTTTATCTGTTGATGATAGGAATGTATTACTAGCAGTAGGTGCACCTGAAGTTGATGACGGAAAAGTTTACATTTATAACAGAGCATCTAATAGTTTAAATTACACATTACAACAAGTTATAGAAGCAGACACAAGTATAGCAGACTCAGGTCAAAACTTTGGAGCAAGTGTAAGTCTAAGTGGAGATGGGCAGTTCTTGTTAGTAGGTGCTCCTAAAGCATCTAATGTAAAAACTAATTTCAAAGGAGACTTTGATTCTACACAGTCTTTTGCGGCAGGAGATATAGTTAGAGAAGATGACAGTTTATGGTCAGCAGATGTTGCAATTGAAAGAGCTGTTGATAATATAGAATTTTCTTCTTTTGATAGTGTTGCACAAATTAATTATCAAATCAACAATGATACAGTTGACAGAGAAGATATTCCGGTACTTTTAACAGGTGATTATCCTTTCAAAAATATTACTACAGATCACTTTTTAATAAGAGCACCTAAGGATATGTATGAAGGATCAGGAGTAGGTGATCAAATTTATCTACGTTGGAACAATTTGTCAAACGCAAATCAAGATCAAATAGATCTAGTTAGTACATCTCCATTTGGTGGTTCAAATCCTTATATAACAAAAGAATATTTAGAAAGTGCAGATACACATACAATAGATATAAAAGTTGACGCTATTTTATTTGTAGACGCATCCAACAACATACCGTTAGTTGGCGACACTGTGACTACACAAGGTGCGACAGGTACAGTTGTTTATACACATAACGAAGAAGCACAACTTACAATATATGTAGGAAGTGTAAACGGCGAATTCCCAAGTGAAAACAGTTTGTTTATTAATGGAAATGATTTTGTTGGTGAGTATGAAAGAGTAGGTCCGGCAGAAACTATAGACACATCAAGTGTATATGGCGGATATTGGTTTATAAGAACAAGTAATCCTTATCCTATCGGCAATGTTAACAACGATCCAGCATACGGACTTGTGTACAAAGATATTATCACTGCAATTACAGGCGGCGATAGCACTAGCAGCACAAGATACTATTATCAGAGTTTAGATTACAGTACTTCTTTACAGAACAGTGAATCTGTTATAAACAGCTATATACAATCTTTAAGTTTTGAGGGTTCTCCGGGACCTGAAGGCAACACCGATCCAATATTAAGTTCTAAATTTGTTGTTAGAGTACCTGAAGCACTTAGTAGTGTTAGCTCTCCAGGGGATGAAGTAGAACTATATGTTAATAATTTGCCAGATATAACAACAACTTTAGAATTTACAGGACTTGTTTCTTTAGGTGAAGGTGAAACTCTTACACAATTAGTGACCGGTGCAACATGTATCACAGTTGAAAGTGTCACAAATTCAACTACTGTCAAAGTACAACGTGTCACAGGTAATTTTGATACTATCAATTTAATTACTGCAAGTAGTTCGGGCACACTTGCTTCTACTTTAGGCGGCATACCTGTCACAGATAAACTAGAAGATCCTAGTTCAATAAACCTTGCTTACAGTATCACTAACAAGAAACACACAATTGACGATATATGGGACGGATATATTGCATATAGAAATACAAAATTTTTAAATGGTGAACCATTTGAACCATTGGTAGGACAAACTGTAAGAGATAAGTCTACACTTGCTACAGCAGAAGTTGCATTTTATCAAAGAAGTTTAAATGATGTTGTTATATTTGTAAAAAATGTAAGTGGTAATTTTAGCAAAGGTAATCAGTTTGGTGACAATGCAGAAATAGAATTTTTACCTTTTATTTCTGGGCCTGATCCTGATGTATATGGTAGAGCAGGAATATATACTGTTCCTCGTGTAATGGGACAAATACAAAGAGTGAGTTTAGGTTATACTTCTCAAGGTATAGGAAAACTATTTGTATTTGATGCTGGAATAAATGTTCCGTATACTGGAGGTAGTTTCTTGTTCGATCACCAATTAGGTGCTAAAAAAGTCACAAATATTTTAACAGGAGACTTTTTATACTTAGAGCCAGATAACAATTTTGAGTATTGGTTGTACAAAGAAGAAAATGTTTTAGGTATTCCAAGACCAGCTAATAGACCTAGTAGTAGTAATCTTGATTGGACTGAAACTTTCAAAATACCTACTAGTGGATCTGGAGATGTAGGATCATTTACTAATGAAGGTATCTATTACATTTACAGAAGAACGTTGGCAGGTAATTTCCTAAGTTTAGGCAGCTATGTTGCACCTGAAAGAAAAACAAATAATTATGTAGGACAAAATGTTCATATTGCAAAATCTACTCAAGATGTTTATAGAGGTTATGTTCATGCACCTGGTGATGGCACACAGGTTAATCCTGGCAAGATTTATTTTATTAAAAACGGAACTGAAAACAATGTTTTGTTTAATTGGGAATATGCAAAAAATAAAAAATTTAAAGGTGAGTTTAGTGATGAAAAAACTTATTTTATAGGTGATATAGTTTATCTAGATAATAAGTTATACAATGCAATAACAAATATAAATCCAGGATCATTTGATACTAACCAATGGGATAGCACAGATGATTTAATAGATTATGTAGGCTACGTGCCTAATGATACAGGCTTAATAGTCCAAAACGATAGTTCTTATAGTGCAGAGAATCCATTTGATTCAACACAAATAGCTAGTGGCGACAGTTCTGTCTTGGATCAAGGTAGTCTATACGAGTTTGCATCTAGTTTTGATACCACACCAAATGGAGAAGTTTTAGTTGTAAATGCAAAATACGGCAATGACAAACCTAACCTTGCTGTTATTTACAGGATAATACAAGGCCAATATTTACGTAGTCAACAGATTGCTGCTCCTAGCGATACAGAGGCATTTGCAGAAAAAGTAGCAATTAGTAATGATGGAAAATTATTAGCTGTATCTGCTCCTTACGATGATAGTCAAAAAACAAACCAAGGTAAAGTTTACATATATTCTTTAAACAACGGACTATTTGAATATAGTCAAACATTGTTAAGTCCTCTAGATAATAAGAATGAGCTTTTTGGATCAGTAATTGATTTTGACGGCAATAGATTACTTGTAAATGCAAGAAACGGTGATAATACAGAAACTACTACTTTTGATTTTTACAGTGGTAGAAAAGAAGGATATGTTTTAGATGCAACATCGAATCCTAATTCAGTATCAACTACATTTGATAAAGAATTTACCAAGTTCAAAGAAAACTTTATTGATCAAGGAAGTTTATATATCTACGAAAACGTAAACGGAAATTTACTGTACGGGCAACAATTATTTTACAAAAATGAAAATAGTCCTGTATACTACTTTGGTAGAAACACAGTATTAAAAAATAATCATGTTTATGTAGGATTACCAACTGTATCGAGCAATAGTTTGTTTACAGGTACAGTTGTAGACTTTAGATTACCTGAAAGATCAAACATATACAACAGACTGAGAGAATCTAAAGATCCTGTAAACCTAGAAAAAATTAAACGTGTTATATTATACAATAGAAAAACTAACAAGTTATTAACTTACTTAGATTATATTGATCCTATACAAGGTAAAATAGCAGGACCAGCAGAGCAAAATCTTAGTTATAAAACTTATTATGATCCTGCATCTTACACTGTAGGAACAGGAAGCGTTGTTGTAAGTCCTACTAACTCTTGGGGACCTGCACAAGTAGGACAACTTTGGTGGAATCTAACTAATGCCAAATTTATAAATCCTTACCAAGGAAATTCTATTTACAGTTCAAATAATTGGAGCTCATTGTTTGACGGAAATACAATTGATGTTTATGAATGGGTTGAATCAACAGTTCTTCCGAGTAAATGGGATCAAGTCCAAAGCACAAGTGAAACTTTAGATAGAGGTATCTCTGGAACAAGTTTATATGGTGATACAGCATATGCAACCAAGCAAGTTTATGATAAAGTAAGTCAATCTTTACAAACCTACTATTACTTTTGGGTGAAAAATAAAAAAACAATACCTAATAAAGAATTTAGAACAATGAGTAGTTTTGATGTTGCGAATCTTATAAGTGATCCAAAAGCACAAGGGTACAGATTTGCTGCATTTTTAAGTAATAATAGTTTTACAATTTATAATTGTGATAATTTACTATCAGACGATGATGTAGCATTTAGTGTTCAATATTGGACAATTGATAACCAACAGATAAACATCCATAATCAATATCAAATTATAACTGAAGGGTTGTCAACAAGTAAACCTAATAGAGATATTGAACGTAAATGGTTTGATAGTTTAATTGGTTATGATGAACAAAATAAAATAGTTCCTGCACCTGACTTATCACCTAAACAAAAATACGGTATACTTAATAGTCCTAGACAAAGTTGGTTTGTCAACAAGCAAGAAGCATTAAAACAAGTTATAGAAAGAGCTAACATTGTTCTTAAAAAGAATTTAATAGTTGATGATAAAAGTTTATTAAAATTACAACTTGAAGATCCAGCACCAACTGCAATTTCTAGAAAGTATGACACTACTGTAGAAACAGTTGCAGAACTTGAATTTATTGGAGTTGCAAAAGCTCAACAAGCATCGGTCCAACTAGTAATAGAAGATGGTGTTATAAAAGACATTAATGTATTAAATGCAGGTAGAGGATATCTTGTAGCACCAACATACACAATCAACGGCACAGGATCAGGTGCTGAAATTGAATTTACAATTAATAACCTTGGTGTTATAACTAGTGCAACAGTTGTTAAAGGTGGATCTAACTACAGTCCTACAGATACTATCACTGTAAGAAAATATACTGTCCTTGTAAAAAATGACACATCTATTCAAGGCAAGTGGGCATTGTATGAGAGAGATAGTGATTTAAGATCTTGGCTTAGAATTGCCAGCCAGTCATATGATGTTAAACTATTCTGGGAATATGTTGATTGGTATGCTGAAAACTTTAATGAATTTACAGAAACAAATTTTGTAATAGACAATGCATACGAATTACAAGGTTTAGATGACGAACTTGGCGATATTATTAAAATTAATTCAATTGGTTCCGGCGGCTGGTTGTTATTGCGTAAAATTGATGTCAGAGAAGATGTAGATTATACCGTAAACTATGAAACTATAGGTAGACAAAATGGTACTATACAATTTAAAAACACTTTGTATGATACTCAAGCAAGTGCAACAGGCTTTGATATTATAAGTTTTGATACAGAATTTTTTGATAGTGTTCCTTCTATAGAAATAAGACAAATACTAAATGCAATTAAACAAGATTTGTTTACAGAAGAACTTTCTATAGAATATAATAATCTATTCTTTGCTAGTTTAAGATATGTGTTTGCTGAACAAGGATATGTAGATTGGGCATTTAAGACAAGTTTTGTAAAAGCAAAACATAACGTTGGTCAACTTAGAGAAGATATTACCTTCAATAATGATAGTTTACCTAGTTATGAAGATTATTTAGAAGAAGTAAAACCGTTCAAAACAAAACTAAGAGAATATATAAGTGCTTATGAAAAAATAGAAGACAGCAATAGTAGAATTACTGATTTTGATTTACAACCTAGTTTTGATGATGATACAAAAAGTATCAAACCGCAAGATGTAAAAGTTGTAAACAACAATCTAATAGGAGTTAATGATAAACTAGAAACTTATCCATTCAAAAATTGGAAAGATAATGTAGGATTTATTGTTAAGGAAATACAAATTGCAGACGGTGGCAAGGCTTACACACAAGCACCTCAAATATTACTTACAGGCGGTGGAGGATCCGGCGCAACAGCCATTTCAAAACTTGGTGCAGATGGAAAAATTACTAAAATAGAAATAACCAATCCAGGAAGCGGGTATTTGAGTGCTCCATTAATAACAATCAATGGCACACTAGGAGAAGGCGGAAGAGATGCAAAGTGCAGTGTAATAATAGGCAATAGTTTACCAAGGTCATTGTTAAATGTAATTAAATTTGATAGGGTGTCAGGAAATTATTTAATTACATATCTTGAAGAGGCAGAAACGTTTATGGGCACAGGATCAAGATACGTTTTTGATTTAAAATGGCCTATGGATTTACAAAGCACACAAGTTGAAGTAGTAGTTGATAATGTAGTGCTACTGCGTAGTGAATATTCGTATGAAAATGTAAAAGACACATCTAAAACATACACTAGGTACAACGGTAGAATTATATTACGCACACCTCCATCTAACAACACATCAGTTCAAGTCAATTATAAGAAAGCAGTAAGTTTGTTAACAGCCCAGGATAGAATAAATCTTGCGTATAATCCTAGCACGGGACAATTTGCAAAAGATTTAGGTCAATTAATGGATGGTGTTGATTACGGCGGAGTAGAAGTTAAAAGTTTTGATTTCGGCGGACCAACTGGCTGGGATACAGGTCCGTGGTTTACAAGTGAATACGATACATATGATACTACCTACGAAGATGAAGTTTTTAAATTAGATGGAAGCACAATTACACTTACTTTGAACAAACCTTTAGAAAGTGGTGTCACATATAATCTTTATAAAAATGGCGTTAGATTAGATGATCCAGATTGGGTAGACGATAGCACTCAATTTACAAACCCTAATGCAATCATGCGTTCTATAATAGGTGACGGAACACAAACAGTTATTGAATTAGATGAGCTTGGAATTCCAACAGCTGCAGATGATGAAATTGTAATACGTAAATCTACTAGTGATGGTAGCTTTTTACCACTGCCAGGAACTTACGATACTTTGATTGAAGGCGGCGGCTTGCAGTATGATACAGCACAAGGAATATTAGCCGAAGAAATTAATATTGATGGAGATGGTTTCTTTACACCTACAAATAGTGGCGGCCCAGATGAACAACTTCCTGGAAGAGTATTTGACGCGGTTGACATAAAAGTATATGAAAGACCAACTACAGGTGCAAGTAAAGTTGTGTCGAGAAACTATACAGGCGATGGATCAACAAAATCTTTTGCAATTGGTACTAAACCTGTCACCAAAGAAAACTTATTTGTCAAAGTAGATTTTAGTATTAAAAAATTAGAAACAGATTATACAATAAACTATGACACAGAAGAAGTCGAATTTACTACTGCTCCAGTAGCTGGCACAAAAGTTAATTTTGTCACATTAGAATACAGTGGCGCAAATGTTTTAGATATAGACGAATTTATAGGAGATGGATCTACAGGTGACTTCCTAACAAATGTGACATACACAAACGATATGAGTAGTTTAGTCACAATTGATGGTGAAACAGTTGCCCATACACTTGTAAGAAGTAATGAAACATACGCATCTGCAGATAGAGTAGTAATAAGATTTGCAGAACCACCTGCTTTAGACAAAGTTGTTAGATTTGCTATTTTTGAAGGTCAAGTGCAAAACTTTAGCACAGTATCAATTGATGAGTTCGAAAGCGACGGAAGCACCACTGCTTATACCTTAACACAAACTCCTTTCACAGCAAATCCTACAGAATGGTTTACTATTGTTAAGATAAATGATACTATCTTAAATGCGGGATACAATCAAAAATTTACTGTGTCAGATATTAGAGAATATCAATTAAAATTATGGCAAGTGCCTGTAGGATCTGTCACTAGTGATCAAATTAGAGTTTACTTAAATGGAAATGAACTTACATATCTACAAGATTTTGATTTATTAGGAGCTGGTCAGTTTGATCCAGCACTTCCTTTAGGACAACAATCAGGTAGTACAGTTATATTAAACCAAGGTATAGGTGAATCAGGAGACATACTTCGTGTATATATTTTAGGTTGGGACGATAGTACTCAAAGTGGTGGTGATTACAGATTTGGTTATTACAATGAATCAAATGAATTTGTAAAAACACCAGGTGTACTTTATATTAATAAAAATTATGCACTTGGTGATAAAATTACGGTTTATCAGTTTAGTAATCATGATAGTCAAGGAATTGAAAGACAAAACTTTGATGTAGTTGAAAGAACCACTTTATCACCAGGAGTAAACACAGGAAGCCAAATATTTGTAATAGATGGAAGTACAACAGATTTAAATCTTTTACCTGCACTTGATCCTAACAAATCTTATGCAGTATTCTTAAATAATGTCAGAAAAGATGATCCTAATTTTGATGGTAGTTCTCCAGTAGCAAATGTAAATGCAACCTGTAAAACAATCACAGGATCAAGCGCAAGCACAGTTAATATATTAGACGATTTTGGATTTACTACATCTACTGACGATGTAGTAGAAATAAGAGAAATAGGTGGAACAATTGAACCAGATGAAGGTACTGCTGATTGGTATGAGTTAAGACAACTTAAAGCAGGTTATATAAATCTTAGAACTCCGGCGGTAGACGACCAGTATGTTTGGGTAGTTAAAAATGGAAATCTACTCAATGCGTCAGTTGATTATGCTATCACAGCAGATAAAACAAGAATTAAATTAGTAGAAGAACTAGATGATAACGATGTTATAGAAACCTTTCATTTTGCTAATGATACTTTAGCTGCAAAATTTGGTTGGAGCCAGTTCAAAGATATTTTAAACAGGAATGTATATAAACGCTTAGATGGAAGCAACAATGTAAGACTTGTTGAACCACTTAATTGGTATGACAAATATATCAATGTAGAAAATAGCGAATCATTACCAGATCCAGTACCCGGGTCTAAGTATCCTGCTATTGTTTATATAGAAGGAGAAAGAATTGAATATTTTAGAAAAGACGGATCTTATCTAAAACAATTAAGAAGAGGAACACTAGGAACAGGAGTGAAACCTGTATATGATATTGGAACAGAACTTTATGATATAAGTCAAACATCAACAGTTCCTTATAAAGATGAAACTTTAACAACTATATTCACAGCAGATGGTACTAGTAATACATATGAGTTAGATTTTACACCAGCAGATCCTAGCAGTAATGGTACAGCAATTGATACTTTTGAAGTTTTTGTAGCAGGACGTAGATTGCGTAAAACCACACTTGAATCATACGAATTAAATAGTGATGCTAGAACTAATTATGCAACTGAAGCACAAAGCATTAATCAAGATTCGCCGGAAGGTGATGTCACACTACCAGCAGAATTTTCTCTACAAAACGGCAATGAGCTTGTATTGTTAGAAACACCTGGTGAAAATCAAAAAGTAATAGTGGTAAGAAAACAAGGAAAGTTATGGAATAGTGCAGGAACACAGCTAAGTAAAGCTGATAGTGATATCAGCAGATTCTTGAGATCAGTATCCCCTGACTTACCCGGATAAATAATGTAGTAGGATATAAAAATGAGCGATAATTTACATGATAAAAGTGGTATACTAGTGAAAGGACATATAAAGATATATGATCCTGAAACTAATCACGTGTACATAGACAAAAATAACGCTATTCACTACGAGAATATGAGTATTGCTCTCGCAGATAGTATAGGTAATAGAGGCCAAGGCTGGATTTATGAAATGAGCTTTGGTAATGGAGGAACTTCTGTAGATCCTACAGGAATTATTACATACCTTACGCCTAACTCTACAGGAACAAATGCAAGTTTATACAATCAAACCTATACGAAAATTGTTGATGATAATAGTGTTAACAATTTAGATCCTGTAAGAAACAAAATTGAAACAAGACATGTAAGCGGAACAAATTATACAGACGTTTTAGTCACTTGTTTACTAGATTATGGTGAGCCAAGTGGACAAGATGCGTTTGACACTGCTACTGATCAAAACAGTTTATATGTATTTGATGAATTAGGATTAAAAAGTTATTCACCAGATGGAACAGGCAATTTAATTACTCATGTTGTATTCCATCCTGTGCAAAAAAGTTTAAACAGATTAATCCAGATAGATTACACAGTAAGAATACAAAGTTTAGCCGGAATAGTTGGAGAGTAGTAGATGTCATATACAATAGCATATACTGATCAAGCTAACAAAGGTACTATTACTATTGAAGATAATACTATCAATACAGAAACTTCATTAGGCTTACCTGGAAGAAATACTACAGCATATGGTACAACTATTGCTACAAACTTTTTACATTTACTAGAAAATTTTGCAAGTGCTACACAACCATCTACACCAGTTGAAGGCCAATTATGGTATGATGCAACACCGGGTGTAGAGCAACTTAAAGTGTTTGATGGTACTAATTGGGTTGCAAGTGGAGGGTTGAAAAAAGCAAGCTCTGCTCCTGATGCATCGCAAAGTCTTTTAGGTGACTTATGGGTAGACACAGATAATCAACAACTTTATCTATTTTCTGGATCTGGATGGGTATTAGTAGGACCAGAATTCAGCGATGGTTTAGTCACTGGTGCAACACCTACAACAGTTGTGGGCACAGATGATCAAAATTACAATGTTTTACAAATTGAAGTCAATGCATCTCCTGTTGCAATAATTACTAGCCAAAGTTTTACACCAAAAGTTGTTATTCCAGGATTTAGTACACTGCGACCTGGAATAAATCTTTCTGCTAACAATATTTCAGGAGATGGTGCTCCTAAATTTTATGGAACAGCAGAAAAGGCAGAAGGACTTATTGTAAGTGGAAACACAGTTGCTGCAGGAAACTTCTTAAGAGGTGACGTTGCAAGTACTACTGCGTTTCCTATAAATGTTCAAAATAACACAGGTATTAATTATGGTATAAATGCTGAAATGAATATTGGTGTTGAAGGAAATGCAGGTATTGTACAACATAACATTGCAGGTTCTAGTATAGATTTCAAAGTAAAAAATGATGGCGTATTAAAAAATATTTTAAGATTAGATAGTGATTTAAAAGTTGGTATTAATAATGTTGCACCTGATGAAGCATTAGATGTCACAGGAAACATTAAATCAAGTGGTACAATTAAATCAACTAGCACAACTAACAGCACAAATTTTAGCACAGGTTCAATTACTACACTAGGTGGATTAGGAGTATCTCAAGATGTAAATATCGGTGGAACTTTAAATACTGTTGGTACTATTACAACTAGAAATATACAGCCTGATCAAAATAACTTAAGAAATATTGGAAGCTCAAGTGCAAAATATGCAAACATGTATGCTACTACATTTGTTGGAAACTTAACTGGTAATGTAAGCGGTACAGTAAGTGGCAGAGCAGGGAGTGCAGATAGAATTACATCTGCTTCAACTTTTAGAATTGCAGGTGATATAAGTGCTCCTGACGTAGTTTATGATGGTCAAACAGGAGGATCATTAAAAGTTTTCAACACTACTATTAGTAATGAAATTGTTGCTGGTAAAACAGCAGTGCTTGAATCACAAGCAGACGATGAATTTTTAATAAACAGAATAACAGGGGATACTGGACTTAAAAAGATCAGTAGACAAAATCTATTTGCAGCCATTAATGGTACAACGCCTGTCGGCACAGTTGTTCCTTTTGCTGGAGGATCTGCTCCTACAGGATGGTTATTATGTGATGGTAGAGAAGTATTAATTAGTGCATATAACCAACTTTATAACGTAATTGGAAATAATTATAAACCGTCACCAGCTGTTGGGTATTTTGGATTACCTGATTTAAGAGGTAGGTTCCCATTAGGTGCTGACAATATGGGCGGTACAAGTGCTGATACAGTTTTAGATGCAGCAGCAGATACAGTTGGTGCTAAGTCAGGTACTGAAACAATTTCTATACAAACTAAAAACTTGCCAGAACACGAACACGATCTAAGAGGCGAAAGCGGAGATCAATATTATGCAATTAGGGATGTTGCAGGCACACCAACTGATAACGATGCAATTATATATGATGCACCAACAGGTACAGGTGCTGGCCAAGCATATCCTGCAAGTGGTGGCGTGTTGACTGATGAAAGTTTAGGTACAGCAATAAATGTAATGAATCCATTCCTAACAATGAATTTTATAATATACACTGGAGGGTAATAATTAATGAGTTATAGATTAAACAGAACAGACGGTGAATTACTTGTTGATCTAACGGACGGTATTTTAGATAATACTACGACTGACATTACCCTTATAGGAAAAAATTACAAAGGTTTCGGCGAATTCATAAATGAAAACTTTATCAAAGTTATGGAAAATTTTGCTTCCACTAGCCAACCGGCTAATCCAATGATTGGCCAATTGTGGTTTGATAAGCAAGACAACAGATTAAAGGTATATGACGGAACATCATTTAGACCAGCGACCGGCAGTGTTGTAAGTAGTACACAGCCTAGCAATTTAAATGTTGGTGATATTTGGATAGACAATGAAGAAAATAAATTGTATATCTGGGACGGAACAGATCTAACTCTTATAGGACCTGAATATAGCGCGGCACAAGGCAAAACAGGATTTGAAGTTGCATCGCAAATTGATTCATCAGATATTCAGAGAACTATATTAAAGTTGTTTATAGGTGGCAGTTTAGTAGGAATATTCAGTCCAGAAACTTTTTATGTTCCTGCAGAATTTGCAATTCCTAGTTATCCTCAAGATCCAGACGACATCCAAACGCCTAAAAGACAATTATTAGAAAAAGGATTTAATGTTGTAAATTCTGGATTCTTGTATAATGGTACAGCAACAAGTGCAAAAGGCCTAGTAGATGATGCAGGTGTTGTTAAAACAAGTGACAACTTTATTCCGTCTGACGCAAACGGTTCTACAACAGGTAGTTTAAGAATTAAAAATAGTGCAGGATTAAGTGTAGGCATTGGTGAAACTGAATATGCTATTCTTAAAATTTCTGGCACTACTACAATGCTTGAAACACAGCAGTCTAATGCTGATTTTGCTCTAAGAGTTAGATCAGGAAGTAGTTTTTATTCGGCACTTTATGTAGATACAGATGTACAAAAAATGGGATTGTTTAAAACAAATCCTTCGTTCACACTCGATGTTGAAGGCGACGGAAAGTTTTCAAGTAATCTTACAGTGGGAGGCAACCTTACTGTAGAAGGAGATTCAACTTTTATTAATTCAACAACTTTAAGAGTTGAAGATAAAAATATTGAATTAGGACTTTTAGATGATAGTACAGAAGGTGACGACACAGCAGTAGATGGTGGCGGCATAATTTTAAGAAGTAGTGAAGGTAGTAAAGATTTAACATGGGAACAATCTACAGCATCTTGGACAAGCAATCAAGACTTTGACCTAATTAACACGCCAAGTAATCCTGTGCCAGCATTTAAAATCGACGGCACCGAAGTTTTAACAAAAACAACTTTAGGTGCTACAGTTATTAATAGTAGTTTAACTAGTGTCGGAACATTGAGCGAATTAACAGTAGACGACATTAATCTTAATTCTGCAACTATAACAAGAATAAATGGAACAGGTTTAAATTTTGTAGCGGGCGGCACAATAACAATTGACAGTCAGAATATAGATGGTGTAGCAACACCAACAACTAATAATCATGCTGCTAATAAATCTTATGTAGATACAGAGATAGCAAGTCAGGATGTAATTTTTAGTATAGATGCTACTGGATTATCAGATCCTAATGATATTACAACAGTAAATGGGCCTACAACAAGTATAGGCACAATTTTACAAACACTTAAACCGGCAGCTAGTGTTGAAGACGGAACTGAAGCAAAATTATGGGTAATTTCATATTCTAGTAGTACAGTTAGTGGTATTACAGTTGATATTACTACAAGTCCTGACACAAGCGGCGTTTTAACAAAATCCTTTGTTTCTGTTGACTCAAATGGTACACAAAATGAATCAGCAATCCAAGATATTTCACAAAGCAATGACGCAAGTGGTACAATTTCGTTGAATCCTGTAAGATACTTGTATATCTATACAGCAGGCGGAGGAACATGGAGCTTCACTAGTAGAACGCTTCAAAGCATAACTTAGTATGAAAGCATAAATAACATATACAATAGGGGTTAAATAAATGGCATACACAATTAACAGATATACCGGAACCCAGCTAACGGTGGTTGAAGACGGTACAGTTGATCAAACTACTGATCTTAAACTGGTCGGAAAAAACTATGCTGGATATGGTGAAATACAAAATGAAAATTTTGTCTTTCTTTTAGAAAATTTTGCTGGTGCGAGCCAGCCACCAAAAGCACTTAACGGTCAAATTTGGTTTGATACTGCAAACAGCAAATTAAAATTTTATGATGGTACAAAATGGCGCACAACAGGCGGCGCAGAAGTAAGTTCTACTACCCCTGCAGGACTTGCTCAAGGTGATTTTTGGTGGGATACTGCCAATGAACAGTTGTATGCTTATAATGGAACATCTTTTGTACTAGTAGGACCACAAGGTATTGGCGAAACAGTCACTCAATTTCAAAGTGTTAACATAAGAGATAACACAGCAGTTTCAAGACCTGTAATTAGATCTGTAATTAATGACGAAACTATTCATATTATTTCTGCACAGCAATTTACAATAGGTACAGAGGATGCTGCTACTTATCCAGGTTTTGATGTTATCCGTCAGGGTATTACCCTTAAAAATACAATTAACAGCACAGGCGGCGTGACATCTACTGCACACAGATTTTGGGGCACAGCATCAAATGCTGAAAAATTAAACGGTTTAGATGCAACAAACTATGTTGTTTCGAGACCAGGTGAAACAACAGAATTTACAACACTTACTGAGTTTGCAGATATTGGACTTGCAGTTGGAGACTCTAATGATTTAGCAATTAAAATTGTTGACGATAACAAAGGATTAATTGCTAATGAAGTTGGCCAAGCAATGTATTTCCAAGTAAACAACTCAAGTGCTGCACAAAAAATGCCAATGAGGCTTTCTGCAAATGCAATATTACCTGGCTTTGCTAATGTATCAAGCTGGACAGGAACAGAAACAGTAGACATTGGTGCAAGTTCTAACAAATTTTCTACAATGTATGCAACAACATTTAACGGTAGTGCAACAGAAGCACAAACATTAGATGTTGGTGGTACAGCAAGATCAGCATCAACAGCTGCAACTTCTAATACTATTGCAGCAAGAGACGGAGCAGGACATTTATATGCAAATGTATTCCAAGGAACTGCTACATCTGCACAATTTGCTGACTTAGCAGAAAAATACACAGCAGACAAAGACTATGAACCAGGTACGGTATTAGTATTTGGTGGAGAAGCAGAAGTCACAGAATGCACAATGTTCTGTGATCAAAGACTAGCTGGTGTTGTTTCAACTAATCCAGCACATTTAATGAATGATAGCATTGACGGTGTAGCTATAGCACTAAAAGGTAGAGTGCCTTGTAAAGTAGAAGGTGCTGTAAAGAAAGGTGATTTACTAGTCACTGGTCCTACAGCAGGTACAGCTACATCATTGCGTCCTGATAGCGCATCACCAAATGCATGGTGTGTAGTGGGCAAAAGTCTAGAAGATAACAATGATCCAGGAATCAAAATTATTGAAGTTGCTGTATAACTATAGATAAATATGTACGTAGTTTATAAAGGAAATTATTATGGCAGTTAGCGTCGGAGATGAAATTCAAGCAGCTCAATATAACGGCTTGCAAAGTAGAGTAGATACAATTCTTGGTGTAGGGTCAGGTCAAAGCGGTTATGGCCAATCACTAGCAAGTTCACAAGTATCAGTAGGTGCTGTTGTTCAAGCCGCTGACATGGATAATCTTAGAACTGATATAAACAAAATTAAAAATCACCAAGCAGGTACTGATGCATCTATAGGCAATATTGCTGTTGGACAAATCATTGGTGCTGATAGAAGTGAAACTAACATAGGTACAGGTGTTTATCAAACAGACGAAGGTTTTAACGATTATGATACTGCAATTACAGATGTAGAAGGAAACTTATTTGACATTGCAGAAAGTTCTGTGGAAGCAAAACTTACCAGCACTAGAAGTACATCATGGGGTGGCGGTGGCGGTGGTACCGTGACACATACATTTACAGTGACTTTTAGTGATGCCAACCAAAGAAGATATTTTTTCAACAGCGGAGGCGAAATACGTTTCAGTGCAAGTTTAACAGGTAGCTCAGGATCTAAATACAATAATTGGAATACACTGTTAACTAACATGGGTACAATTAAGTTTGGATACACAGCTACAACAGCTACAGGATCAGGAACTGCCCAAGCAATTGGTAATTATGATTTGACAACAAGTTATCAAACAATTTTTCAAAAAAACGGTAGTGGTGTTTATGCAGAAAACCAATATCAACTTGATGCAAGAGCTGACAGCAGCACAGTGCTAAGATTTAGAGTAAGTTTTGAAGATAACGACTTAGGAGATCAACAACCAGTTGGCCCCCAAGGTATTCAACCAAACCCAGCAGGACCAGCAGTTGACGAACCTGTGACAGGTACACTAACAAGCACTATACAACAACTAAGAGCTACTGGATCAAATGTTGAAGTGACGTCACCTGCGTTCTCAACAACTTCAAACCTATAATCACACTAGAGGTTGACAAACCCATAATTTTGTTATATAATTATATGACAAATAAAGGAGTTTTCGTATGGATAAAAGGTTGTTAGACGCAGTTGAATTTGCAAATTATTCAAGAACACTATACAATCAGAAAAAGTTAGCAAAACAAAAATTTTTAGATGCGTGTATTTTTTATTATAATGCTGGAAAGTTCCATGTAGATATTAATTTGATTACATATTGTATAGATTTAAAAAATGGCTCTATTCTTTTAGATTCAAATCAAAATCCTATCAAAGTAGAAGATGCAAAAAACTTTTTAGAAAATATAAAAAACTTGTACCATACAGCTTTACAACAGTATTATGATGAATATACTGAAATAACAAGCAGTAAAACAGTGCAAGGAATTGTTAATGTCTAAAGGATGTTTGTTATTTGCATTTAACAATGAAAAAATAGACTATGTAAAACAGGCAGTCTATTGTGCAAAAAAGATTCAAAAACATTTAAACGTTCCTGTGTCACTTGTAAGTGATATAGAAGTTGATAATCCTGTGTTTGATAAAGTTATAGCTTTTGACAAAGAACTTGCTTACTCGATGAAAACTTATCGAAGTCATACAACTTCTTTTAAACTTTCTTTCAAAAATGTTGCAAGGATTTATAGTTATGATTTAACACCATATGATTCTACTCTTGTTTTAGATACAGATGTTTTGATATGTAATAATGAGATTGCAAAATGTTTTGACAGCAACGCAGATCTTATGATGTATAGTAATGCACAGGATATAGGAAACTATATAGATAAAAAAGAATTTGAATGGATAAGCGATACAGGGTGTAAGTTTTATTGGGCTACTTGTTTGTACTTCAAAAAAACTAAAACAAATAAATTGTATTTTGATTTAGTTCAACACATTTATGATAATTGGGGATATTATAAAACAATTTACCAAATACAAAACGCAGTATATAGAAATGACTTTGCATTTAGCATAGCAGCTCATATTATGAACGATCATTCAAAAGGAGATTTTATAGGCGAAATGCCTGGCACTTTACATTATTCTATTGATAAAGATATTATTCAAAGTATAAATGAAGACGATTTATTGTTTTTAATACACAATCCACAAAAAGGCAAAAACTTTTTTCCTGTGCGGACAAAGAATATGACAGTGCATTGTATGAACAAGTTTGATTTGGATAGATTGATATGAAACAAGGATATCTAATATACGCACAAGGCGACAAACACTTGAGGTATGCTATTGCATGTGCTGAAAGTTTAAAATCTTTTGATCAAAAGCCTATTTGTTTAGTTAGTGATAAAGACATTGCATCTACAGTGTTTGATAATGTTGTTGTTGTAGAAAAAAACAGTGATAAGTTTCACGTCAAAAATAGATCAAAATTAATTGAATATTCTCCATTTGAAGAAACTACAGTAATAGAAAGCGATTGTTTGATTACACAAAGTTTAGAAAACTGGTGGACAAAAAATAAAGACTGTGACTTAAAATTTATAAGTCAAGCATATACATATAGGCAAGAACCTTTAGATATTTCATATGATAGAAAAACTTGGGCACAAAATGATTTACCTAATTTATATGTTGCTTGTCACTACTTTAAAAAGACAGAATTTACAAAAAAGTTTTTTGATCTAGTTTACGAAATCAACACAAATGAAGAATTATACAAAGGTCATTTACCTAACAGAAGTCCCAAAGTTCCTAGTATGGATGTAGCAATTTGTTTGGCTACAAAATTACTTGATTGCAATAACAAAGTTGCATACACAGGAGATGATCCTATGTTTATACACATGAAACCATATTCTCAAGGATTAGCAGAGCCTGAAGAAAATTGGTCAGAAAAGTTAGGTTTTTACAAAAACGGTAATGACGTATATATTGCAAATTTTAAACAACAAGGGATTTTGCATTTTATAGAGGATGTTGTTTAATGTTTGTATATTACAATAGTGAAACTAGAGAAATAACATCAATATCAGCATCACAAAATAGTGAGGGTCCTTTTGTTGAAAAAGAAAAACAAGAAGTTCAGCCATTTATTGACGGTGAAAAAAATTTCATTGATTATATTATAGATGAACAAAGAAATATAGTAAACAAACACGAAACTGTTATACCTTTTGATATAAATCAAAAAATACACAAACTAGAAGAAAGACCAAATGCAGATTTTACAGTAGTGCATACTAAAGATGGCTGGCAGTTTAAAAAAACATCTAGTGTAAATGATAATTTATATTTTATAATAACAGAAAAAAATAATCCTAATATATTATATAGAACTATGTATTTTTATGCAAGCCAAATAGAAAATGAATTTTTAGTTCCTTTTGAAAACAATAAAGAAAAAAATTTAGATTGTAGCATATGGATACTAAACAAAAGTTTTCCTATATGTAGTTTGGAGATAAGATGAGTAGAAAATTTAAAGTTTATGATTATGATATAATTTATCTCAGCTATGATGAACCAAATGCTGAAGAAAACTATTATGATCTAAAACAGCTTGTACCGTGGGCAAAACGTGTGCATGGTGTAGAAGGTTCAGATGCTGCACACAAAGCCTGTGCTGATTTAGCAGAAACAGAAAGATTTATTACCATAGACGGTGATAATAAAATACATCACAGTTTTATAAATGAAATTTTACATTTTAAAGACGATGTAGATTTAAGCAAGTGTGTTGTCAGTTGGAGCGGATACAACATTATTAACGGGTTGACATACGGTAATGGTGGGATAAAATGTTGGCCTACAGAAATGGTCAAGCATATGAAAACACATGAAAATGCAGACCCTAACAATTTAAAAGCACAAGTTGATTTTTGCTGGGATTTACAATATTTACAAGTTGACAAAACTTACAGTTATGTGCATAATAATGCTACACCGCAACAAGCATGGAGAGCTGGATTCCGCGAAGGTGTTAAGATGAGTTTGATTGAAGGTTTACCAGCAGATCCTAAACAATTTAATGAACAAATACCTAAGAAAAATTTAGATAGATTAAAAATATGGGCAACTCTAGGTTCAGATGTAAAGAACGGAAAGTGGGCTGTCTATGGAGCCAGAGAAGGTTGTTATAAAACTATGTGTACTGATTGGGATCATGTACATGTAAGAGATTTTGAATATTTAAACAATCTATGGAATACAGAGTACAGTAAGATAGAAGAAGACAAACTTGATTACGAAATCACAGGGTTAGGATATACACTTAATAACGATCTTGATTTAGGAATACCAGAAGACATCTATGACGAAAAACAAAGCAAGTTTTTCAAAAGTGTATATGTTCCCCCGCAACGTACACCCCAAGACTTTCTAACAACAGAAGAATCATCTAATTATGATATTGTAATGATTTCATATAATGAACCTAACGCTGAAAAAAATTGGGAAAATTTAAAACAAAAATTTCCTCGTGCTAAAAGAGTACATGGTGTAAAAGGAATTCCAAAAGCTCATGTAGAAGCTGCAAAATTATGTACTACAGATTTAATTTGGATAGTAGATGGAGATGCAGAAATTGTAAATGATTTTGTTTTTGATTATGTATCTCCTGAACATGAAAAGGACTACGTTAAAGTATGGCGTAGTATCAATCCTATAAACGGTCTTGAATACGGCTATGGTGGTGTAAAACTATTTCCTAGATTAGCTACACTGAACATGGATATCACAAAACCGGACATGACGACAAGTATCAGTAGACATTTTAAACCAATTAAGGTTGTTAGTAATATTACAGCATTTAACACTGATGCGTTTAGTGCTTGGAAAAGCGGTTTTAGAGAATGTTGTAAACTAGCTAGTGCTGTTATAGATAGACAAAAGCAAGATGAAACAGACCATAGATTAGACGTGTGGTGTAGTGATGCAGATAACACAATACCATTTTCTAAATTTGCTGTTGAAGGAGCAAGAGCAGGTAGAGAATATGGTGAAATTAACAAAGACAATATAGAAAAGCTCAATCTTATAAATGACTTTGACTGGCTAGAGCAACAATTTGATTATGCATACTCCAAAGAAGCTATATTAGAGTCAACAATAAAATCTGAAGAAATTGTCGACTTGCTAGATCGTTTTGAATATATGTACGAAGGACTTAGCGATGTAAGAAGGTTATATAATGATAAAGACATAAGCAGTGTGTTTAAGATAGCCAACAATGAAGAACTACGTAAAGCAGTCGTTGAAAAGAATTTACATAGTATCTTTAGAATTATAGGAACCAATGATGATTTACGCAAGGCAGTGCTCGAACATAACTTTTATAGCATGGCACGCCTGTTGCCCGAAGCAGCAGATGAGTTTAGGTTATTACAAAATGATAAACATGCACTATGGCGTGTTCTAGAAAAATATACAGGAAGTTTATTTGTAAAGCCATTGAAAACTTTATACCAAGAAGAAAATTTTGACAAGGATTGTATTAGTAGAGGACAATTAAAAAGTAAAAAATGGTTAGTAGACAAATTAATTCAGTGCAATTTGGATTTAGGTGTAGTTTTTTTATGTGCAGGTTGGTATGCAACTATTGTTCCTATGATACAAGAAGCAAACATAAAATTTAACAAGATTCGTAGTTTTGATATAGATCAAGATGTATGGAATATTGCTGAAACTTTTAATAGGCCGCTGACTGCTGACGATTGGCGATTCAAAGCGCAAACATTAGATATTCATGATATTGAATATGACAACTTTCATTATTCTACTATAAAGAGTGACGGTAGTATTGAACAGTGCAAAGATAGTGCCAACACAATTATTAATACTAGTTGTGAACATATCCAGAATTTTAATGATTGGTATAACAAAATACCACAAGGAAAACTTATATGTTTACAAAGCAACAATTATATTGCTATAGATGAGCATGTTAATTGTGTAAGCAGTTTAGAAGAATTTGCAAAACAAACACCTATGTCAGAACTTTTATATGAAGGTGAATTAGATTTAGAAAAATATAAGAGATTTATGCGAATAGGATACAAATGAAACAGAATCTAATTGTAATAGATAATTTTTATGACGATCCTGATACTATTAGAACATTTGCTTTAGAACAAGATTTTAATGTAAAAGGTAATTACCCAGGTAAACGTACAAAAAGTTATCTAAGTGCAGAAGCAAAGGAAAAAATTCAGTCTATACTAGGAGAAGTATCTTGGCACGATATAGATGGTGGTACAGGCAGTTTCCAATATACTACTGCGTTAGAAACTAGCTGGATACACAAGGATACTACAGAATGGGCAGGAGTTTGCTTTCTCACACCAAATGCACCATTAGACAGTGGGACAATATTGTTTAAAGATAGAAAAATAGATAATGAAAAAGAAGTTTATGATTTGACAAAATTTGAAAAAGACACTATAATATCAAATGTATACAATAGGTTAATATTGTATAGAGGAGACCTGTTGCATAAAAGCAATAATTATTTTGGTTTAGATAGAAATGATGCTCGATTGTTCCAAGTTTTCTTTTTAGGAGAATTATATGCTTGAGGAAATGACTATTAGACAACTACAGCAAGAATGTGCTAGAGCTCTTTCTACCATGGAAGCAACAAACAACAACATTTACCAGTTTAATAAACAAGCATTTCATAATAGCCACAATTGGTATAAAGCAGTAATTACATGGTATATAGAACAATATGGTGACTTACCTAGCAAAACTGGACCTGGTACAAAAGTAAGGTTGGTTTTAGATGTATAAATTAGAAGATATAAAAACTATTCATTTGGAAGTCACACAAAATTGTCAAGCAAGTTGTCCTATGTGTGATCGTAATATGAATGGCGAAGGAATAAATCCACATATCAATTTAGACGAACTGTCTTATAAAGACTGCACAAAGATATTTAATGCATCCTTTATAAAACAATTAAATACTATGTATATGTGTGGCAACTTAGGAGATCCTATTGTTGCAAGAGACACACTTGAAATATTCCAATACTTTAGAACACATAATCCTAACATGTGGTTGAGTATGAACACTAATGGAGGAGCAAAAGATGTCGACTGGTGGAAAAAACTTGCGATGGTATACGGACGTATGGGTGCTGTTATTTTTAGCGTGGATGGTCTTGAGGATACTAATCACATTTACAGACAAGGTGTAGTTTGGAAAAATGTAGAACGCAACATGCGAGCATTTATTGATGCTGGCGGCAGAGCTCGTTGGGACTTTTTAATTTTTGAACACAATCAGCATCAAGTTGAACAAGCCGAAGCTCTTGCTAAAGAGTGGGGTGTTGAAAAATTTATGAAAAAGAAGACTGGAAGATTCATTGACACAAATTCAAATAAAAAAGAAAAGCATCAAGCCAAAGACCGTAAAGGCCAAGATTCGGCAGAACTTAAAAAGCCGGAAGCAAAATACCAAAACAAAGCACTTACTAAACAGGAAAAACTTTTAGAAAAATACGGTAGCATGGACAAATACTATGATGCTGTTCCTATTGTTTGTAAGGTAAAACAAGAAGGCAGTCTTTTTATAACAGCAGAAGGACTTGCTATGCCTTGTTGCTGGACCGCTGGTCGTATGTACAAATGGTGGCATAAAGATCCTAAAGTAGAACAAATATGGGATTTTATAGACAAAGATTCTTTAGATGCAAAAAAAGGTTTAGATAAAGTTTTTGCCACAGGTATATTTGAAAATATACAAGACAGTTGGACAAAAAGTAGTTGTGCAGAAGGTAAACTTAAAGTTTGTGCAACTAAATGCGGTGCAGAATGGGATCCTTTTATGGAGCAATTTAAATGAATAGATTAGTAGGAAAACTAGACAAATCAAAACCAATAATTGCAGTTGTTGGTTGCAGTTATTCACACTGGGACGATGGAGAGTGTTTTTTAGAATCATATCCTGCTCTTATTGCTAAAAATTATCCAGACTATAATGTAGTAGATTTATCTGCACCTGGATCAAGCAATGATAGTGCATATATGAGATTGTTTCATTTTGAACATTTAACAGGATACAAAATTAATAAAGTTTTATTTCAACTTACACACTTTGGCAGAGAGCTTGTATTTTTTGATTGGCGTGTTAAAAACTTTAATTTATGGAAAGAAGGATATTATGCAAAAGATAATTATGTTTACACTAAAGGAGATTTTAGTGATGACGTAAATCTAGTGACAGCAACTATAGCTTTTGATCATCCTTGGAGTGAGAGGACTAGAAAACTATTAAGTAAACATTTTAAATTAAAAGAAAGTATGCTAACAAGATTTTTTATTACCAAATTTTTAAATGATGAATCCGTATGGAAATTACAAAAAGAAATTGATTTAGTTAACGGACATTATGGCAAAAATAATGTTTTACTTTACAGCTGGCATAGAAATTTAGATACAACTACAAAAACTGCACGTAAAGATCTGAAAGTTCCTGCTATGCCTGATAACTATGCTGGTTCTGTAGAAGAATGGATTGGGTTTAAAAGATTTAATAAACTTGGTGTAGACGATGCACCGCATTATGACGGAAGAGGTCATCAAATAGTATATAAACATCTAGAACCAATGATAGATAGTTTACTCAAAAATTAAGATAAGTACGTATATAATGACAGATAAAACTAAAATTTCAGAAACATTTTGTGCTTTACCTTGGCTACACCTTAGCAGTAGACCAGATGGTAAGATGAGAACATGCTGTACGTCAAATGCAAGCAGTGTGCAAGATCCAGATTCTAATATAAAAATTGGAGGAGGTGAAGTCGGTGTTGTAAAAAATGATGACGGTGTACCAGCAAACTTTAATCACACTTCTTTAGAAGAAGCATGGAATTCGTCTTACATGCGTAATGTTCGTAAAATGATGTTGCGCGGTGAAAAACCTGCAAGTTGTCTTAAGTGCTACAAGGAAGAAGAATCAGGACATTTATCAAAACGTAATTGGGAGACAGAATACTGGGGTCATAGATATGACCTACAACAGTTAGTTGACGAAACTAAAGAAGATGGTAGTATTCCTCCTAAGATACGCTACATAGATCTTAGAATGGGTACAAAGTGCCAATTAGCCTGTGTAATGTGTAGTCCTCATGATAGTTCGGGTTGGATCAAAGACTGGCAAGATATGTATCCACAGATACAAAATGAAAAGCTAAAGAACACAAGTGGCTGGCATAACAAAGGACAAAATCACGGAGCAAGTTATAATTGGCATAAAAACAATCCACGTTTTTGGAAAGAGCTTATGGAGCAAATTCCACACATGTATCAATTGTATTTTGCAGGCGGAGAAAGTTTAGTAATTGACGAACACTACGAACTTCTTGAAGAATGTATCAAGCGTGGACATGCAAAAAATATAGAGCTACGTTATAATTCAAATGCAGTCGAATGGCGAGAAGATTTATTTGACCTTTGGGCAGAATTTAAACGTGTGCGTTTCCATTATTCAATAGATGCACTAGGTAGACAGAATGATTACATACGCTATCCTAGTCTATGGGATCATCAAGCAGAACAAATGTGGAAACTAGATGCTACAGGACCAAATGTTGAAGTCACAACAGCAATAACTATTATGGCTCTTAATATTGCTTATATTCCTGATTTTATTCAATGGAAAGTTGAACAAGGATTTTCAAAATGGAATAAATGGCCTTTGGGTGCTGGTGGTATAAACATGCACTTTGCATATTGGCCACCTCAATTAAATGTAAAGACATTACCGTTAGAACTTAAAAAACAAATTACAGACAAATATGAAAATGAATTTTATCCTTGGCTAAACGAAAACTGGCAAAAGTTTACAGGTGTTAAAGAAGCAGGTATTACTAAAGAACAATGGCTGAATGCTCCGTACGGTAAAAAACGATATCAAGGTATAATAAATTTTATGAATGCAGAGGATTGGTCAGCACGTATGCCAGAATTTAAAGAGTGGATAAAGTTAGTTAACAAACAACGTGGCTTTGATGACTTTGAAGAAATATTCCCAATATTCAAAGGAGTTATAAATGAGTAAATGCACATTTTGTCCTTTACCTTGGAATAGTGTGAACATGCGTAATAACGGTGATTTACGTATATGTTGTAATACAAACAGCTACACAGAAAATAGAGGAATTTTACGCAAGGAAGATAAAACACCTTTCAATGCTGGTAAAGACGACTGGAACGAAGCAAGAAATTCAAAAGTTCTAAAAGAAGTGCGAGCAGCGATGATGAAAGGCGAATGGCATCCTGAGTGCGAAAGATGCAGACAAGAAGAAGTTAATGGTATTAGAAGTCGTAGAGAATATGAAAATGACGATTGGGGAAAATGGTATGGTGATATTTCATTAGAAAAAGTTTTGCCTCACACACAAGAAGACGGGACAATCGAAACAGAAAAATTACCAATTGACTTTTTAGATGTTAGATATGGTAATTTTTGTAATTTAAAATGTCGTATGTGCGGTCCAACAGATAGTCATCAATGGTACGATGATCATGTTGCAATCTCCGGAGGTACAGGATTTAGAGACAGTAGCGGTAGAGTGGATCTTGTAAAAAATGAAAAAGGGCGTTGGACTACTGATGTATTTGATTGGTTTCAAAATAATAAAACATATTGGGATAATTTTGAAGAACATGCTCCTAATGCAAAAAAACTATACATTGTTGGAGGTGAACCTTTAATAATTGAAGAACATCAAGAAAGTTTAGAACGTTTGGTCGCAAGTGGAAAGAGTCATCAAATACAACTAGAATATAATAGCAATCTTACAATGGTTCCTGATAGGCTAGTGCATTTATGGGAACAGTTTAAACAAATTCGTATTGGTGTAAGTATTGATGGCATAAATGATGTATTTAATTATCAGAGAACACCTGCTAAATTTAGTGCTGTTTATAAAAACATGATGCGATTGCAAGAAAATGATAGGATAAATTTAAAGGCATGGTTTGCCTTTACAGTGACTCCATTTAATGTTTTTCATTTGCCTGAGTTTATGAAATGGAAACTAACAGAAAGCGGACTTACAAAATTTAATCCTGTTGACGGTGCTAGACCTGTGATAACACCGCATATGTGTCATAGTCCTAA
>Ga0181568_10000868_pt1 | contig 27648 bp, 3 predicted proteins | sample 101ome_20_FD_133758 | JGI IMG/M metagenome (GOLD analysis project Ga0181568, IMG submission 133758) | Coastal salt marsh microbial communities from the Groves Creek Marsh, Skidaway Island, Georgia - 101404AT metaG (megahit assembly) | ecosystem: Environmental > Aquatic > Marine > Intertidal zone...
CAAGTAGACCCAGTTACAAACGAGTTTTACGACAAGAACGATCCCTGGACTTGGAACTACAGAGGTTACAGTGATGTATACCCAGGACACTGGAGAGGATTGTACGAGTATTATTATGACACAGTAAGGCCACATACTCATCCCTGGGAAATGCTGGGCTTTACTGAGAAGCCACTTTGGTGGGATACACAATACGGCACTGATTATGGCAGTGGCAATGATGCCATGTGGAACGATCTAGAATCTGGTATTATTAGACAAGGCCCCAGAGAAAACGTTAGTAGAGATCTGTGGAAGTTAGACACCAACCCTTATGCCAGAGAATATTTGTTTAAGTATATTCCTGTTGATGCTCAGGGAAATCTGCTTCCTCCAAATCGATTGCCCAGTGGAATAGTTAATGAAGAAATCGTATACAATTCACAAATAGTAGACACAGAAACTTATCCTGCTTTTGTTCAATCCTTTACCTATCCAAGTGAAGACAATGAATTTATTGTATACCCAGGTATACAAATATCAGAAAGCAACGGCAACGTATACATAGAAAGTTCAGGCACATTAAATTATGATCCACCACCTGGAAGATTTGAACCTCAACCGTTTAATATTAACTTACCTGCTGAATTTACTCCTGGACCCGTGCCCATGCCCCAAGCAAATAGTTTGCCAAATGGCGGCCTTGTGGGTATTGCGGTAAATGGTATACCTATCATTAATCCGGTGTCAGGCAGAAGCATTGATAATCTATGGCATTACAATGAGGTATTTGACGGCGGATATGATTATGATAATCCAGGCAAGTATGATAACACAGGCGGGTATCAATATTATATTGTACCACCACAAGCAATTAAAACAACTTGGGGATCGCCTACTGTTATAGAAGATCTTGAAGTTGAAGTAGAAGGTGTTCACTCCCCCATAATTGGATGGGCATTGGATGGACTTCCCATATATGGTCCTTATGGATATAAAGAGTACAATCAAGCATCAGGTTCAATTGTTGATGATACTATTGTAAACATTAAGTCACCCTTTATGTTAAGAAGTGTCAGACAAACTAATCCTCCTGGTGGTGCTCCTACTGGTTTGTTTGTGGAAGACTATGAGATAGGTCCAAATGTAGGACAACCTGGTTACGCAGGATCTACCTACGGAAGTTTACCAGGTGAAAATTTTGCTATCAGATATGGTATTACACCAGACTCACCTGACACCCCACGTTGGTTCTATGTACAATGTGAAGATGATGATGGCAACCCCATGTTCCCTTATGGTGTGGGTGGTGGCGCCAAGGAACATCCAGAGCCATTCCCAGTAGGAAGTAAAAAGATTTATGCCAATGAATTTTTTGGTACACCCAATGATGTAGGTGGCATCAATAGTATCACAATTACTGATTGTGGTTATGGTTATACTGGGGTAGCCGCTATAAGATTTAATGGTGACGGTGTGGGTGCTCAAGGTTATACCACTAAAGCTGATGGTGTGGTCAGAAATGTTGTGGTAAACAACCCTGGCAAAAACTACGCCTGGGATACTACTACCATTACTATTCTTGGAGATGGCACTGGCGCAACTTGTGAGCCCATAGTGATTGACGGACAAATCACTGGTGTTAGAATGACTAATTTTGGAAGTGGATATACTTTTGCCACTGCTATTATTAATCAAGTACCTAATCAAGATGGGACGTTCCCTGGACAATTTGCTGAGATAACTATTCCCACATTAGCAGAAGATCCTACCAATGGGATCGTTAACGATGCTGTAGTATCAGTTACTATAACAAACAAAGGTTATGGTTATACCTATGTTGAACCCGAAATACTCAGCGTTTTGGGTCCTGAACCACCCACAGTGCCACCAGTACTGGGTTTTGAAGCCAAAGCAGTGGCAACATTGGAAACCGGTTACGACAATGTCACAGGTAATGGGTATATAGATCCCAACGGCAATCCTCTTGTAGAATCAATAGAACAAGAAATAATGATTGTAGATCAAGCTCTCAAAGGAGCAGATTGGAGATACTCAGACGGAGCACCAGTAGAAAACGCTTGGAAGTACTCAGCAAATTATCCTTTTGCTGTGGCAGAAGGTTTGCTCTTGGGACAGCCAGCACAATTTGCTACTCAATTTGCTGATCCCACTAAACTGTTTAGAGCAGAAGTAGATAGCAGACAACAATTGTGTACAGTTACTAGAGAGCGTTGGCAGTTTACTGACCCAGCACAATTTAGAATACATGGAGAACTGGACAGTCAAGGCAACTTCCTGACCAACATTGGTTACACACAGTTCATCAACAGTTGGCTAGCATTCCAGGGTCTGGATACCAACGTTGAGTTTGCCCCACAGGTAAGAACAATCAACATGAGATTGAGCCATCGTATGAGTGGCTATGTTGACAAAGATACTATGACCGTGAGAACAGACCAGTACAGTGCTACAGGTACAACGCCTAGTTTGATTATACCACAGGACAACATTAACATTCAGGTACATAGCAGTCCCTATAAAACCAGAAATTTCTACACTGGTGTTATTATTGAGAAGTCAGTGGGAGGCTACAAAGTCAGAGGTTACGATCGTAGCATTGGTACATTCCCTGTGCTTAAAATCGACAAATACTCTGCTAGCAGAGCACTAAAAGTTGGTGGTGAACCAGCACCTTATAGTATTTGGGAACGCAACAAATTCTACAAAAAGTTATCAATAGTAGAACATATAGGCGCATATTATCAGGCGCCCAAAAACTTAACCACAGGATCATCTTTTGATGCTAGACTGTGGACTAGACTTCCTAGCTTGCCACAAATTAATGGAGCCAGTGCTGAAATTTGGAGTAGGTATTTAAATCAGGTAGATTTTGTTCCCTATGAAACAGTTTTAAAAACTAAACAGGAAGTAGTAGATTTGCTCATGGGTTTGGGCGCATGGCAGAAAAATGCTGGATACGATTTTGAAGGCTTTGACTACAACACTGGCGACACCATAGACTGGACTCATGCTAGCAAACAGTTCTTGTTCTGGACTACAGGTAAGTGGGAAATTGGTAACACCCTGGAACTTTCGCCCATGGCTGGAGGTGCTACATTTAAAGCACCCAGAGGATTTATTGCTAAACTAAATCGCATAGATAGAAATCAGTTTACTATTTTGGACGCAGATGGTAGTGCTATACAGCCAGAGGATTGTGAGATTGTCAGACTAGACGATTATATTCAGGTTAAGCCACCTCAAGGTACACAAATCTACGGCATGTTAGTATTTGTTAAAGAAATAGAACATGCTATGACCTTGGATAATCGCACAGACTTTAATGACATCATTTATGATCCTGTGCTACACCAATATCAAACTCGTGTGAAGGTTAAAGGTAAACGTACAGCAGGCTGGGACGGTAAATTCTCTAGTGAAGGCTTTATTATACTGGATGACGAACTCAAGCCTAACTTGGATAACTTGGCACAGAGCATGGGCAGATACCATGAGCTAGGATTTATTCCTGTGGAGAAGCAGGTATACGAAAGTGCCCGTGCTCTGTTTGGCTATCAGAGCAGAGCATACTTGCGTGACCTAGATATCCTGGATGACCAACAGTTTGACTTCTACAAGGGTATGCTACAAAGCAAAGGCACACAAACATCCATGACTCGCATTGGTGAGTCCAACAGTATCATCATTGACGGTCAGATCACAGTTTACGATGAGTGGGCTGTCAAAGCAGGTGACTTTGGTGATGTAGAATCAGAACAAGCAATAGAATTTAAGTTGGATCGTAGTAATGTTACTAGTGATCCACAATTAGTTACACTTGTATTCCCAGAAGATATTACTGGAGTAGTTGAGCGTGTTGATGTTATAAACAGAAACAATACCTATAACTCGACTCCCAAAGTATATATCAGTCCTCCATTGCTTGCGAATGGTGCTCCAGCTCCTAATAGTAGACAAGCAACTGCCAAAGCACACCTCAGGGGCGATAGGAAAATTGATTATATTGAAGTTACTGACAAAGGTCGTGGATACGAATTTGCTACTGCTAGTATAATTACTCAAGGTGATAACAGTAGTAACGCAGGTACTGATGTAGAATTTACACAAGCCATAGCAATTGGTGGACTAAGCGACAAAGCCTGGGCAGAGCAACCCATAAACGGTAACTGCTGGATAAACACTCAAGGCAAGACCATACAGTTTAGCCAAATGAGATTAAGTGATGATGGACTTATTGTTACCCCTAGCAATGTAGCACTGTTTACAGCCAGCACTGACGTGGTATTCACAGTAGGTGATAGTATTACTATCTCAGGTCAATCAGGAGAACTTTGTAAGAGTGACGGGGTAACCTGTGCCAACATGGCTAACCTCAACGGCACATTTGCTATTACTGGTGTAGATGTTACTACTGCTGGTACTACAGTAGAATTTACTGCTGATACCAAAGTCGGATATCCCAGTACTTATGGCGTGAGCATTATCTACACTGATACTAAATCAGTGATGTTTGAGTTTGATAATGTATACTATCATGAAGCAAACATTGATGTAACACCATTTGAATGGGGCGGCAAAGATATTGAGGACATCATCAACGCAGAGACAGCCAACACTGGCGTTACTGCTAGCATGTATGCCAGCCATGTACCCAACGAGCGTCAGCCTGGACAATCAGGTGGTGATGTTATTGACTGGTATACCCTGGTACTCAGAAGTGATACAGAATTTGAACTCATAGAAGAGTCTCCCAGCAACGTATGGTCGGATCAATTCCACATCTCAACTGGCACATATCGTAACCAACAGCGTTGGGCTATAGATGTAGCATCAGGAACAGAAGTTGAAGATATAACAGTAATTATTAATGGACAAATAATCGATCAATGTAAATTTTATCAAAGTAATCCAGATGGTGGATCAACAGGTAACTGTGATGTATACAACTGGAATTACTTGCCTGGAGGTGAGTACACAGGTAATGCAAATGTTGCGTTAGTAGATCAGACACTGGTATATTCAGAAGGCAATGCCAATGTAGTGTTACTGGAAACATACAACACTGATCCCTGGGCACCTGAAGATTTAGATGACGAAACATCTGGAGTGTTGGTCGACAAAGTATATCCATTTGTTACTTTGGAGATAGATGGTAAAAATATTGCTCCTCAGAAGTTAGATTATGTTCCCAGTGGTAATGTAAATGTACCAGTTTGGCGAACAGTCTGGAGTGTAGATACCACTCAGCCTGGATTGATTAGTGTGTACACAAACTATCTCCCAGAGGGCATGAGAGACGCTAATACAAGTTATCTGAGATCAGACTTGCCTATTAGATTTGTTGAGCAGGCTAGTATCAAGTTTACAGAAGATTTTAATGGCGATATCTATGGAAGTAATATTAGTATCAATGTTAATGCTGACGATGACCTGCTGTGTAAGATTGGCCGTGAGCGCACATACGAGATTACCAAAGACATCAGAAACGATGACATCATAGTTATTGATGTTGATGATCCTAGTCGCTTCCTTAAGAAGCCCACCGGCGAAATGACCAAACAACTTTGGCCAGAGTACACTGACGTAAATTACTTGGGTGTCAAGGACAGCAAAGATTATCCTACTATTCCAAATTCAGGTTATGTAAACAATGCCAACGTAAACTTCCAGGCATATGACATTGGCAGTTTACCATTGTTGTTTGATCCTAGTATTAAGATAAAGCCTACTGGCGGACACACTATCCATATTGCTAGTAGTGAGAATAAAGATTGGAATGTTTATGAGCTGAAGCCCACTACGGCAGAAGTACAGTTCCTGGCCAGACAAGATGATCGTGTAAGCCTGTTCACAAACTATAGTTTGTTTAATTACATCGACGGCAACATGATTGGCGAGGATGACACTGGCAGATATTTAGACTATTACTTAACATTGAGAAACGCCGATGTAAGTGACAATGTCGTAATATGGACTAACGAAACAATTGTTCAGCAAGCGCAGAGTGATATTACTAATCTTACTGCGCCCAGAATGATTGAAGCTAGACTTGCTAGTTTGGGACCCAGCGAATATTCCATAAGACCTTTCACAGATTATCTGCCAGCAGGCGACGATTTTTACAATAACGTGGAAATGTCAGTGAGTGGTTTGGAGCAAGGACAAACTCCCATTATTGATGTAAGCGTAGCAAATGTTACTATTGATGTCAATGAGCCAGTGTTATGTTCTTCAGACCCCAACACTGGAAATACTATTGTTGATGCTCTATTATCTGACACTAATGGCACTGGAATAGAATTAGCAGTAACATGGAATACAACACCAGTTACTGGAGGTTTTGAATGTACTATTAATACTGTTACTATTATTAATGGTGGTTCTGGTTATAAGGAAAATGATATACTTTGTCTGGTTCCAGACTTTTACAATGAAGTTTTACCTTCAACACTAAACACACTTAGAGTACAAAGGGTAACTGGTGTAGAAAACGGATATCAGCGCAGTAATATAGTAACCATTGGTAGAATACCTAACAGCACTATACAGGAAGGTGATACTATCAGACTCATAAACGGTGGCAGTTATACCAGAGCAACTGTGCAATTAAATGACATCAGTTTAGATTTTGATAATCGTACTGTGACCTTTGCCAATGTAACAAATAGTAATGAGTTTGTGGAACAAAACACCATGAAGATAACAACAGAGCCACAAACTGATAGCCCTGTTAATCGTTATACATGGACTATATTAGACAATAGCTCTAATACTATTGTTGCTACATCAACTAGTATCACAAGTTCAGACGCTATGAGTGCTTTGACATTGGGAGATTTTGGTTTAACTAATCAATTAAGAACTCTTAACGTATTTGATCTGGACGATCCTGCTAGCCCTAACAACAATGATACTTTCTATACTGTGTTTAACGTACAAACCAACGGCGCTGGTGTTACTACACTAAACATTGAACGACCAAACAGTTTTTATAATTTGGAAGACATTACCGCAGAAGTTTATGACATTGATGTCAGAAGCGATGTACAGTGTACAGCTAATGTCACAGGAAATATATTTACTGCTGGTGAAAATAGTATCATAATCGAAGGCTACCAGGGTCCACTGGGTGCTATGAACGGAGCATGGGTAGTTTACAATGTGGTACAGAATCCAGCAGACGCAAATACAGATTTAATTTCGTTTAACACACTCAGAACTTTGCCAGTGGGTAATTATGCTCCGCCCAGTAATGTACTGATAACTGACACAAGTTTAAACGTAAACCTCATACATCAAAATAAAACTAGATTGGTGATGCCTGGCGTCAGGGACATAAACGTTGGCGACCAGATCAAGGTACTTGCTAATGTTTACAGTGGCACATACAATGCTGACAGTGTTGTAATTGAACACAACGCAGAATTAAATGATGATAGTTTTACAACCTATGTAGACATTCCTGCTCCATATATTTTGGATAGCAAGAGATCTGGAAATGTGTTGTTGGGTGGCATGAAGATTACCACAACCAATCCACATGGTATTTCACCAGAGTATGCCGCACAGAACAAGCGTATTGGCATACACTTTGCTTATCCCAAGGCCTATAATAGATTCTATAACATTAGTAGCGTAGACGCATATAACATCTATATAGATGAAGTAATGACACAAAGCGATGAATCTATTGACTATTATAGATATGAAACAACAAGTGTTTCCAGGAACGATAATATATATGTCACAACGGATAATCCTTTCCTGACAAAAACTACCATAACTTATGCTAGTAACAGTGCCATTATTGCTCCCAATGATTTTGCTGTGAACGATGGAACTATTACATTTAAGGAATCAGTATTACCACAAAACAATAGCTATGTAACTGTAAACATTATCAGAGAGATCAACAGAAGTTTTGATAGATACCCTGTGGTTACTACAGTGGATCATAACAAGATCAGATTAAACGGTGTTAACTTTACTATAAACAGTTACAACAACCCTGAAGCAATATCTAAAAACATCAACCGCGCCGCGAGCTTGATGCGAGGGTGGCTGACACCCACTGGCTCGGGCATGCAGTTTAGTTTCCCTATGCTTAAAGACTATCGCACACCAGTGTTTGCGCCAGATGGTAGTTTGCGCCCAGCACACACTATCAATAATTATGGTCCTTACATTCGTGACAAGAACACACTTGCCAGAATACAACACGATCCAGACATCGACACTGGAGTAATTTCACTGAGTTCTCCTGAGGAGTTGAACAAAAATGAGCAATTTAATCAGGGTGCTATAAAGATTGGACCTACCAAAGGTGCTACCTATTATGATGAGCAAGAGAAAACTTGGATGGTGTGGTTACAAGATGGAGCATTAGACACTCAGGGGGGATATTATCCTCTGGGAGTATTCTATGAAGGACAAAACCGAACAGTATTGCCAAAGCGTAAGAAGATATTCAAGATTGTACCTTCTGGACACATTGATGATGGTCCTATTTTGGATACTATACCAGGCAGTTATCCACTACAACGTAATGATATTAACGTACCTGGCCAAACACAATATCAATATGATTTAAATGCCGTGAAACAATATAGTTTCCCTGCGTTGTGGATCAGCAGAGAAGGTGTTGAAGTAGTGCCCAAGGATCTCATAAGCATCCAGGATAGTAGTCGTGAACCAGGTACAATAAAATTATTTAGATACAGACTCAAGCCTAGCACACAGGGCTATTATGAAGTCTACGAAATGGTTGAAATGACCAATGGCGAGATAGTAGGTATCAAAGTTGATAGTGCTATACCACCCAGATTCCCACACAACTATTATGGCACTCAAACAGCCTCTGGTAACTTCTTTGGACTTGCGAGTAATAGCATAAACTTTGATACCAGAGTAAGTTTTAACGCAAGCAACACAGAATTGTATCCAGATTATTCTGGAGGTAGTTTGGTAATACCAGCAGTACAGCCACCAGCCGACATTGGTAAAACACTTATTCCAGAACCTTATGCTATAAGAAGATCAGGCAGAACACTAGGCAATGGTTCTGATAGTTTACTAAACTGGTTGGGATTACCTTATACAGTTTTCAAGATTAACTCACAAGGTCAGTTAGTATTTAGAATAACTAAACCAGGATTCGACACATTTAATATGTGGCAACCTGGAATCATACCAGGACTTAAAAATCCTCCTAACTCCTCTAACGAGACAATATCTAAACCATTTGGTAAAGGCAGAGGATATTATGAGCAAGGCGATGGTAATACTCCTGAAATGTTCCAGGTAATCAGCACTATTGATGATATGGCTGATCAGTATGATTACGGTAACATTGTTATGGGTTGGGATGATCCCAGACACTGCCCAAGTTATAATCCATTTACTACATGTGAAATTCCAGATAGTCAACCTGTCCAAAATGATTATCCTGTAATTAACGTTGAACAGGGATGGTACACACCACAACCCAGATTCAAGTACAGCAAAAGATTCACTATAGAAACTTGGACGTCAAACGATGATGTTAAGAATAATGAAAACGACTGGGCTAATAGCAGTGTTTATTATAATTCACAGGAATCTAGATATGCTGTGAAATCAACTGATGGTACGAACCCTGTTTTTGTCAATGGAAATTATCCAGATCAGGCAGACACTACCTTCAGACCCGATGAAATTTTTGTGGCATGTTTCTGGACAGAAAAACATACCTACAGAAATCAAATTGTAGGTTATGGTCCTGATGCGCAGAATGCTGGAAACCGCACACCCATCATCAAAGATTATCGTGGTACTATTACCAGATGTAAGTACATCAGACTAACTGAGTTACCATTAGACGCTGTGTTGGTGAGACCAGAATGCGATACAGGATGGGGTGGCGAGATTCCAGACTTATATCAACAAAGTAGTAGAAGTGCTCAGGATAATTCCACAGCAATGGATCTATTGTCTACACCAGTGGATGAAACTGGTGGTTCAAGTGCTACCCAAAACAAAAACATCAACACTGGCGCAGAATTCACTGGTGGGGTTTCACCTGAAGATCCCAATCCCAATGAAGTAAGCGCATTAGATATTAATAACCAACAGCAACTACCAGGTGGTTATCAGGCTGAAAACAACACACTGATAGAACCAGGCGAGCAACTAGAAGCTACACCACCAAATTTTGAAGCAAGACCTGCTGTTGGTATTGGTCTCAGTGATTTAAGTGCCGTGGCCTTTGAATTAGGATCTCCGGGAGGTGAACAACCCCCAAATAATGCTGGAACAAACGTAAATGAAAATTTACAACAAAATACTGACATAGTTTATCCCACAATTCCTAATACAAATGGTGGTGCTAGTGCGGTGTTAAATCCTCCGCAAATTATTTTGCCAGGTCCATGTGATATTGTTCCTGCTCCCCAAGGTAACACTACCTCAAGTGGAGGTACTTGTGAAAATGTGCCCAGTAGTGTGTTGGCATTTACTGCGGCAAACAATTATTATGGTATTGTATTAAATGATTGGTCAAATCTTAGCTCTGAAACTAGTGTACAAAAATGGGAATGGCACAATTTTGGTAAAGTTGCTAACTTTTATGGTGGTACCAGAGCTTATATTGAATTAGTGTGCGACTTCCGTGACGACATGCTTACCGCTGGTGGCGTAACTGTTGTACAAAACAGATTCCCCTTTGGAAAACTTGGAGGTGGACAAACATTTGATCCCAGAAATCCCAGCCAGAGTACTTACGTGGACACATGGTGGCAGACTGCTACCATTATTAAGGGATTGAACACTATACCAGAATCAACACCTGAGATAGACATGCTTCAGTACGGCGTTGACAGATTTGAGGCTACAGATACTCCCTCAGGCAGAGCTATTGGTAATAACATACCCAGTGTGGCAAGAATAGGTTTAAGCACAGAAGATGGGTCAGGGTTCACACCAACCAGACCCAGTAACTGGCCCTCACAAAATTCTGTAGACTGGTTAACCGATGATAGTATTATTGGTGGAAGCTATCGCGCCCAATCATCGTTGGGTACTTTTGCTAACCACAACTCTGTCAAAGGAGCGTTTGGATTTAGAGCTAGCGTTGACTGCGCCAAAGGCGAATATCTTACGGTGTTTGTACACATAGGACACGGTAGTGGTAACAATGGTACTGCTATTCCCAGATATGATTTGTGGATAAGATATAATCATAACATATTTGGTTACGGTGGAGCTACTCCATCCGACAATAATCCTTGTGGGGATGGATCACAACCACAAAGTGCTATTTTTGCTGGTGGGGCTCATGCTAAAGCATATAAGTCTCAAACTACCAGTAGTACTGATGCTCAATACAAAGCCGCCGCGGCAATTAAATCTAGTGAAACTGGTACAATAAATTGGAGTGCCAGTGGTAGTGGGCAGGATCAAACAAATCTGTTGCCAGAGGGAAGTGTTAATGCTTGGCTATTTGACAACATTTACTTCCCCTACAATGGTCCTATCAGACAGGGATTAGCTGAAGATGAACCTGAAAATCCTGGCAGTGGTGGTACTGGATATAATCAATATTGTTGTGACCCAACATTAGATCCAGGCACTCAGATTGATGTTTATAATACACCATACTGTCAGCAGTACAGAGGTGAAGGACTGTGCGGAGACCGCTCGGGCGGCGGTGGCGGATTCGGCGGAGGCGGTGGAGGCCCAGGTGGTCCCACGGATGGCTTTAACCTTGACGAAAGGTAAGTAAATAGGATATATTATGGCAATAGTACCTCCAGATTATAACAAAGGTGATTTTAACACTGACACTTATGCTCCAGTTACTTGGACCGAAGTTCAGCCTACTAATAATCAGATCATTGATCGCAATGATATGCCTTTTTCTAGCACAGTGGAATACAAAGGTTATTACAAGGCAGAAGCAACAGGGTTTCATACATTTAGTCTCACAGGATCAACAAGTATTACTGGATATTCATGGGTTAGTAGTGCGCCCAGAAATAGTGATCATATACAAATACCAGGTGGGGAAAAAGCCAGAACTATAGTCAACAAGAGCTACGGTGTAATAATACCTCTCAAAAGGGAAGACTATTGGCCCTGGGAAGATACAAATGTGCTTGGTCCTGGCTCTACTTTTCCTGGTTATGGTTACTGGCCTAGATCAAATTATGGAAACTCCACAGGATGGAACGCCATTTACAGTGGTGTGGATACTCCCAAAACTGAATGTGGTTATGACAATTCCAATCCCTTGCGCGTAGCACATCAAACTTTTCTACCAGGAGATATCAGACAATACAATACTAATTATCCACAGTTTGTGGGGGACAGAGGCGGCCCTGCTTGGCAAGGTCCAGAAGATCCTAATTTTGAAGCTCCCTGTTACACCAGTGGTTCATTTACTAGACCTCTAATAAGAATTCCTAATGCCACAGGAAACCCATTTGATAGTGGTACAGTTCCAACCACTCAGGGTAAAACATCACAGGTATACCTTGACCCAAGTTTTAAAGCAGAGGGTCGAGCAGATGATGCCTGGGCACAATATGAGGTAGTAAAGAGAGAAGGAGATCATACATATATATGGCCTAAATCAGTAAATGTTTATACCACAGGAAATGGTAAAAGATCACCTGAGCGTGTTTTTATTAGATTTGGTATTACTTTACTTGATGATCAACAAGATTACACTTTTGAATTTAAGACCAGAGATGCTCTTAAAATATGGTATCTCACTGGAAGCAACGATGCCAGAAATACAAGAAAATTTGAGCCTGATACCGGAATTAACCCATGTAACAAATTTAGTAATAATGCCGCCGAAACAGGCTGGGAGCCTGGTGGCGGTTTGGATGGTTTTACTGGCAAAATTAACATGCCCAGAGGAGTGTTGTTACAATTTATTGGTCATGCCGCAGGTGTACCAGCCAACGACACTCATGGTTGGAGCCTAGTAGTAAGAAACAATGCTGGGGAAATAGTATGGACCACAGAACAACTTTTAACAAGTGTTGGTAGTGAACTAATAGGAATCGATGAGTGTGGATATCATGCTCTGCTTGACCCAGACACCGGAGAACGTACTAGTGAATTCCGTAATAGTGAATTTTATAAAAATGATGGTTGGGGCGGTTATAAAACTGGTGCGCTCTTTTTACATGACGACAGAGCTGGAGATTCTACCGAAAGAGACATAAGCACAACTAGGCAATATCTTTGGAGTAACTCTACTACCAAGCTCAGAGGTGGAACTAGTATACCTGGCACAGTGTATCTCAGACAAGGAGATTTCTACTTTGTGAGAACCATAGTAAGTAATAGTAAAAACGAAGTAGCAAACTTTAGATTTAGTGTGTCAAGTCCCAGCGGGATCAATCAAAGTGTGAAGTTTTCTGGAAATGGAGATCCTAATACAGACACCAATGTGGGAGGTAGTGCAGGTGGCAATGGTATACCTATCCAACCTGAAGCTCTGTGTAACAGTGTTTTGTATGCTGGTAGTACAGCGGCTCCTAACGACACAAATTTTGCTTTTATAGAGTCTCTGAGTGTTGTATTAAACCTTAATGTTTTGGGTGTCAGAGATTTTGAGATAGGCAGAGAAGGTCAGGCAGAAAGTATTGGTGGCAATGTTAATCCAAATACTGAGTCTAAAATAATTAGCTTTGATGACGGTCCTGGAGATTCTCCTGTTGATATTACTATCACACAATTAGTCAGAGGAGGAACGGGAGATATACCTGCGTTAAATCAAGAACAAAGAGACGCTGTTTATGCCACAAACGACGCACAATTAGAGCAAAATCAGACCATAGAATTCAATACATTCAGAAGCGCAATAACTTCTCAAGCAGTGATTCAATGGGGATTGGGCGGTAACTATCCATATATCTATCATGCTGTGAGTGAAGTTATTACTAGTATTTGTACGGATGTTCCCATTAATCCACCTGTGGCTGCACAAACAGCAGGCAATGCTGGTTCCAGAAGTAATACTTCATCATCTCGAAACTCTCAAACTCAGCCAACATGTATTGATGTTAATTATAATGTGTTGACGTCTGCTGAAGTACAAATTACATCAGATTGTTTTGATGAGTGTCCGCCTGATCCCACTCAGTATCCAAATTTGACTAAATTCCCAGTAAACCAGAGCGATTATGACAGTTTAGGATTTGTGTCAGGTTGGAAAGATCGCATAGATCCTAAACCAGGATTCCATGCCGTAGGAACTGGTGTGATAATAACCAGAGAACCTGGTGACACCATAAAAATACATGGATACGAGGGATATAAACCAGTTTGGTATAACAGAATGTCAAGCCGGAATGAAAGCCAAGCAAGTGTACTTTGTGGACCTGGCAGAATATTAAGTATTCCCTGGACAGTGAGCGATATATATTATCCCGATGATTGGGAATTAACTGTTGATAAACCAGCAGAAATAAGAGTCAGTGGCCCCAGAATTGAATGGAGTTCCAACACATTCTTCTATGACCCAAACAATGCTGGTCGTACTGCTGATCATGACTGGAACGACACATTCCAGAAGGGCATAATTATTTTTTGGGTAAGTGCTATTGCTGGTGGTCCAAGATCTGGCAATTATAGTAGCATGGGTACGCCAGCATGGTCGACTACTCCTAAAATTTTTGTCACATACAGTTACGACGTATATAGACAGGCAATAGAGCCAAATTCAGAATTTAGAGATAATTTTGTTGCCTACGCAGGAAACACTGCTGGACCCAGATGGATGAACTTTGTGGTATTGAACCAGGCAAAACTTAAAGCTAGACCCCAAACTAATCCTAACTTTAATAAATGGAACTTGCCAGAGCCTGGTACACAAGAGTTTGTGGATATGTTTGAGGTATACGGTTATAAGACCAACGAATTTAGAATGTATGACTACAGGCCCGTACCAGATTGTTCTGGAGGATATAGCAACTCTAACAGCAACAATAATAATATGAAAAGTCTTAAAAACATGGAACCATATATTGGAGATTCTTGGGACGGTACTGTGCCTAGTCATGTTACTATGGCAACAAATGGTGGTTACACCTGGTCCTCTACCCCAGAAAGTGAGATGACACCATATCCAGCTGGTATAGGACCTGGCAATAGTAGTCCTAGGCTTACTGGAAATGCCATATACTTTACACAGCCTTTAAACGGTAAAATATTGAGTTATGAGTGGGCGGCTACAAACGAAAAAATTTGTATAAGTGCTTCATACGTCTGGGTATATTCACCAAGTGGTGGCCAGGCAGTATTGAACTCTTGTAGTCCACAATTGACTGTGGTAAGATGGTTCAGTGCCACACCGGGAGGCAGACCATTGCTTAATGTTAATGGTGATCGTATCATTTATAATATAGGTGATGCTGCAATAGATCCTAGATTTGATATACAGCAACTATATGATGTAAACGATTCAAAAGATAATTCTGCTTATACTATACCAGTTATCACAAAGAAATACTTCTTAAATGCGGCATGTATTGAATCCAGCGATTTAGCAACAATACAAGCAGAGGAGAGAGCACCAACTCCTTCTGAACTCAGAGTATTTGATCCTAAAGCATGTGGTTCAGATGTTTCCTTTGCTTATGTAGTAAGTGGTCCTAAAGGCGATGTCGAAAATTTTGAACAATGGTTAACAGAGAGAAACGCATGACAATAGAAACTGTTAAAAGTCTTACTAGACCAATAGTTCCCAAAACTAGTATCAGAACAAAGGGTAGAATTATAGATGCTCAGTATGAAATTAGTGTTTGTACTACAGAAATTATAGGTCCTGATCCTACTACTGCCAAGGATAACGTTGATGGCGTTATGGTGCGACCAGGATTTACTAATCATCAATGGCTTAATTGTCAGTGACCTGATTAACAACGTACATAATAAATTTAGATAAATACAGGTATGCCAATACCAACGTATAATAATCTTGGGAAACTACACGAAAGTGATCAGCAACTGCTGGTGTTTGATAATAATGTTCTCAATGTTATAGAAATCAATCCCAAAAAGGTCTCAGATCTCATAAATTTTAATGACCTTACTTTGGATACGTTTACTACGAATCTTGTGGGCAATCCTACACCTGACATGTGTACAGGGCTGATCTCTTGGATTAGTGTAGAGCCTGGCGAAGCACCGGTGCCTTTGGGACTCAAAGGCGGTAATGTCAATGTTACTTACGATGGTAAATTAGATCTCAAGTGGGCATTGAGTTTAGATCCTGCCAATGTACAAACAACAGATTCAGGTGGCAATGTAATCTACGATGTTGACTATATTTTAGAGTATCCAGGCATAAACGCTAATGTTGATTACACTTACTATCTAAATATTGGTTACGTTAATGATGATTGTTTAGCAAATGCTAACTGTAATGTTAGCGTACCTACTACAAATATATTCACTGGTGTATGCTCTAGCAGAACCACAACCTGGGAGACTCTCAGAACTGATGCTAGCAAACATTGCGCCAGTTATAATGGCACCATAGCAACTGCTGGTACAAGTGTTATCGTAGGTGGAAATGTTTATAATCCTGCTAATCCTGATACTGTGTTTTATCCATTTGGCAGAGATGATTATATAATCAATGCTGATACAGTATATACGACTGAATTTACCTACACAGCAACCAATCCTGGTGACATATACGAAGGCGTAATTTATGCTCGAAGTGATTATGCTGGAACTAATCTAATAATGTGGGTGTCAGATACTCCTGGCAGTGACCCTATATATACAACCAATGGATGTGAAGCCAAAAAAGTTGTTACCAATGATGGAGTACAGTTTAGAATTAAAAAGGGTGGTAATATCACCAACCGTGACATTGATCTGGATAATGCTGGATTAAGCAGTGATAGGCTCTACGTCAATATCCAATCTGACAAGCTACTAACAGCAAATAAATTGAGATCGTTTAGAATAGAATTTCAGGAAGTTCTGGAAGACGATGCCAATGTAAATTACTCGGCTCCTTTACAGAGCAGACGTGTTGTAAAACCCGTGGGGGTTGCTAGCGGATACAACACACTGTTTCAATTTCCAGAACCTGGTGAGTATTTAATTAGTGCTAATTACACAGACGAAACTGGAGCAACATATCAGCAAACTAAAACAATTTTAATTGAAGATACAGATATAGTAAGTCCTCCCATTGTTAAATCCAGAGATCCAAACTTTAGTTCAGGTGTTACAATTACCAGAGGATTTCTAGGATACGGTCCACAGTTTAATTGTGAACCTGGCAAGTTTTCCAACAATCCCAGGTATGTTAGTGTTGGAAGTACGTTTGTATACAATACCAAAACCTACAACATGACTCATAACATGGCTAGTTGTTTGGCGTTTAACTGCCTGGATGAATGTTTGGGTATTAACTTATCAGGATCTGGTCCCAATGGAATAATATCTCGTGGTTCTGTAGATAACTGTGAGAGTGAATACTACGGGTCTACTGAAGTTGGTAATCATATTCTAAACTGGAATACTTCTGCGTTTACTGAAAATGTATCAGACGTCCAAAGTAATATCCTTTATTATCCTTTGGTTATACCAACCAAGGAAACATCAGGTACTAGCACAGTTCATGGAACAGTGGAAGCTCTAGGTAATAACGTACTGATGTGGATAAGCACAGAACCCGGCGGTGGCCCAGCAGGTTGTTATGGCTTTTTAGAGAGTTATGGAAATTATTACAGCATAAACGGCCAGATGAAATTCTATGCTACATTCAGCAATGGCATAGTAGAAAAATTTAGCAAGAGTCATGCTCAATTAGAAATGGGACACACCTACTATGTAAACATAGCCAGATTTTCCGGAAGCATTCAAAATTTTCTGGATGGCAAAGAAGTAAAATTTATAAGAAACAAAAACTTAACAGTGTCCTTTACAGGTTTAAGTGCCTGGAATTACAGACCTAGTAATGTAGCAATAGGTCCTGCGTCTGGTATCAATACGTCACCTCCAGCTGATGGTACAACTAGTGCTAATCTAAGCATAAGCTCAGAAGTATTGCCTGTTTCATATAGTGTAGATGAGAATTATGGTATTTGTGCTGAAACATGGGATACTGGTACTACAGATAGAATAAACATCAGGGTGGCTCCTCAAAGTCGTGTGGCAATGCCGTTTACTACAACTACTCGCATGTACAAGGGCGAATTCTTAATTACTACTCGCGACAAGAACTTTGAAGATTCCGAAAAAGTTTCAGTTTACATAGTAGACGCTCCAGGAAAAACAAAAGAGTCAGCATACGGAAAGGTTATTGTACCCACGCCCAACAGCCAGGGCGGAGTAAATGCTTCCTACAACATGGAGATTAATGTAGACGGGTACTTTGCTACTCAGAGCGGCGATGCTGTGTTAGAAAAATTCTCAACGTATTATTTGGTAGTAGAAAATTATACAAACAATACGTTCTCTGCTGACAGAGAACTTACCATGGTTTATGACAGCGCATATGGTTTGCCTACAACTAACTATAGCCTGTATCCACCATGGTGTATTAACGAAGCCAAAAACAACACTGGTGGTGCTCCCAACATTGTAAACGAAAATCAGTCTTATAATAGTGTTCCTTATCAGTCTGTTAATCAGGGTTGTGGATTCAGAGATAACAAAACTTACAACTATTACAAACAAGGTCAGAGATTTACTATACAAGGTACTGACATTATTTGTAATCCTGGTATAGCTCAATGTCTGAACGAAAAGGTAGATCCTACCACACAAGATGTGTTAAGATGTTCTGGTATATATCATGACAGTTTAAATCCTGATACTCCATTTGTAAATCCCAGTAATGCAGGTAGTGTTGCTGTAAACAATGACAACAAACTTAATACTGATGCTCCTGACCCAGAAGGGTTAACATTTACGACTGGCGGAGGATTAAACGTATACTCCAGTAACTCAAACAACAATGGGGTGTTAACGGGAGGTGCTACAACTGTTGACCCCATAGTTGCTGATGCTATCAATAACGGCGACTTTTCTCAGTTTAATCTGTATGGTTTAAGGAACAACGCATTTACTGGAAACGATGGGTCTGTGAATTGGCAAAGTTATCTGAGCCAATTCCAAAAGTTTGGTAACTATTCATCATTTAGTAATTACCCACTAACTGGTGATGCTGACATTATTCCCAGCAGTTTCAGAATTAAAAAGCGCAAAGTTAAAAATCCTAATTTATACGGTTATGAAATACCGCTCAAAGATGGTAGGTTTGTTAACGCAACATCACAGAGAGTTACTGGTGGTACAATTAAGCCATTAGCGACTCAACTTAAAATCACTCCCAGAATACCCAGAGCTATTAAGACTTATGATGTCAGAGACGAAGCATATGGCAAAGTAGTACCTAGTAATCTTAACCAGACATATCGTAATACCTATTACAATCCCAGAAGTGTGGGTGCTTACTTTAGCACCAAGGGCAGACAAATTACTAACGTAGGTGACACTGGATTTATTAGCAATCCTAGTGATCTGGGAGTACCTGGTGGAGGATATGTTACTAGTAGTGGAGCAAATGAAAGTGTACCAAGTAACACTCCCAGACTGGAAAACCCTGTAGAGGATGTACCAGGAGGTGAAGATTACTATTTGAGTGACGAACTTCAGCCCATAGCACAGGATATTAATTACGCTGAAACTCCCAAAATGACCATGACTCCTCTAATGATAGACGAGGATGGTAATTATGTTCCAGCAGGACCTGAAGCTACGCTCGATCTAAGACAGCCCACACCGACTGCTCAAATTTCAGCCTTGGCCGCGGCGGCTGTGACGGATGGAACAGAACTATTCATTAACGACAAAAAGATTGTGTTTAAGTATGGCGGTAGTTTGGAAAGCATTAAGACACAGATCAACTGTGGCACTAACAGAGTTAAAGCAATTATAAGTCAAGATCTTGATACTGGTCAAGAGTTCCTTAACATTAGTAGTTGTGATGGATCTCCTTGGACCGTGGCCAACGGTTGTGGTGGTGGTATCTTCCAACAGGTTGGAGACTTCCACATCAACAGAGGTTTTGAGCAAAGCAAAACAGTTACAAGTGTCTTTGTACCACAGGCTCAGTTAGACAGTGGCAATAGTACTCCCACTGGTGAAGCTATCATTAATATTCCATATACAGATCAAAACTTTCCGTTCACTGGAAGATTAGTTGACGTAAACTTTGATAGAAAATTATATAATGATCCCACATTCCCTGCTGATGCTCCTGACGATGCTAGCAGAAAAGCGGCAAAGAACTTCAGTGATTTTGCTGTACCCAAAGACAGTGGAATTATGTTACCTCAGGAAAGTGTTAGTGTATCTACTGCTGGTAAAGGTTACAAGGTTGGAGACAGACTCAGACTAGTGGGCGGTACTCCAGTAAACACTAACAAAGGACCACTTACTGTAATTTGTATTGAGAGTGCGGGAGCAGGTTATGTAGATCCAGCTAAACTTACTGTGCAAATAGGTGACGGTAGTACTCCAGGACTAGGAGCAGTAGCACAAGTTTACAGTTTGGATATGAACGGTGGTATCTCAGAAATTAAAATGCTTAACTATGGTGTTGGATATGATCCTGCTAGACCTCCTAAAATTAGCATCATAGATAATCATAGTTCAGATGCTTATAGAAATTCTGCTGTAGTTAACGGTTTAAACCAGTTTGATGTTGTAACATTACAAAGTGATGATGTGTTAAGATTTGACTATCCACAAATTACTGCTGGCACAGACGATACTGTTGATGAATCCTATATAACAATTACTCAAACATATTACAGAGTAAGTGGTACCCTGGGTGACACAGAAATATTTGTGGGAGGCACAAATGACACAACAAACTGCAAAATGTATTATGGTGGTAGAACAGAGGATGGCAACTATCCCACAATAGACATTAGCACAGGTAGCATATTTGGTAATGTTACCCATACGAGATACAAAGCAGTCATTGGATTGCCAGCTAGTCAGACTGTGAGCAGAGGACAGTATATAAGACTTGCCAGCACAGGCGAAGGCGCAAATGCTAGTATTGTTAATGGCATGCCTGAGCTCCTAGTAAGTGATCACATGATAGGAAAAGACGGTTCAGGCAATGATTTGCTTGCTTATAACATGCCTATTGTGAGACATCGCGCTCTTCTGAATGCTAGTACAATTGATGCCATAGCAAGTGAAATGGGCACAGGGAATGTTACAGTATCATATGCTAAACCATTCTTGCCAGGAACAGATAATGGTACATTTATTCCAGTTGCTCCATATGGTATACCAAAAGTTGACGCAGAGCTAACTGCGTTGATAGGTGTAGATCCACAAAAAGTAGATAAAGAAACAGGAGTAAGTCCAGTTGATCCGTTTGTGGGAGGCTATGCGGCTTTGGGCGGTCCAATGAGAGTAGCAAAGTTTCTGGTAACCGCAGTTGATGCTGATGGAGGTATTGCTGGACTTAAATTGCTTGACAGAGGACTATATAGAGTTTTCCCAAGTGATTTGACATTTGGTATTCCCTTGGAGTACGACGCAGAATTGTTAGGTGCTCCTACTGCTACAGAGAAAGCATTTAGAAGAGCATCTGGAGGTAGACTTACCAGCGCAGACAGTTTAGGAGGCGTGGATCCAATCAATGATAATATACTTTATGGATTTACTCATCCAGAATATTGGGACAGTGCTAACCAGAATGCTAGATTCCCATTTTCTAATTCCACAGGTGACGATGGCACAACAGGTGGTAAACACCCTCAGTGGTCACAAGCAAGTGAATACAAAGCAGTAGATGTATCGGGAACTACACAATATGTAGAATATTGGGGCACGCCTGGTGATTATGATCCAACTACAATTTTAAAAGTTGTTGATGTTGATGAATTTGGAGTTGTATCTACTTCTTATAAACCCAAAATTTTGGAGTTTAGTTTGAATGCTGCAGGTGAACCTACTGGAGTACAAGTACCAGAAACAATAGCAGGCGGACAAGGTGCTAGAGTGTTCTTGACAGCACAAGATGTGCCTGACTGTAGTGAAGAGGGCACAGCCAGACAAGATTTAGGATTGCCAGAAGTTGTAAGAGATATTGATGGTCCCAGAAGTTTTGTTAATGCCGCTAATAACGGATTAATCGACGTAGGCTATCTACCACCAGACATTGAGTGGACAATTGACGGGACAGGTCCCATTGCTAACGTAACACTCAACAGTATCTATCCTGGCGTAAGATTCAACGGCTTAGATTGGTTTGGTATTCCTAGCGATGACTATGCCATAGGAGCATTGTGTATTCAGGCCACACTGAGTTCGCCTAACCTAACATTGACTCAAACACAAAATGAATTGGAAAGAATTTACCAAAGTTCAGATGTATTTGGAGTGTCACAGGAAACCTTTAGTTTACCAGAAACAACACCTTCGCCGTACAATAACAATAACGGTGAGCTCAGCGCGGCAGTGTTGAGTCTGTTATGTATTGACAGTATTGAAACTGATCCCAACAGTGTATTTGGTGATGGGCCTGTGTTTGCTACTATTCAGGAACTTTACAAGTATGATATCAGCAATATCTATGGCCAGGAAGTTAAACTACAGGGATCAAAACAGGATGTTGATGCTTTCATATTTGAAAGTAAAAGATTTAGTAGTTTAGATAAGATAGATCTCAATAGCTATTTGGGCGACATCAGTAAAAAACGAGATTCGTATATTGATATACCTGATAAATTATGGGTCGATAGTGTTACACTAGACGACAGTCTTGCTAACATATCAGTTAAATATCCAGGATTTAGTCAGGGCGGCTGGGGTTATTTTGAAAACAATCTAATGAAGCGTTACCAAACGCCACTTGTGGATACTCGTTATATACATAACAGTATTATATATGATCCTACTTCTGGTGTTAGAACTGCTGACCTATATCCCTGGGACCCATTTAAAGGTGTACTGCCAGGATTTATTGACAAGGAAATTGACTACATATCAGAACAAGACCCTGTGGTTTACAACCTTCAGCGACATCAATTTGGCGTTAAACAAATTGGCGCAGTATGGTGGGATACTAGCACTATCAGATATCAGTGGTATGAGCAAGGAACTAACGTTGAGCGTTGGAAAAACTGGGGCAAGGCGTTCCCAGGTTCCACAGTAATTATTTGTGAGTGGGTAGAGAGCAGAGCCAAACCAGAAAACTGGACAGGTGATGGTACTCCCAGATGGACTGATAGATATATTACGGAAAGACGTTGGGACCCTGTTAAGCAAGAGTACACATTCTTCTATTACTACTGGGTCATGAACCGTACTACTGTTGATGCTAGACTGCGTGAAACTCGCAACAGACAATATGATACTCGTACCATAGCCAGATACCTGAGCGACCCTGTTGGCTTTGGTATCCACATGATTAGTTTCCTGAGTAGCAATGCTGTAATGTTCAGCAATTTGAATGACGTACTCAGAGATTCAGGCAACCATGTACAAATTAACCTAGCCAGAGACTTGGACCCAGATGGCATCAAGCACACGGCTTGGAAACTTATTCGTGAGGATGATGATAACAGCGCAATACCTGACAACATCACCCTCAAACTAACAGACAGTCTGGCAGGCGAGAACCTTGTAGGTGAGCCTGTGCCAGATCCAGGACTCAGTAGTGTAATGAGTTACGGTGCTGAATTTAGACCACGCCAGGGTATGTTTGTAAACATCAAAGAAGCCAGACGCACCATGGCGTATGTGCTTAACGAGGTATTTGCTAACCTCAAGCTCTACACTGACTTCCCAACCTGGAACATTGATTTGCCGCCCGAAAATGAATGGCAATACATCGAGCGTGTAAACTATTACTCAGTAATTTACACTGACGAAAACACTAACGAGCCTGTGAGATACGACGATAGTTACAAGCCTATCTTTAATGTAGCAACTATTTCAGATCTCAACTCGCTCAGTGACTTGCCTGACGGCACAGTAGTACAGGTAGCAGGTACTGAACTTGCTGAGCCACAGTTATGGATATACAATATTGAGAGCAATGACTTTACACAGATTGCTATCCTGAACGACACTATCAGATTCAAGGACACTGTGTTTACTGATGAAACTAACTCACAAATGAGTTTAGAGATCCGTAATGTACTAAACTTGTTTAACGATGACTTGTTCCAGCGTTTTAACTTCTGGAACATCCTATTCTTTGAAATGCTCAAGTATGCTTACATGGAACAGCGTCAGTTGGATTGGGCGTTCAAGACAACTTACTTGTATGTAGAGAAGGAAGAAGAAGATCTCATACAGATCTCAGGCTTTAAGCCAGACAACTATCAGGCTATCCTGGACTACATGGACGAAGCCAAGCCCTACACTAGTAAGGTGCGTGAGTACAGAGATGGTAAGTCACCGCCCATGGAAATCATTGGCACTATAGGGCCAGATGATGGTATTCCAGGCGATGGCGAGTATGATGACATCGACAGTGGTGTGCCAGGCATACCAGGTTTGCCTGGACCGGGCGACAATGAAATCAGTAACCAGTTACCGGATGTCAACCCTAACGCAGGGTTGCGTAGTGTGAGTGACTATGACAAGCCTCCATATCCAGATCCAGCAACCGGCACTATCAGAATATTAGACGATTACAATACTCAGGACCGTGCTATCATGGCAACTGATCCCGACTATCGCAATTACTTTAGTGTGGACTTCAAGGGCGATGATCCTATCAGACACAATAATATCAACCTTACATATGACAGAACTAATTGGAGGTTTACTGAGTATCTGTGGAACGCAAACACTACAACACTAGAGCAAAGTATTACCAACAACATTGTTAATCTAGAGTCTCAAACTATTAAAGAGGTAGCGGCTAATGCTAACGTTAGAGCTATTGACAGAATCTTTAAGTTTGATCCTGTGGTAATCAATCAGTTTAACTTGGATGTGGAAAACAATTACCAAGTATTCAAAACTGATAGAAGTTATTCTGCTAACACCTATGTACGCAGAGCCAACGACATTCTCAGTACAACCTTTGATTTATACAAGTCAAACAAGAATGTAAGTGCTGGCACAGGTTGGAAAGCCAGTGACTGGGATTTACAAGTAGCACCCTATACAGAAATTACTACAAACGTCAACATTGTATACGATATAGTGGAGTCAGGCAATCTAAACTTTACACTAGCTCTGCTCAAGAACAAGGTAGGCGGCGATTGGCAAGGAGAGACCCTAGACGCAAGTATCTTTACCAAAGTTGTACCAGGAGCTGATCCCACTTATGATTATCAAACAATGTTTGGTTATGGCACCGAGGATTATGAACAGTTCTACTGGGATGTAGTAACCGCAGTAAACAATTATGTTGGTATCTTTAAGGAACCACCAGAGGTCAACCTCAGGAGAAATGACAAAGATTATGACGGTTTCGACGGTATTAGTTTCCTCAGAGTATTGTATGGCGAAGAACGCCCTGAAGAATTAGTTCAGGTTGATCCCTATGATCCCAACATATTAAATGTGTACACCAATACATTTACAAGTCCAGTCAAAATTGGATTTGGTGATCAATTTTATGACACAAAGACTGGTAATACAATTACTGGATTGAATGGTAATCTTGAAATTTCTGGAGGTGTAATTACAGCAGTAAATATCAGTCAAAATCTTATTGACAGAAGTTATGGTACATGTCGAGAGTTAGAGATGGTAGCCAGAGATGCTAATGGATCAGGCAGTGGTGCTGAATTTAGATTAAATCTACAATCACCTCCTGATGGCTGGCCTGGTGGTGCTAATTGGCCACAGATGGCTAATGTTGAAGTATTAAATGGTGGATCTAATTATGATCCCGATACTACAACTTTGTATATAACAGCATCACTAGCGCGTTCAGCACAACCTGTACAATTCCAGATATTCCAGAGTTTGTTTGGACAAACTGATTACAGTAGAGTCAGAGAGCGTACTTTGCTTGCTGAAGATTTGCGTAGTTGGGACGAGGAAATCATACTTGTTAATCCAAGTGTGGCACCTGATCCTAAACCTGGCATACCTGGATATATTTGGATAGATGGATCAGAACTTATTAAGTATGATCGCAAAGATCCTGATACGGGTGTTTTAACACAGTTTCAACGTGGTGCTGAAGGCACAGTAATACAAGACTGGTACGCAAGTGCTAATGTAGAAGTATGGGACGGAACTGATACTAACAAGTTCAATGACATTGATCCCTGGAGAAATATCTGGTTAGATCAGGGATACAGATACGAACAAATTTATAACTGGGACGACAACAACTATGATGACAATGACAGCCCTGGCAACATATTTGTAATATCATCAGAAGCAAATGCTAACGTAGTAGCAGAGTCCAACATAGATATTATTGTATCAGAAGTTATTGGAGCAAATACTGGCACTGGATGGCAACCTGGTTGGGATTACGGTAATATCCAGCAAGTTACTTGTAGTGTAAATGGTATTTCTTTTGTATCTCAGGGACAAGCAAGATTATCATTGGATTGCAATATTCCTGCTCCTTTAAGTTTCTGTAAGATCACTACTGATTTTGCCAGAGGAGATTTACAGTTTATAACTGACGAAACTGTACTAGCCAATGTAATAATCATGGAGGATGATGGTAGCGGTAATATAGTTAGTATCATTGACCAACAAGTATCAGGAAACGGTAATGTTATATCAAACGTTGTACTTGTACCTGCTGGTAATCCAAGTTATGACCCATTGGCATTTGCTACTAGTAATTCTCATGTGTTAGGAACTGCCACAGGTAATATTAGCATCACAGAAAATTATACTCCTGTATTAGAACCTAACGCTAACGTCACTGGATTTGCTGATATCACAGGACAAAATGTTCACCAAGTAGCAAACACTATTAATAACTTTAGTTTGCCCACAGTTTCAGCAGTAGTAGACGATGTGTGGATTTCAGGTAACAGAAGAGAGTTTCTTAAGATATCTGGACGATACTTCACAATTAATGAAATAGATACTACTACACTACACATTGATCCTGGTACTTATCTTGCTGAATGGTTCTCATACAGACAGACTAGTACAAACACTATTCTAATTCAGGATGATATTTGGATCGACGAAGAGCTGGTGGAAGGCATGAGTAACACGTTAGTAACATTTAACATAGATCTTAACAATATACCCTGGGATTATGCTAATGCCACAGGATTCCCAGCACTGAGCCTGGCTGACTTGGCTAACACAGACAGCACAGATAACAATAGCATTATGAAGTTCTTACATGGTCTTGATCCACCACCGACCGAATTGTAATGTGGGCATATAATAAAGAAGGATAAATACAACAATGTCAGAAGAAAACAAAAATCAGGAGACTCCCGTGCCAGAACAGCCCAAGACAGTACCCAATGAGTTGGCTGGCATAAACGTTGAAGGTCACGTTCTTATTCGTGACAAGGAAACTGGCGAGACTCTGTTAAACCAACGCAACGCCATCCACTACGGCAACATGGCTAACCTTATTGCGAACGCGCTCAATAACGGGTCAGGCGCATACATTCAGTACATGGCTTTTGGAAACGGTGGCAC
>Ga0181568_10000873_pt1 | contig 27564 bp, 23 predicted proteins | sample 101ome_20_FD_133758 | JGI IMG/M metagenome (GOLD analysis project Ga0181568, IMG submission 133758) | Coastal salt marsh microbial communities from the Groves Creek Marsh, Skidaway Island, Georgia - 101404AT metaG (megahit assembly) | ecosystem: Environmental > Aquatic > Marine > Intertidal...
GCTCGGCACTGGCCTGTTGGTAGTTCACCTCAATGCCGCTTTCCAGCAGATGCAGCCTGGCAACCGCCAGCGGGGCTTCGCCCATATCAATACCGGTCACCCTGGCTCCGCGGTGGGCCAGCGCTTCGGCCAGAATACCGCCGCCACAGCCTACATCGAGCACAGGACGCCCGGCGACATTCACGCGGGCATCGATATAGCCCATACGCAGGGGGTTGATCTCATGCAGGGGTTTGAATTCGCTGTTGCGGTCCCACCAGCGATTGGCGAGGGCCTCAAACTTGGCGATTTCGGCGCGATCGATGTTGGCAGGCTTGATGTCGTCAGCTATTGAATCAGTCACAGTGTCAGTCAGTGTGGTGTATTTATCACGGGGTCCAGGGGTTGTAGGGGGGTGCAGACTACCTGATTTTGCCGGCCCAGTCCCGTGCCCGGGGCAGCAGGTCGCGTTCATCCATATGTACGAGACGACCCTGTTCCAGGCTCAATTTGCCGTTTACCCAGACGTGGGAAACCTGGTTGCCCTGGGCACTGTACACAAGCGTGGATACCGGGTCGAACACAGGTTGGCAATTCAGTGTGTCCAGATCGACAGCCACGCAATCGGCCAGCCTGCCGGGGGCCAACATCCCCAGCTGGTCGCCGCGACCGAGCGCCTGGGCACCGTTGACCGTGGCCATGGCCAGCACATCCCAGGCTGAGGTAGCGGCGGCATTATCACTGCCGGCCTTGCCGAAAAGTGCCGCCATCCGCATTTCGTTGATCATGTTGAGCTCATTGTTTGATGCGGCACTGTCGGTGCCCAGCACCAGGTTGATGCCGGCATCGAGAATGGCCTGGGTGCGACACAGGCCGCTGGCGAGATTGGCATTGGAAGCGGGACAGTGCACGATCGTAACGCCGGCGTCGGCCAGCAGGGTGATTTCATCATCTAACAGCTGGGTGACATGGACACACTGCAGGAGTTGCGACAACAGACCCAGTGCTTCCAGGCGCGCCAGTGGCCGTTGTCCAGTGTTTTTGATGGCTTCGGCAATCTCGCGGGCATTTTCATGCAGGTGAATGTGAATGGGGATTTCCAGTTCATTGGCGAGCGTGGATATTTTCTGCAGGGGAGCATCGGAGACGGTGTAAGGGGCATGGGGGCCAAAGGCCACCTGGACATGTTCGCTGTTTTTGTAGCGATCGTTCAAATCGGTGGTTTTGTGAATGTATTCCTCGGCATCCCGGGCATATACCGTCGGGAAGTCCAGGATCGGCGCTGCCAGCTGGACGCGAATGTTGGCCTCCAGCGCGACTTTTGCCACTTCTTCAGGAAAGAAGTACATGTCGGTAAAGGCGGTAGTCCCACTGCGCAGCATTTCGGCTATGGCCAGGGCGGCGCCATCGCGAACAAACTCCTCGCTCACCCACTTGCTTTCGGCCGGCCAGATTTTTTCTTCCAGCCACGGTTGCAGGGGCATGTCATCGGCAAAACCGCGAAAGAGCGTCATGGGGGAATGCCCATGAGCGTTGATCAGGCCCGGAATCAAAACGTGGTTGTCGAGGCTGATTTCCTCGCTGGCCTGGCAGGCATTTTTCAGGGTTTCTGTCGGGCCAACCGCCACGATTTCAGCATCCTTGATGGCCAAGCTATGGCCGGTCAGAACCAGGCCTTTTTCAGTCATCGGAACCAGCCACCGGGGATGGATGAGAGTGTCCGCGGAAAAGGCCTCGGACGCGTGAACTGGTGATGACATAATTATCTGATTTTCCATGCTTTATTGGCAGTGCGGCGAGTATACCGATTCTTGCCGAAAACGGGTAGTTTTGCTGTTATTTCGCGGTGTTTTTTGGTAGAATTTTTGCCCATTATCGAGGCCTAAAAAACAGGATAAAAGCATTCAGATTTTGGCGAAAAATACGGGCAAATTCTCGGTGATTTCATCACGCAGATTATTGCTTGAAAATCCATTTTCATCAGGGTTTAGCTGCCGGAAAATGGAGAGCAATACCTGCCACCATCAGGAAAGTTTTCTGACCCTTGTCAAAAACACAGCGCTACCCGGTAAGAAAGACTGGGACAAAGACTGGGTCAAAGACTGGATTCAAAACAGTGTGAAAGCTTTTACGAAAGCACCCGTTTTGCCATACGTCACGCGGAACACTGCAGATTCCCAAGGCCTGTTGTCTCGACGCTTTGCCGGCTTCTCAACAACGCAATATCCAGCCAGTACCTCAATGTGCATATCGCGTGCCGCCTCTGACCCATACGCCATGTCGTGGCCAGGGGTGTCTGGTGCGGTTCAGCACGACAGTTTGACCAGGCAGTAACCAGGACCAACAACCTATGACAGACCAGCAGGAACCGATACAGACAGTCGCCATTGAAAGCGAGATGAGGCAGTCTTATCTCGATTACGCCATGAGCGTGATCGTGGGCAGGGCCTTGCCTGATGTACGCGACGGGCTGAAACCGGTGCATCGCCGTGTACTGTTTGCCATGAGTGAGCTGTCCAACGACTGGAACAAGCCTTACAAGAAATCCGCCCGTGTGGTCGGTGACGTGATCGGTAAGTATCACCCCCACGGTGACTCGGCGGTCTATGAAACTATCGTACGTATGGCGCAGGATTTTTCCATGCGCTATACCCTGGTGGACGGGCAGGGCAACTTTGGTTCTGTCGACGGCGATTCTGCCGCCGCGATGCGTTACACCGAAATCCGCATGGACAAGATTGCCCATGAGTTGCTGGCAGACCTGGACAAGGAAACTGTCGATTTTTCTGAAAACTATGATGGCACGGAACAGATTCCGGATGTGCTGCCAACCCGGGTGCCGAACCTGCTGGTCAATGGCTCCTCGGGTATCGCCGTGGGCATGGCGACCAACATTCCACCGCATAACCTTGGTGAAGTGATTGATGGCACCATCGCCCTGATGGCCAATCCCGACCTGGAGATCGATGATCTCATGGAGTACATCCAGGGCCCGGATTTTCCGACAGCGGCACAGATCAGTGGTCGCGCCGGTATCGTCCTCGCTTACCGCACTGGTCGCGGCAAGATCTACATACGTGCCCGTGCCGACGTCGAGCAGAACGAAAAGACCGGTCGCCAGAGTATCGTGGTCACCGAAATTCCCTACCAGCTCAACAAGGCGCGCCTTATCGAGCGTATTGCCGAACTGGTCAAGGAAAAAAAGCTTGAAGGCATTTCCGAGTTGCGTGACGAGTCCGATAAGGACGGCATGCGCATCGTGATTGAGCTGCGCAAGGGTGAAGTGCCCGACGTGGTCCTGAACAATCTGTATGCCCAGACCTCCATGCAGATGGTGTTCGGCATCAACATGGTTGCCCTGGTCGATGGCGAACCGAAAACTCTCAATCTCAAGGAAATGCTGCAGGCCTTTATTCGCCATCGTCGCGAAGTGGTCACCCGTCGTACCAAGTACCTGCTGCGGAAGGCCCGTGAAAGAGGGCATATCCTGGAAGGGCTCGCGGTGGCGCTGGGCAATATCGATGAGGTGATCGAGCTCATCAAGTCATCCCCGAGTTCCGCCGAGGCCAAGGAAAAACTGCTGGCCAAAACCTGGGTGTCAACAGGGGTGGAAGCCATGCTGGCGGATGCCGGCCCCGATGCCTGTCGTCCCGACGAGCTGCCCGAGGAAATGGGGCTGCATGATGGTCACTACAAGCTGTCACCGGAGCAGGCCCAGGCCATTCTGGAATTGCGTCTGCATCGCCTGACCGGTCTGGAGCAGGAAAAACTGATCAGTGACTATGCTGACCTGATTAAGCAGATTGGTGAATACCTGGAAATTCTCGGCAACACCGAGCGCCTGATGACCGTGATCCGGGAAGAACTGGAAGCCATCCGCGAGGAATACAACGACGAGCGCCGCACCGAGATTACGGCTTCCAGCCATGATCTTACCGTTGAAGACCTGATCACCGAAGAAGATCGTGTAGTCACTATCTCCAAGGGCGGCTATGCCAAGAGCCAGCCACTCACGGACTACCAGGCCCAGCGCCGTGGCGGCATGGGCAAGGCGGCTGCCTCGGTCAAGGAAGAGGATTTTGTCGAGCATCTGCTGGTGGCCAGCAGTCACGACACCCTGTTGTGTTTCACCAGTGCCGGCAAGGTATTCTGGTTGAAGGTCTACCAGATTCCACTGGCTTCGCGAACGTCCCGCGGCAAACCCATTGTCAATATCCTGCCACTGGATGAAGGGGAGAGCATTACCAGCATGTTGCCTCTGCGTGAATATGAAGAGGGCAAGTTCATCTTCATGGCCACGACCAGTGGTACCGTGAAAAAAGTCCCGTTGCAGGCCTTTTCACGCCAGCGCAGTGTGGGCCTGATAGCCATCGAACTGGCAGAAGGGGATGTCCTCGTGAAAACTGCCATTACCGACGGCACCCAGGATGTGATGCTGTACTCCAGCTCCGGCAAGGTGGTGCGCTTCAAGGAAAGCGATGTGCGTGCCATGGGCCGCACCGCGCGTGGTGTCCGTGGTATTCGTCTGGAAGGCAATCACCACATGGTCGACATGATCATTCCGCAGCCAGAGGGCCAGATCCTGGCCGTGAGCGAGAATGGTTATGGCAAACGGACAGTGGTTGAGGAATTCCCGGTCAAAGGCCGTGGTGGTAAAGGAGTTATTGGCATTCAGGCCAGTACCCGCAACGGTGCCATCATAGGCGCAGTGCAGGTTTTTGCCGGTGATGAAATCATGCTGATTAGCGACAAGGGCACGCTGGTGCGGACCCGCAGTGAGGAAATCTCTTCCCAGGGCAGAGCCACCCAGGGGGTGCGCTTGATCAAGCTCAAGGTAGGCGAATCGCTGGTAGGCGTCGCCCGGGTTGAAGAGCCTGAGGTAGATCCCGAGGCGGTCACCAGTGAGGTTGACACACAGGACGACGGTGAACAGGATATGCCGTCGGCCGAGTGATGACGCAGATCCGCCCGGAAGACCGGGTCGCCTATCTTGGCCCTGAAGGAACCTATTCCCATGCTGCCATGCTGAAGTATTTCGGCAGCAGCCAGGTTGCCGTGCCCGTTGATGAAATTCCCAATGTCTTTCAGAGCGTGGCTTCAGGTGACTGTGTCTATGGGCTGGTGCCGGTGGAAAATTCCAGTGAAGGCTCGGTGACCCAGACTCTCGACTGCTTTGGCCAATATTCATTGCAGATCGTGGGTGAAGTCATGCTGCGAATTGAACACTGCCTGCTGGCCAGTAAAGCGACACAGGCTTCTGGCATTTTCCGCATCGTTTCCCACCAGCAGTCGCTGGGCCAGTGCCGGCACTGGCTGGCAAGCCACTATCCTGATGTCGACAAAATTTCCCTGTTCAGTAATGCCGAAGCGGCACGCTCTGCCGCAAACCAGCCAGGTATTGCCGCCATTGCCGGTCGTTCAGCCGCGGCGATCTACGGGTTGGATATCCTTGAGGAAAATATCGAGGATGTACACGACAATACCACCCGTTTTGCGGTGCTTTGCCAGGATCATGTCCCGGTCCCAACCGGCAAGGACAAATCCTCCCTGATTCTGGCTATTCGCAATGAACCCGGCGCGCTGTTTGACGCCCTGGAAGCCTTCAAGATTCATGCCGTCAACCTGATCAAGCTGGAGTCGCGACCGTCACGCAAGGAAGCCTGGTCCTATTCATTCTTTGTTGATATTGACGGCCATCGGGATGATGCCAATATTCGCGCCGCCCTGGCCGAAGTGGACAAGCATGTACTTGAGTGTCGCGTGCTGGGATCCTATCCGGCCGCCCGCACCGAGTAACAGGCAAAGCGCACGTGAATCATCAGCTTTCCGGCAAAAAACTCGTCATCATCGGCCCAGGTCTTATCGGGGGTTCCGTAGCTCGCGGTATTACCCGGGCAATTCCCGACTGCGACATTGTGGTGGTGGGACGCCAGCAAACGGTGCTTGAGCAGATAGTGGCAGATGGTAACGCCGGTGGCTGGTCCACCGATGTCGGGCTGGCCTGCCGTGATGCAGATCTTGTCCTGGTCTCCGTACCCAGCCTGACAGTTGAGGCTGTGCTGCGGGAAATTGGCAGCACAGCTGCAGTTGTCACGGATGCTGCCAGCGTCAAAGGCGAGATCATACAGGCTGCCCGACGTGTCTACGGTGAAGTGCCGGCTAATTTTGTGCCGGGTCATCCCATTTCCGGTTCCGAGCACAGTGGCTACGAGGCGTCATTTGCAGAATTGTTTCAGAACAAGAAAACCATTCTGACGCCATTGGACAATACCGATGCCCATGCCGTGGCCCTGGTCACGGCGCTCTGGGAAAGTCTCGGATCAGAGGTGCTGACCATGACGGTGCCGCACCATGATGCTGTACTGGCAGCCACCAGTCATTTGCCACACCTGCTGGCCTTTGCCCTCGTGGATACGCTCTCAAAGAAGGGCACCAGTGAAGAGATTTTCCGCTATGCTGCAGGCGGTTTCCGCGACTTTACCCGGATTGCCTCCAGTGATCCCCAGATGTGGCATGACATCTTCATGACCAACGGTGAAGCCACGGTGGCTGTGATGGATGAGTATATTGAAGACCTGTACCGGCTTCGCAGGGTTATTCTGGACAGGAATTCGAATGAACTGATGACGACTTTTTCCCGCGCCAAAAAATCCCGGGACCGATTTCTCGAATACCTGGCAGCCATTGATCTGTCGCAAACTGGGTCGCACTGACCCCGCCAACAACCTCATGGATTCAACTACTAGTACCTGTTATGTCTGATCTCGTTTTTACCGTCCAGCCTGGAGGCCACCTAAGTGGTGATTTCCGGGTCCCTGGTGACAAATCCATTTCCCACCGCTCCATTATGCTGGGCGCCATTGCTGAAGGGGAGACCACGGTTGAGGGTTTTCTCGAGGGTGAGGACAGCCTGGCAACGCTACAGGCGTTCCGTGACATGGGCGTCGACATTGGCGATGTCGTCCAGGGCAAGACCCGCATCCGTGGCGTTGGCTTGCACGGACTGTCAGCCCCGGCCGCCCCTCTGTACCTGGGTAATTCAGGCACCTCAATGCGCTTGTTGTGCGGTTTGCTGGCAGCGCAGTCCTTTTCCAGTACCCTGACCGGGGACAAGTCGCTGTCCGGCAGGCCCATGCGCCGTGTCGCAGATCCGCTCATCAACATGGGCGCTAGGCTCACCCTGCGTGACGGCGGTGTCGCACCAATCGAGATTGCGCCTGGCAAACTCCACCCCATTGTGTTCGACATGCCGGTGGCCAGTGCTCAGATCAAGTCCTGCTTGATTCTGGCGTCCCTGTATACCGATCCCGCCGATGGTAGTACCGTGATCCAGGAACCTGCGCCATGTCGCGATCACACGGAACGCATGTTGCGCGGATTTGGCTACCCTGTCACCACGGAGGGTGCACGTATCAGTGTCAGTGGCGGTGGCAAACTGACCGGCTGTCATATTGATGTGCCGGCAGACATCAGTTCAGCGGCTTTCTTTCTTGTGGGGGCCTCCATTGCCAAAGGCTCCGATATACTGCTGCGCCATGTCGGCATCAATTCGACCCGGACGGGGGTAATCAATATCCTTCTGGCCATGGGGGCCGACATCACCCTGGAAAACTCCTGCGAAGCCGGTGGCGAGCCCGTCGCCGATATCCGGGTCAGGTACGCGCCGCTCAAGGGCATCAATATCCCCCTGGAACAGGTGCCTTTGGCCATCGACGAATTTCCGGCCTTGTTCATTGCCGCGGCCTGTGCGGAAGGCACGACAGTGCTGAGCGGCGCTGAGGAATTGCGCGTCAAGGAAAGTGACCGTATCCAGGTCATGGCTGACGGCCTGGCGACACTGGGCGTTGATCATGCGGTGAAACCGGATGGTATTGTCATCCACGGCGGGGGCGGTTTTGGCGGTGGGGAGATCAACAGTCACGGTGACCACCGCATTGCCATGGCTTTTACCATGGCTGCACTGCGGGCCAGGAGCGACCTTGTCATCCGCGATTGCCACAACGTGGCGACGTCCTTTCCGGGCTTCTGTGAACTGGCCAGCCAGGTCGGTGTCACCCTGAAAACCGACGAGCACTAGGCACATGGCGCAGTCCAGCAATGTGCCGGTAATCACCATTGACGGACCCAGTGGCACCGGCAAGGGGACTATCAGCCAGTTGGTGGCCGACCACCTGGGCTGGCACCTGCTGGACAGTGGGGCACTGTACCGGGTGGTTGCGATCGGTATTCAGCATAAGGGTATTTTATCTAACAAAATCAATGAGATATGTGACTTTGCCCTGGCCATGACCGTCACATTCTCGAGTGAATTCAAGGGCTCCGTCACCCTTGATGGCGAGGAAATCTCCGCCCAGGTACGCCTGGAGCAAACCGCTGAAGCGGCCTCACAGGTCGCAGCCATCCCCGAACTACGCCAGGTCCTCCTTCAGCGCCAGATCGATTTTCGCCAGCCACCGGGTCTGGTAGCGGACGGGCGCGATATGGGGACCGTCGTTTTCCCCACAGCAGGCCTCAAAATCTACCTCACAGCCAGTCCTGAAGAACGGGCGCATAGGCGATATAACCAGTTGATAAATAAGGGGGTTAGTGTTAATCTGCGCGCCCTTTTGCAGGATATCGCAAGCCGGGATGAGCGGGATGCCAACAGGGCAGTTTCTCCTCTCCGTCCGGCCCAGGATGCGCTCGTTATCGATACTACTTCCCTGAGCATCGACGAGGTCTTTGAAAAAGTCTTTGCCGAAGCCGGAAAACGGTTTCCCGAGACGAACGCCCAGGCCTGATTTTCTGTTTCCGGCTCGCCATTCGATGGTCTCGATGGTGGAGGTATGAGAACAGGGCAGGTCGCGAAAGAACCCCATTCATTCAGGTCCAGCCAGACCGGTTTGAACGGTTAATCTAATCAGACCCGTGCAGGCTGGTGCGCGGCAGACAGCAGCAAAACCCTATACTCAATTTGGTGCTGTATACAGGAAAACATTATGAGCGAAAGTTTCGCAGAACTTTTTGAAGAAAGTTTAAAAGACATCGACATGAAACCCGGCTCCATCGTGACCGGGACCATTATTGACATCGATTCTGAGTGGATCACTGTCAATGCCGGCTTGAAGTCCGAAGGCGTGATTGAACGCCGCGAATTCGAGAATGAAAGCGGAGAATTTACACTGCAGATTGGCGACGAGGTCAAAGTGGCTCTCGATGCCGTGGAAGACGGGTTTGGTGCCACCAAGCTGTCCCGCGAAAAAGCCAAGCGTGCAGAGTCCTGGATGGTGCTCGAACAGGCCTTTGAAAAAGACGAACCTGTCATGGGTATCATCAATGGCAAGGTCAAGGGCGGTTTCACTGTTGATGTGAACACGATCCGCGCCTTCCTGCCGGGTTCACTGGTTGACGTACGTCCGGTACGCGAAGTGGACCACCTTATGTACAAGGAACTGGAATTCAAGCTGATCAAGCTGGACCAGAAACGCAACAACGTCGTGGTTTCCCGTCGTGCAGTCCTGGAATCTGTCAACACGGCCGAGCGTGACGAACTGCTCGCCAGTCTGCAAGAAGGCCAGAACGTCAAGGGTGCGGTCAAGAATCTCACCGATTACGGTGCCTTCGTGGACCTGGGTGGTGTCGACGGCTTGCTGCACATTACCGACATGTCTTGGAAGCGTATCAAGCATCCGAGCGAAATCGTCAACGTGGGTGACGAGATTGACGTCAAGGTCCTCAAGTTCGACCGTGAGCGTAACCGCGTATCTCTTGGCTTGAAGCAGCTGGGTGAAGATCCCTGGATCGATATCAAGAGTCGTTACCCGGAAAACACCAGGGTCAAGGCGGTTGTCACCAACCTGACCGACTACGGCTGTTTTGCCGAGCTGGAAGAGGGTGTGGAAGGTCTGGTACACGTCTCAGAAATGGACTGGACCAACAAGAACATTCATCCGTCCAAGCTGGTGCAGCTGGGTGACGAAGTGGAAGTGATGATTCTGGACATCGACCAGGAGCGTCGCCGCATCTCCCTGGGCCTGAAACAGTGTCAGCAGAATCCGTGGGACGTGTTCGCCGAGAAGTTCAAGAAAGGCGATCGCATTTCCGGCAACATCAAGTCCATCACCGATTTCGGTATCTTTATCGGCCTGGAAGGCGATATCGACGGACTGGTACACCTGTCAGACATCAGCTGGGAAGAGCCAGGTGAACAGGCCGTGCGCCAGTACACCAAGGGCGACAAGCTCGATACCGTGATCCTGTCGGTTGATCCTGAACGTGAGCGTATCTCTCTGGGAATCAAACAGCTTTCCGACGACCCGTTTGCCAACTTCGCCGGCCAGAACGAAAAGAACAGCATCGTGAAAGGCACCGTGAAGGAAGTGGACGCCAAGGAAGCCATCATTACTCTGTCCGATGGTATTGAAGGCGTCCTGAAGGCGTCTGAAATCAGCCGTGACCGCGTGGAAGATGCCCGCAACGCCATTAACGTCGGTGAAGAAGTTGAACTGATGGTGATTGGTGTCGATCGCAAGAACCGCGTAATCAGCTTGTCCATCAAGGCCAGGGAGATAGCCGAAGAGAAAGGTGCTGTTGAAGAGCACAAGAAACAGAGCGCGACCGTGGCCGCACCAACTACTGTCGGGGACCTGCTCAAGTCCCAGCTCGACAAGGAATAGTCACGCATTGCTGTTGATGCGCAATCTGTCTGTTAAATTTTGTGAAGGATGAGCCATGACCAAATCTGAACTGATTGACCAGATCGTCTCCAAGCAAACCCAGTTGTCTGCGAAAGATGTCGAGCTGGCTGTGAAGGCAATCATTTCCTATATGTCTGAAGTTCTGGCCGATGGAGGCCGGATAGAAATCAGGGGATTTGGCAGTTTCTCCCTGCATTACCGGGCGCCCCGTGTAGGCAGGAATCCGAAAACCGGCGAGCCGGTGGAACTGAGCGGTAAGTATGTTCCCCATTTCAAGCCGGGCAAGGAGTTACGGGACAGGGTCAACAGCAGTATGCAGGATGATACTCCTGCTCCTGAAGCAGTGCCGTTTTTGGAATAACACTGGTGTAGTTCAGGTAACGCAATGAAAGACGGCAGCTTTTCTTACAGGAAGCTGCCGTTTTTTTTCCTACAGGTCTTACCACCGTGAAAGGCTTCATACGTTTCATCACATTCCTCGTGTTTGTCGGCATCATATTGCTGGCGTTCCTGTTTGCCGTGAATAACACCACGAACGTCAGCTTGTGGCTTGGCACCAGCCTGCCACCCACCAGCGTGGGTGTGCTTGTGATCTGTGCCTTTGTTGCCGGTGGTTTGAGCGGCTTGTTGCTGGGCCTCGGGGTATTCCGAAATCTCAGGTATCAGTGGCGAATCAGGCGGCTCAATGCAGAACTGGAAAAATCCAGGGAAACTCAGCCTGCTGACAACAGAAAACCGGTTCGCCGGGGTTAAGAAACCGATAACGCATGGAAGAAAGTGTTTTCAAAGATGGCCTGCTGTACTTCCTGCTGCTGACTGCACTCGGGTTGGGGTGGTGGCTTGGTCGTCGTCGCGTGAGCGGATATGCTCAACGCGGAGGCACACCCAACAAGGACTATTTCATTGGCCTCAACTTCCTGCTCAATGATGAGCCGGATGATGCCATTGATATCTTTATTGAATCCCTGGAAATCAATTCCTCGACTCTCGACACCCATATGGCGCTGGGCACATTGCTGCGCCGGCGCGGCAAGGTTGATCGCTCAATCGCGGTTTACCAGGACCTGCTGGGCCGTAGCGGTTTCACCCGCGATGAGGTTAATGAAATCAAGATCAACCTGGTGCAAAGTTATATTTCGGCAGGCCTGCTGGACAGGGCAGAGCACCTGCTTGAAGAACTGCGTCAGGAGAAAGGTGGCATCAAGGTCAAGGCGTTGGTGCACTCCGCGCATGTCTATCAGCTGGAAAAGGACTGGGTGAACGGCGTCGCCGCGCTTACCGATCTGCTCAGGGTCTGTCCGCCGGGTAAGGGGCAGGAGTACCAGCATCTGGCTTCCCACTTTTATTGCGAGCTGGCTGAAATAGAACTCGATAACGGGCATATGTCCCAGGCTCGTGAGTATCTGCAGCAGGCCTGGAACCAGGATCGTGGCAATGTCCGTGTCAGTATCCTCAGGGGACATCTGGAACAGCGCTGCGGCAACTACGGCGAGGCCATCAAACAGTACCTGCAGGTCAAAAAGCAGGATTCCGTCTTTATGGCGGATGTTTTTTTCCCCTTACTGGAGTGTTATCGCAAAGCCGGTAAAACCAAAGGGCTGCACAAGTTCATAGAAAGCAGCCTGGAATCTGAAGACCATGCCTCCGTCCTGCTGGGGCTGGCCGAACACCTGGAGCAGGAAGAAGGATCCCAGGTGGCTATTAACTTTCTGCTGCGACGCCTGGAAAGAAAGCCCTCTCTGCGATTGCTGCACCAGGCTCTGGTGCTCAAGGCAGACCTGCCTGAGGATCATCCCGAGAATCTGGCCCTGTTCCAGCGGGTACTGAACAGTTATATCAACAGCAAGGCCCAGTATTGCTGTGAGAACTGCGGTTTTGAACTGAAGAGCCTGCACTGGCATTGCCCGAGTTGTTCGCGCTGGGGCAGCGTCAAGCATGTCATGGGTGTGCTTGGCGAATGACCGCCAGACAGCATTGCAGCAAGCCAATTGGAGATTGATTATCATGACTTCTGACAAGCCCGTTATTCTGGCCCTGGACTTCCCTGATGGCGCGACTGCCATGGCCATTGCCAACAAACTGGATCCCGCACTTTGCCGCGTCAAGGTGGGCAAGGAACTGTTCACCCGGGCCGGCCCCGATCTCGTCCGCCAGCTTTCCGCTGCGGGATTCGATGTATTCCTGGACCTGAAATACCATGACATACCCAATACAGTAGCTGGCGCGGTGTCCGCTGCAGCCGATCTCGGTGTCTGGATGGTCAATGTCCACGCCAGTGGAGGACGGGCAATGATGGAAGCGGCCCGCAACGCGCTGCCAGCCCATGGTGGCCCGCTACTGATTGCCGTGACCGTACTGACGAGTATGGGACAGGAAGACCTGGCGGAGATCAACGTGCCCCTGGCGCCGGATGCCCAGGTTCATGCGTTGGCCACCCTGACCAAAGATTGTGGCCTGGATGGTGTGGTGTGTTCCGCGAAAGAAACCCCGGATTTGCGCCAGGCAATGGGTGATGATTTTGTGCTCGTGACTCCCGGTATCCGTCCTGCTGGCGATAGCGCCAACGACCAAAAACGGGTGATGACACCCGCGCAGGCGATAGCCTCAGGCAGCAACTATCTGGTTATCGGCAGACCGGTGACGCAGGCTGATGATCCTGCGGCCAAACTGCAGGCCATCATGGCCGAAATCGCGGCTGGTTAAGCCACAGGCATTTTTTGCAAACTCTGCTACATTGACTCCAGCAGCCCTGGCTGCATCAACAGAAACAGACATGCATGGAGGCAATGTCATGAGTCAGTTTATCCGCAAGACCGGTGATGACCGGATTATCACCTGCTCAACCCATTTCATCAGAACCCCGCTCAGGATGCTGGTCATGCTGACCATGGTCCTGCTGTCCGGTGTACTGTTTGCACAGAACGCCCCAGACATTACCGGCGATCTGCAGGCGATAGAGATCGAACCGATCAATATCAATCGCGCTGATGCCGAAACTATTGCGCGTGTTTTACTTGGCATCGGCAACAGCAGGGCGGAAGCCATCGTGGACTACCGTGAGCAGTATGGTGAGTTTCACAGCCTGGAAGAACTGCAAATGGTGCGTGGTGTTGGGGAGGTCACCCTCAAAAACAATGCCGACAGGATACGCTTCGATTAGGCGAACAGTCCGGGGAAAAGGCGTTCAGGCGCCTTTTTCCTGCGTCCGGTTTTGTGTCACGGCATAAAGTTTGTCAGAATGCACTCCGTTTTCTGACTGCCTTGGCGTTATGCATGACAACGCTTTACCTGCTGCCTGTAGCTTTCCTGCTGACATTTGCCATCTGCCGCGTTGTGATCTACGCGGCCAATCGCAAGCAGTGGCTTGACCATCCCAATGATCGCAGTTCCCACCAGGATCCGACCCCTACCGGGGGAGGTATCGGCATTGTGCTGGGTTTTATCCTTTGCTTTCTGGCAGGATCCAGTGACGCCAATCTGGGTTTCAATCCGCTTTTAGTCCTTTTGCCGGCCGTTCTGGTAGCCGGTATCGGACTGGCTGATGATTTTTACAGCCTGGGCATCTGGTCCAGGCTGAGTGTCCAGCTCATTGCAGTTCTGTTGGTACTGGCCACGCTTGGCTTGCCTGTTATCCCGTTACCGACAATGATACTCTTGCCCGGGCCGGTGGCGTTCGCGTTGGCGGTTTTCGGGTTTATCTGGTTCATCAATCTGTTCAATTTCATGGACGGTATCGATGGCCTGGCAGGCGCAGAAAGCCTGTTTTTTTGCCTGGCTTTATATGGACTCTGCCTGCCGGGCCTGACACCGGATCTGGGCTATTTTGTCTTGCTGCTGTCTGCAACTGTGGCTGGGTTTTTGGTCTTAAACCTGGCGCCCGCCCGCATTTTCATGGGTGATGTCGGCAGTAACTTTCTGGGCTTTATGCTGGTTGTCATCAGCTTGTCAGTCACTTTGACGGGTCTAACCAATATCTGGGTTTGCCTGATACTGGCCGGCGTTTTTATAGTCGATGCCACGCTGACACTGATATCCCGTTGTCGCAGGGGTGAGAAATGGTACTTCGCCCATCGCGATCATGCCTACCAGCGGGCAACAGATGTGTTGGAGAGCCATGGCAAGGTCGTGGTAATCATTACCGTGATCAACCTGTGCTGGCTTCTGCCGTGTGCCTATCTTGCCCAGCGGTTTCCGGGTTACGGACTTTTCCTCTTGCTGTTGGCCTGGCTGCCCCTGGCTGCCGTGGTAACCCAGTCTGCGAAATTATCGGCAGGCACGCGTTCTGCCTGACGGACTCTTAATCCTGCATTAACAACCCTGTTCTACAATCTGTTGTGGGCATAGCTATGGCATGTTCAGGCTGTCGGGTATGTCGCATTTTTGGCATGACATAACAGATACACTCGGCAATATGGATTTCTTTGTCACGACATGACAGGTAATGTGAAACATGCCATCACGCAAGACTGACTATTTACCAGGAAGAAGGGGATAGCATGCTGATCAGGGAAGAGGTTGTGGAATCGCTGTTAAATAGGCAGATTCTCAAGCCGGATACCACATTGATGAGCACCTTCCTGTCAGGAAAAGCCGTATTGGTGGCAGGTGCTGGCGGCACGATTGGCGCGGCCTTGTGCAATCAGATTATCCAGCAGCAGCCAGCCACGTTGGTGCTCTACGAATTTTCCGAGCCCGCACTTCAGGCCATAACAGGCCAGCTTCGGCAGGTGCTTTCTGCGCAAAAACAGGTGTCACGCCTCAAAATAGTGCCTGTGCTGGCTTCCATCAATGATACTCCCAGGCTTATAGCCGCGCTGCAGCACCATCGCATCGACATCATTTTTCATGCTGCAGCGTACAAGCATGTCGACCTCATCGAGAAAAATGTATTCTCGGGTATCCAGAACAATATCTTCGGTACCCGGGTGCTGGGCCATGTCGCGCGCACCTGCGGTGTCGGCCATGTGGTCTTTGTCTCTACTGACAAGGCACATCAACCTAACAGCATCATGGGAGTGACCAAGCGCCTGGCGGAACAATGCCTGCTGTCGGCGGGCCCGGAACAGACAAGAACCCGTTTCTCAATCGTGCGATTTGGTAATGTGCTTGATTCCAGCGGCTCGGTCATCCCGCTGTTTCAGCAACAAATCCTGGGAGGAGGGGCGGTGACGGTAACCCACCCGGAAATGACACGCGAGTTTCTGACGGCCATTGAAGCCGCCCAACTGACCATACAGGCCGGTGCGATTTCCCGCGGTAAAGAAGTGTTTTCCTTCAAAATCTCCGAGCCGGTCCGCATCGTTGACTTGGCACGCAAGCTCATCGGTTTGTTGGGATACAGTGAGTGTAAAACGTGCAGTGACCTTGGTTGCCATTGTGAAAAAGGTATTCGCGTTCGCTACATCGGCTTGCGTGAAGGGGAATCGGAGGCATCTCTGAAAACGCCGCCGGGCCAGGCAATGGGCGTCACCCGTCATCCCAATATCTATACCCTGGCGAGTAAGCAGATAGATTCGGCAGTCTTTAGGGCCATACTGGTCAAGTTGGAAGAAGCTTGCGAACGGCAGGACGAAAGTGCAGCCCGCCATGCCCTGTACCGTGCCGCCAGGAATCTGAACAAGCGCTTGTCAGCGCCCAGGATGGCTGAGCTGCCATCCGAGAAATTTGCCGTCTGAATCCTGCTCAGTCGCCGCGACTTTCCTATCCTGGTTGTTAAAAACCCCAGAGACGCCTGTCTTACCTGGACTCAGCCTGTCACCTCTTGCACGGCGCCTCGGTAGCAACTTCATGGGCTCCTGTAAACCTGCCGGGTATTTTGGACACCAATGGCAGAAGGGGCGCAAACCAGCACGTGTGCTGACCATGACAGGCATGAAAGCTCGTAAAAGTGTCGGAAAAGGGGCTGGGAATCGGTGGAAAAGGGTGGAAAGTGGTGGATAGGCGGGGTGATACAGCGGGAAGAGGGAGGAAGAAATTGGCTGCCCAACCTGGACTCGAACCAGGAACCAAGTGATTAACAGTCACCTACTCTACCATTGAGCTATTGGGCAGCTACTCGGTTTTTTTGAGAACGCGAATACTAATTACTTATCCATGACGGGTCAATACTCGACCCGGATTTATTGCCCTGATTGCATGACGTTTTCCACTTTCCCGCCATTGCCGGTAATATAACTCGTTTACCTCCAGTCAGCAGCCCCCATGGACAAACTCTTCGAGCTCAAAGCCAAGTTCAGCCCCGCCGGTGACCAGCCAGCGGCTATCAGCGATTTGCTCGAAGGGCTGGAGGACGGTCTGGCCGCCCAGACCCTGCTGGGGGTAACCGGATCCGGTAAAACCTATACTATTGCCAACGTGATTGCCGAATCGCAGCGGCCGGCCCTCATCATGGCGCCCAACAAAACCCTGGCGGCGCAGCTATATGGTGAGTACAAGGAATTCTTTCCTCAGAATGCCGTGGAGTACTTCGTGTCCTACTACGACTACTACCAGCCTGAAGCCTACGTACCATCCTCGGATACCTATATCGAGAAAGACTCCTCGATCAACGACCATATCGAGCAGATGCGCCTGTCGGCCACCAAGTCCCTGCTGGAACGCCGCGATGTCATCGTGGTTGCCACGGTTTCCTCCATTTACGGCCTGGGCGATCCCAGCATGTACCTGAACATGGTCTTGCATCTGAACGTCGGGGGCAAACTGGATCAGCGTGCCTTGCTGCGTCGCCTGGCGGAACTGCAGTACAGCCGCAACGACATGGAACTGCACCGGTCCTCATACCGGGTAAGGGGGGATGTCATCGATATCTATCCTGCAGAATCCGACGTCAACGCGATCCGCATCGAACTCTTTGATGACGAAATAGAAAGCCTGGCCTGGTTTGATCCGCTGACGGGGGAAGTAGTCCAGCGTGTACCGCGCCTGACCGTGTTTCCCAAGTCCCATTATGTGACCTCCCGTGACCGGCTCCAGAATGCGGTGGAAGAGATCAAAATTGAATTGCAGGAACGCCTGGGCTATCTCGAACAGAACAATCGCCTGGTAGAGGCCCAGCGCTTGTCCCAGCGTACCCAGTTCGACCTCGAAATGATCCGGGAACTGGGTTACTGCACGGGGATCGAGAACTACTCGCGCTACCTGTCAGGGCGCAATGCCGGCGAACCGCCTCCTACCCTGTTTGATTACCTGCCACAGGATGCCATTGTGGTTGTCGATGAATCCCATGTCTCCATTCCGCAGATCGGAGCCATGTACAAAGGCGACCGTTCCCGCAAGGAAACCCTGGTCGAATACGGTTTTCGACTGCCTTCAGCCCTGGACAATCGTCCGTTACGGTTTGAGGAATGGGAGGCGCTCACGCCCCAGCTGATTTTTGTCTCTGCCACGCCAGGCCCTTATGAGGATGAAAAACAAGGGCAGTTGGTGCGGCAGGTGGTCCGTCCTACCGGCCTGGTCGACCCGGAACTGGAAGTTCGGCCGGCATTGCACCAGGTCGATGACCTGCTTTCCGAAGTCCGGCTGCGGGTAGAGAAGGAAGAGCGCGTGCTGGTTACCGTACTGACCAAACGCATGGCTGAAGACCTCACCGACTACCTGGCGGAAAACGGAGTCAGGGTGCGTTACCTGCATTCCGATATCGATACCGTGGAGCGTATGGAAATTATTCGTGACCTGCGCCTGGGCGTTTTTGATGTCCTCGTTGGTATCAACCTGCTGCGTGAGGGCCTGGATATTCCCGAGGTCTCGCTGGTGGCGGTCATCGATGCCGACAAGGAAGGTTTTCTGCGCTCGGAACGCTCATTGATCCAGACGGTAGGCAGGGCGGCCCGCAATCTTCATGGCAAGGCGATTCTGTATGCCGATGTCGTCACCGGCTCGATGCAGCGAGCAATTGATACCACCAATGCGCGCCGGGACATCCAGCTGGCCTTCAACAAGGAGCACAACATCACGCCAGCCGGTATTCGCAAGGCGGTATCCGACATCATGGAAGGCGCCTCCCATGCCCCCGGGGCCTCGAAAAAGCGCAGCTACAAGGATCTGTCCAGGGTGGCTGACGAGGGCGGCGACTACCAGTCCAGGCTGTCAAGCATGAGCCAGGCCGAACTGGGCAAGGAACTCGGCAAGCTGCAGGAAAAAATGTACGAACATGCCCGGAATCTAGAGTTTGAAGAGGCCGCCCGGGTCAGGGATCAGATCCAGTCGATCAACGAGCAGTTCATGCTCGGCTGACTGGCCAAACAGGCCGCGCTATATTGCTGTAATCCTTGTAGTTTATGGTCCTTGTCACTATAATCGCCACCTCTTTGACCGGCAGCGTCGGGACTGGGGCAGACAAGCGCCAAAAGCGTCTGGCAAGCCACAGAAAAAACCCGATAAATACCGGTAAAGATAAAGATAAAGATAAAGGGAAATCCGGCCTGATCTCAGATAACCCAGTGGTTACTGTATAGGCTGTTTCGGCGTTGATGGCAAAGCTAGTCTTTAGTTGATTAAGTTGACGTAAGTACTAGGCGCGTAGCTCAGTTGGTTAGAGCGCTACCTTGACATGGTAGAGGTCACCAGTTCGAATCTGGTCGTGCCTACCAATCCCCCGAATCCTTTCCAGGCAGGTCTGGCAAACAGACGTGTGATTTCCTTATTGCCGCAGGGCTGCTCGTCCTGCCCCAAGACAGCAAACATAGTATCCGGATCACCATGGTAGCCATAACACTGCCCGATGGCAGTCAAAAACAATTTGACGCTCCTGTCACCGTCCTGCAGGTCGCCGAGTCCATCGGCCCGGGCCTGGCCAAAGCCGCACTGGCCGGCAAGATAGACGGCGACATGGTCGATGTCAGTCATCTGATCGAGTCTGACAGCGAACTGTCGATCATTACCGGTCGTGATGAAGATGGTCTCGACATCATCCGGCACTCCTGCGCCCATCTCATGGCCAATGCTGTCCAGAACCTGTTTCCCGAAGCCCAGGTCACTATCGGTCCGGTGATTGAAAACGGCTTTTATTACGATTTTGCCTACGAGCGTCCTTTCACGCCGGAAGACCTGGAAGCCATCGAAAAGGAAATGACCCGCCTGGCGAAAGAGGATATCTCTGTTGAGCGTTCCATCCTAAGCCGTGATGAAGCTGTCGCCCTGTTTGAAAAAATGGGCGAAAAATACAAGGTGGAAATTATTGAAAGTATTCCGGGTGATGAAGCATTGTCCTTCTACAAGCAGGGCGAATTCATTGACCTGTGCCGCGGCCCGCATGTGCCTTCCACAGGCGCGATCAAGTCATTCAAGCTGATGTCGGTTGCCGGCGCCTACTGGCGTGGTGACTCACGCAACGAAATGCTGCAGCGAATCTATGGCACGGCCTGGAACGACAAGAAAGATCTCAAGCAGTACCTCCACATGCTGGAAGAAGCCGAGCGCCGCGATCACCGCAAGGTCGGCAAGCGGCTTGAACTGTTTCATTTCCAGGAAGAAGCGCCGGGGATGGTGTTCTGGCATCCGAAAGGCTGGGAGATTTATCAGATCATTCGCAAATACATGCAGCAGCTCTGGAAAGAAAACGGCTACAAGGAAATCAATACGCCGCAGCTGGTCGATTACTCGCTTTGGGAGAAGTCAGGTCATGCGGACAAGTTTGCGGAAGAAATGTTCAGCGTGGAATCCGACAACCGCATGTATGCCATCAAGCCGATGAACTGCCCGTGTCATGTCCAGGTCTTCAATCACGGCCTGAAAAGCTATCGCGATTTACCGCTGCGCCTGGCGGAGTTTGGCTCGTGCCACCGTTACGAACCTTCCGGTGCCATGCATGGGCTGATGCGGGTGCGCAGCTTCGTGCAGGACGACGGTCATATCTTCTGTGCCCGTGAACAGATCCAGAGCGAGGTGTCGGCGTTCATTGACCTGGTTAACCGGGTTTACAACGACTTCGGCTTTGATGAAGTCCTGCTGAAACTCTCCACTCGTCCCGAGCAGCGCGTCGGCGCTGATGAACTCTGGGATGAAGCCGAGCAGGCACTGGAGACAGCGTTGAACAACACCGGCAGGCCCTGGGATCTGCAGCCAGGCGAGGGCGCGTTCTATGGTCCCAAGATCGAATTTACCCTCAAGGATTGCATGGGACGCCACATGCAGTGCGGCACCATCCAGGTGGACTTCTCCATGCCAGGTCGTCTCGGCGCGGAGTATGTGACCGAGCGTAACGACCGTGCCACGCCGGTCATGCTGCATCGGGCTATCTTCGGTTCGTTTGAGCGTTTTATCGGGATTCTGATTGAACATTATGAGGGCGCCTTCCCGACCTGGCTTGCGCCGGAACAGGCGGTAGTCCTGAATATCACGGACAAACAGGCCGAATATTGTCAAAAAGTGGTGAATTCTTTGCAAAACAAGGGCTTCCGCGTCAAAGCTGACTTGAGAAATGAGAAAATCGGCTTTAAAATCCGCGAGCACACGCTTCAGAAGATCCCTTACCTGCTGGTAGTGGGCGACAAAGAAGTTCAAGCCGAGTCACTTGCTGTACGTGACCGCACCGGCAACGACCTGGGAGTAATGACTATCGATGAATTCTCGGTTTTATTGCAACAGGATGTAGAGCGTCTCGGTCGAGCCAATGAGGCTGCTGAAAACGCCTGAGATCATTCAAGCGGCATGTGTCTGAAGCAATAGTTAACGTGAAATAAAACGGAGAATCGTATTAACAAGAGAGATAGCGACAAGTCCAGAAAGGCCCAGGTAAACGAAGAGATCAGTCATGATCCGGTTCGTTTGATTCTTTCCGACGGTACACAGCAAGGTGTTGTTCCCCTCGCAGAAGCCCGTGCTGCAGCAGAAGCTGATAAGCTGGACCTTGTTTTGATTTCACCCGAAGCTGACCCGCCTGTTTGCAAAATCATGGATTACGGCAAACATGTGTTCGAGCTCAAGAAACAAAAAGCGGCGAACAAGAAGAAGCAGAAGGTCATTCACGTTAAAGAAATGAAGTTTCGTCCAGGGACGGAGGAAGGAGGTTATCAGGTAAAACTGCGCAACCTGATACGTTTCCTAAGCGATGGGGACAGGGCCAAGGTGTCATTACGATTCCGCGGCCGAGAAATGGCCCATCAGGAGCTGGGTGCCGAGATGATGCAACGCATCAAGGAAGATCTCGCAGAATATGGCTCTGTCGACCAGGAACCCAAGATGGAAGGTCGTCAGATTGTCATGGTTCTGGCCCCGCTCAAGAAAAAGAAGCAGTAACTCTTTCCCATTCTGATACCGGATATCTCCTGTAACAGGCAGGGGAGGGAAGCTGTTTCACTTTTATTAATCTACAGGCCCGGCCAGCGGGTAACTGTAAATGCGGAGTATGAAAAATGCCCAAAGCAAAAGTACACAGCGGCGCGTCAAAACGGTTCAAAAAAACCGGCGCCGGTATTAAGCGTAAAAGCGCTTATAAAAGCCATATCCTCACCAAAATGACGACCAAGCGTAAGCGTCAGTTGCGGGGAACCCAGGTAGTTAATCCTGCGGATCTCGGCAATGTGAAACGCATGCTGCGTCTTGATTAATCGTTAACAGAGGAGAAGAACAATGGCTAGAGTTAAACGTGGCGTCGTTGCGCGTCGCCGACACAAGAAAGTTTTAAAACAGGCTAAAGGTTACTACGGTGCCAGAAGCCGGGTGTTTCGTGTTGCCAAGCAGGCTGTTACCAAAGCAGGTCAGTATGCTTACCGCGATCGCCGGGTCAAGAAACGTGTATTCCGCGGTCTGTGGATTACCCGTATTAACGCCCAGTCCCGTGAACTTGGCATGTCCTACAGCCGTCTCATTGCCGGCCTGAAGAAAGCCAACATCGACATGGACCGCAGGGTTCTGGCTGACCTGGCCATGAACGACAAGGCTGCTTTTGCTGCTGTCGTTGACCAGGCCAAAGCTGCCCTGGCGGCTTAAACCCATGGCATTGGTTGTCCCTGTTCTCCCGTCAGGGCAGGACAGGTGCCGCCAGCCTGGTTTTACCTGCCACAGGACTTCCGTCCGGCATGGATAATCTCAATACCCTGACCAGCGACGCCCTTGCGGCGATTGAACAGGCCCCTGATGTTGCGGGACTGGAACAACTGCGTGTGCAGTTTCTGGGTAAAAAAGGGTCACTTAGCGAATTACTGAAAGGCCTCGGCAAACTGGATCCGGCGGTACGGCCCCAGGCCGGTGCCGCCATCAACGTGGCAAAAAACCAGGTGCTGGATGCCCTGGAAGCACGTAAACAAATTCTCAGCGCCGAGGAAACCGCCAGCAAGGAACTGGCAGAAGCTGTAGATGTCACCCTGCCTGGTCGTCGACAGGGCAGCGGTGGTCTTCATCCCGTGACCAAAACCCTGCAGCGCATCGAGGCGATTTTCACTTCAGCCGGATACGACGTGGTGCAGGGGCCGGAGATCGAAGACGACTACCACAATTTCGAAGCCCTTAATATTCCCGCCCATCATCCCGCCCGCGCCATGCACGATACTTTCTATTTTGGTAACGGCATGCTGCTGCGCACGCATACGTCCACGGTGCAGGTGCGGGTCATGGAAACCGGCGAGGCGCCGTTCCGTTTCATTTGCCCCGGACGGGTCTATCGCTGTGACTCCGACCTGACACACACGCCTATGTTCCACCAGGTGGAGGGCATGCTGGTCGATGAAGATGTCACCATGGCGGATCTCAAAGGCCTACTGGCAGAGTTTCTGCAGGTATTTTTCGAGGCTGAACTGGCCGTGCGTTTCAGGCCATCGTATTTTCCGTTTACAGAACCCTCCGCCGAGATCGATGTGCAATGCGTGTCATGCAAGGGCGCTGGTTGCCGGGTTTGCAGCCAGACCGGCTGGCTGGAAGTGGGTGGATGCGGCATGGTCCACCCCAATGTCCTGAAGGCCTCGGGCGTTGATACCGAAAAATTCACCGGCTTTGCCTTTGGCATGGGCGTGGATCGTCTCGCCATGCTGCGTTACCAGATCAATGACCTGCGCCTGATGTTTGAGAACGACCTGCGTTTCCTGCGGCAGTTCAGCGAAGGCAAGAGGGGCTAGCCATGCAATTCAGTGAACAGTGGCTGCGCGAATGGGTCAATCCCGACACCGATACCGATGATATTGTGGCCCGCCTGACCATGGCCGGGCTGGAAGTCGATGGTGTCTCGCAGGCCGGCAAGGCCTTTACCGGTGTCGTAGTGGCCGAAGTCACCGCTGTCCAGCCACATCCGGATGCTGACAAGTTGCGGGTCTGCCAGGTGAATACCGGCAGCGAAACCTGCCAGGTCGTCTGTGGCGCCCCCAATGTCGCTGCCGGCCAGAAGATCCCGTTTGCTACCGTTGGTGCGGTACTGGGCGATGATTTCAAGATCAAGAAGGCTAAACTGCGGGGGGTTGAATCCTTCGGCATGGTCTGTTCCGAAGAGGAACTCGGGCTGGCGGAAAAGTCCGACGGCATCCTGGTGTTGCCGGCCGATGCGCCGCTTGGTGAAGATGTCAGGCAGTATCTGAATCTCGACGATGCGCTGATCGAAGTGGATCTGACGCCCAACCGCGGCGATTGCCTGAGCCTCAACGGTATCGCGCGCGAAGTGGGCGTGCTGGTTTCCCTGCCGGTCACCCGCCCGGCGATCAATGCCGTACCGGAAACCCTGTCAGATACGCTCCCCATTACCCTGAGCGCCAGCGATGGCTGTCCGCGCTATCTTGGTCGTGTCATTCGTAATATCAACCAGGATGCGGTATCACCCCGCTGGATGCAGGAAAAACTGCGTCGCAGTGGCATCAAATGCATAGATCCAGTAGTGGACGTGACGAATTATGTCCTCATGGAACTGGGGCAGCCCATGCATGCGTTCGACCTGGACAAGCTTGCCGGTGGAATTGATGTGCGCTATGCGGCAGACCAGGAAAAACTGACCCTGCTCGACGGCAAGGAAGTTGCCTTATCCACTGATACGCTGGTTATCGCTGATCAGGACAAGGCGCTGGCCATCGCCGGAGTCATGGGCGGCCTGGACAGCAGTGTGCAGGCATATACCAAGCATATCTTTCTAGAGAGTGCCCATTTTGCGCCTGCTGTCATCGCCGGCAAAGCCCGGTCCTATGGCTTGCAAACCGACGCCGCCCATCGTTTTGAACGCGGCGTGGATTACAACCTGCCCAGGGAAGCCATGGAACGTGCCACACAGCTGCTGCTGGATATCGTCGGCGGAGAACCAGGGCCAATCACCGAAAGCACTGACAACCCGCCGCAAGACCGTACTGTCACACTGCGCGCAGAACGCATTACCCGTATTCTCGGCATCAGCCTGCCAGCAGAGCAGGTGGAAAGCATCCTGACCGGCCTGGGGCTTGAGCTGATCAGCAGGGATGTCCAAAGCTGGACCTTTGGTGTGCCATCCTGGCGTTTTGATATTGCCATTGAGGAGGACCTGGTCGAGGAAATAGCGCGTATCTACGGCTACAACAATCTGCCAGTGACCGAGGCGCGCGGTCATTTTGCGTTAAAGCCCCAGCCGGAAGGCCTGGTAGGCCTCACTGCGGTGCGCAACAGGCTGACCGCTCAGGGTTACCAGGAAGTCATTACCTACAGTTTTGTTGACAGCAAGCTGGAGCACATCCTGGGGACCGACCCGGAGACAATATTGCCGCTAACAAATCCAATTTCCCAGGACATGGATGTGATGCGAACCAGCCTCTGGCCAGGCTTGCTGGGCGCGCTCAAGCACAATTTTCACCGCCAGCAGGGGCGGGGCAAGATATTTGAATCCGGACTCGTATTTTACAATATAAACAATAAATTAGAGCAGAAAGCTAAAGTAGCTTCTCTGATCTGGGGCGAGGCCATGCCGGAACAGTGGGGGGTTAAAGACACTCCCGTGGACTTCTTTGATCTGAAAGGGGATCTGGAATCGCTGCTGGAGATGACCCTCGACCGCGACAGTTTCACCTTGGCCGCTGATCGTCATCCCGCACTGCAGCCTGGCCAGACCGCTCGCTTGCTGCGTCAAGGCAAGCCGGCAGGGTGGCTTGGTGCACTGTCAGCCTCAGCACAGCAACACATTGATATCCCAGGGAAAATTTACCTTCTGGAGCTGGACCTGGAGACGCTGGCACCAGCACAGCTGCCGGTTTTTGCCCCGCTGTCGCGCTTTCCTTCCGTACGCCGGGACCTGGCCTTGCTGGTATCTGCCGACCAGGAAACCGGTGCTATTCGCCAGGCGCTTATGGCAGCGGGTGGTGAGAACCTGAAAGACCTCGTTATTTTTGATGTTTATCAGGGCCAAAATATTGAAAAAACTAAAAAAAGCCTTGCAATAGGCTTGACCTTACAGCATCCTTCACGCACTCTAACCGATAAAGATGTAAACGCAATAATTAATAACTGTATCAAGGTCCTAGAAGCACAATTTAATGCAGAATTAAGGATGTGAAGCCTCCCCAACAGGGCGACAATAAGCGAAAATCGCCGTAAATCTGGAATCCGGATTCATACCACATCAGCAAGTATCAGGATCTGTTAAAAACAATAATAAGCAAGAACTGACCGGTTAATGGGGCAATTGCCCGGGTTATTACAGTATAGGTAGAAAGCGATGTCCGGTGGTGCACTGACAAAAGCAGAAATGGCCGAACGCCTGTTCGATGAAATGGGTCTGAACAAGCGTGAAGCGAAAGAGCTTGTTGAGCAGTTTTTTGAGGAAATCCGGCTTTCACTGGAAGACAATGAACAGGTCAAGCTGTCAGGTTTCGGCAATTTCGACCTGCGCGACAAGCGCCAGCGTCCGGGTCGCAACCCGAAAACCGGTGAAGAGATTCCTATCCAGGCACGACGAGTTGTCACTTTCAGGCCCGGTCAGAAACTGAAATCAAGAGTTGAGAACTATGCTGGAACCAAGCCATAACGCCGAACTCCCGGAAATTCCTGCGAAGCGCTACTTCACCATCGGTGAGGTGAGCGAACTTTGTGATGTGAAGCCTCATGTTCTGCGCTATTGGGAGCAGGAATTCAGCCAGCTAAAGCCGGTCAAGCGCCGCGGTAACCGCCGCTATTACCAGCGCCAGGACGTCATGCTGATTCGCCAGATTCGCGAATTGCTGTATGAACAGGGCTTTACCATCGGTGGTGCGCGTCAGCGCATGTCCGGCGCAGAAATGCCGGAAGAGAAACCGGTCGTGAACAAGGCCGTCGTCCAGGACCTGATCATTGAAGTGGAAGAGGCCCTTAGAGACCTGTCCTGATCAAGCAAGGTTAGTACCCCGCTAGACCTTCCAATTTTCCAGATTAAAGAACACGCCAAAACTGGTATCATGCACCGGTTTTTTACCGATCAAGTCGGAGTGTAGCGCAGCCTGGTAGCGCACCACACTGGGGGTGTGGTGGTCGTCGGTTCAAATCCGGCCACTCCGACCATTTTTATCAATGAGTTACAGAGTTATCCTCTTCGATTAATCACCTTACTTGGTGATTAGCCAACAAATAGCCAACATATTTATTCTAGATTTGCCGCCCTGAAATAATTATCAATTATTTTCCGGTCTCATGATCCACTCTAATTATGGCCATCACTAACTCTTGCCTAACCTGTCAATGTTTGTGGTCGAGCTATGGCTTATTTTAGGAATGCAAAAGCTATTAATCTTATCTCTTCTCACTATTGGCTCCTGCTTTTGGCCAGAATCCACTAGATGAAACTTATTCGCACAGCCATAGATCTTTGTAATGAACAGATTCAAGAAAGCCCCCACTGCGCGCCCAAACTCAACGAGCGAGTTCTACCCTGATTCACATTGGTGTTGTCTAGCGATGGCCTTTCCAGAGATGGAAAACTCAGACCGATTTAGGCAAGAAACATTTTTGAAAAAAATTGCTGATTTTTTTGTCTGCTCAGTGTCTGCTTAGGCGTGTTAGCGGA
>Ga0181568_10000877_pt1 | contig 27479 bp, 30 predicted proteins | sample 101ome_20_FD_133758 | JGI IMG/M metagenome (GOLD analysis project Ga0181568, IMG submission 133758) | Coastal salt marsh microbial communities from the Groves Creek Marsh, Skidaway Island, Georgia - 101404AT metaG (megahit assembly) | ecosystem: Environmental > Aquatic > Marine > Intertidal...
CACTCGATTCATTCGACTTATGAAGCAACTACTTTTGCCTTTTTCCTTTGTGTCGAATTTTTTTACTTAGATTTAGATTAACAATGTCGATTTACAATCCCTAGAGGTTTTCTATCAATTACTCGTTGTTAGATCGCCTTAAATGTCATTAAAGCCATCGAGAGAAGTAAAGAGTTTTGCTTATAAGGCAAAAAATGAATGGTCTTTTCACTCTAAAAAGTAAAAGGTAGATAGGAAGTTAAGCACAAGGTCAATTACCCACGACAATTGGCAGTAAAAGCTTGATGAGCCAAGTGGAAATTCTGAGTTTTCTTGCCAAAAAAAGCTAGAAACTCATCAAAATCAAAAAACTCAATTTCAAAAAAAATATGTTAAAAATACCTTTCAATAATAAGTAATACCTTAAAAAATGAAAGATAAAAAGTTGTTAAAACAAATTAGAATTCCAAAAATACAAGGCATTAAAATAAAATCCTGAATTAGAATAATAAAATTTTTAGCCTAATTCATGCTGAAATTAACCCTCCCTAAGTAATCCATAAAAAACATATGATTCTTGTTCTGCACCGAGACTGGAAAACGCTCTTTTAATTTGGGTAATAACATACTATATTCTTCTACTAAATCAATCCTAAAACTGAGAAATAAATATCTGTGGTTGGGTGAATAATAATTTATGGTTTTTCCAAGCCAACTGTTGGAAATTCAAAATACTGTATGATATTGTTAATAATCCTTTAGAGCCCCTATTGTACCCAAAGATCAGAAGTAGTAAATTCGTTTTAAAAATAGGATTATGGCAGACTCAAATGAAGCAAAAAAGAAAGCTTTGCAGCTTACACTAGATAAGCTAGACAAAACCTACGGCAAAGGAGCAGTGATGAAAATGGGTGATGAAGCAATCGAAGAAGTAGAAGCCATTTCTTCTGGATCTATTGGATTGGATTTGGCCTTGGGTGTGGGCGGATATCCGCGTGGTAGGGTGATCGAGATCTACGGCCCAGAGTCTTCGGGAAAAACCACCCTTACCCTTCATGCAATTGCCGAATGCCAAAAAGGCGGTGGTATTGCCGCCTTTATAGATGCAGAGCACGCCTTTGACCGTTTTTATGCCGAAAAATTAGGTGTAGATGTGAGCGAACTCATCATTTCCCAACCTGACCATGGCGAACAAGCTTTGGAAATAGCAGACAACCTCATCCGCTCGGGTGCAATAGATATTGTAGTAATCGACTCCGTAGCAGCACTCACCCCCAAAAGCGAAATAGAAGGTGAAATGGGCGACTCAAAAATGGGCCTCCACGCCAGACTGATGTCCCAAGCCCTTCGTAAACTTACGGCCTCCATCAGCAAAACTAACTGTACCGTGTTTTTCATCAACCAACTCCGGGAAAAAATAGGGGTGATGTTCGGCAATCCCGAAACCACAACCGGAGGAAATGCCCTCAAATTTTACGCTTCCGTTCGTTTAGACATTCGTCGTTCAACCCAGATCAAAGGGGGTGACGCAGAAGTAATGGGAAATAAAACCCGTGTCAAAGTGGTCAAAAACAAAGTTGCTCCACCCTTCCGGACTACTGAGTTTGACATTCTTTATGGAGAGGGCATCTCCAAAATGGGGGAGATAATAGATCTGGGAGTCAACTATGAAATTATCAAAAAATCTGGTTCTTGGTTTAGCTATGGTGATACCAAGCTTGGTCAAGGTCGTGATGCAGTCAAAGACCTGCTGGAAGATAATGTCGAACTAATGGAAGAACTTGAAACCAAGATCATGGAAACTGTAAGAGCTATAGAATAAAACCATCCACAATCCCCTAAAAGTCATTGAACCTATCAAGCTTTAAAACAAAAATGTCAGAGCTGACCACTGCCCTGAGACCCTTTTTTTTTCTGATCGATTTTGAACTGGAAAAACCAGTGATCTGCCCCATAGAGGATGCAAAGCGTCTAGGATTTAAATTTGAAGTCAAAGATTTTCGAAATTTCAAACACCAAAAACGAAGAATAAACCCTTTGGCACTGTCTATCGCTCCCATTCCCAAAACAACTTATGCCAAAGCTTACCATAAAGTTAAGGATGAAATCTGTCAGGGTAATACCTTTTTACTTAATCTTACCTTTCCATCGGTTATCCAAAACCAACTGGATTTGGAAGATGTTTTTCACTTGGCCAAAGCCCCCTACAAACTCTTATACCAAAATCGATTCGTGATCTATTCACCCGAGTGCTTCATCAAAATCAAAGATGGCTTCATCTATTCCTATCCCATGAAAGGTACTATCGATGCCGAACAGCCCAAAGCAAAAAGGAAACTGGAAACCGACCCAAAGGAGATCAACGAACACAACACTATCGTAGATCTGATCCGCAATGACCTCTCCAAGGTCTCTAAAGAAGTAAGCGTAACCCGATTCCGCTACTTGGACAAAATTAAAACACAAAAAAAAGAAATCTACCATACCAGCTCGGAAATTAAAGGCAAACTCCCCACCGACTGGAAAAAAAAATTGCCAGAAATTCTTCTAAGTATGCTCCCTGCTGGATCGATCTGTGGTGCCCCCAAAGCAAAAACCGTCTCCATCATTCAAGAGGTAGAACAAAGCCCAAGAGATTATTATACTGGAATCTTTGGCTATTTCGACGGAGAAAATTTAGACAGTGCGGTCAACATCCGCTTCTTAGAAAAGAAGGAGGACCAACTGATTTATCGCAGCGGTGGAGGCATTACCTTTCTCAGCGATCTGGAATCGGAATACAACGAATTGATAGAAAAGATCTATGTACCCGTTGTTTGAATCCCTTTGTGTCCAAGACGGTCAACTACTAAATCTACAATGGCACGAAGATCGTTTTCAAAACAGCTATATGAAATACTATGGAAACCCAAGCCCTTTTTATCTATTGGAAGGCCTGAGTATCCCTGCCAATTTTGCACACGGAAAAGTGAAACTGCGAATACTATACAATCATCAGGATCGAAATTTCCATTTTGAACACTACCAAACACAAAAAATCAAAAGCCTAAAGTTGGTCTATACTGAAAAATTGGACTACTCCCATAAATATATTGAGCGCGAAAATTTAAACGCCTTGTTTACACAAAAGGGCGAATGTGATGATGTGTTGATAGTGAAAAAAGGAATGATAACGGACAGTTCTTATGCCAATGTGGTGTTTTTTGACGGGAAGGATTGGTGGACACCCAAAACTCCCTTACTGAAGGGCACCTGTCGAGCGCGACTTTTACATCAAGGGATTATCAATGAAGTCTTGTTGGAAGTGAATGACATAAAAAACTTCAAGGGTTTAAAACTGGTCAATTCCCTTCGGGATATGGATCAAGGTATGATCCCCATTGACAGCCTCGTTTACTAAGCTGTTTTGGTTGCTTTTTTCCATACTTCGATGGCATCGACTGCCATTTGTCTAGGATCGTTTTGTAATTCAGAATGGATCAGATCATAGGTTTTTTGCTGTAACTCAGGGATATCATTTTCCGTAAGTCCCGCGGTGGAAAGAGGCGAATGTATGTCAACTCGGAGCTGCCCAGGATAACCATGGGTGGTGTACCAAGGAAATTTTCTTTTACAGTCCAAAAAAATCATGGGACAAATGGGCAACTGATGTTCGATTGCGATCCTAAAAGCACCAGGTTTAAATGGGTTGAGCAATATGGATTCGTCCAAATATTCCTTTTCGGGAAAAATACAAACGCTATAACCCTTGTCCAAAACTTTTCTGGCTCGACTATAGACTCCGAAACGACTTTTGGAACTGCTGCGATCAACCATAATTGAAGCCCGTTTAAATAGATAGCCAAAAAGGGGAATCTTCACCAACTCTTTTTTTCCTACAAATACAAAAGGGTTAGGAGCTGCGGCAAACATCAACATAATATCTATATAACTTGAATGGTTGGCAACCAATATATAACTCATTTTGGTATCCAAAGTGGTGTTGTGCTTTGTGGTCATCCAAAAACCGGTTCCAAACAATACTATGCGGGACCAAATGTTCCGTGCGATCCAAAAAAAGGGACGGTATCCATTGGGTAATACTAATAGCATTGCTAATATAGGGAACAATAACACCACTGGAACTGCAGACAATATGAAGAACCAAACACGCCATAATACAATTAAAAACCTAATCACCCGATAAAAATACATTTTCTGAAAATGGAGGGACAAGGAAATGGAGTAAACTTTGTGCAACTGTGGAAAAAAAATATCTTTGCAGAGAATCATTTACGGCATTTATGGCAAGAATATTGACTGGAGTACAATCGACAGGTATCCCTCATTTGGGGAATTTATTGGGAGCTGTGTTTCCAGCCATTCAGATGGCATCTGCCTCAGAGAATGATTCTTTTTTGTTTATTGCCGACCTCCACTCCGTAACACAGATAAAAGAGGGCGAGCAACTATCCAAAAATACTTTTGCAACCGCAGCAACATGGCTGGCCTGTGGACTGGATGTTGAAAAAACCATTTTTTATCGCCAAAGCGATGTGAGTCAAGTCACCGAATTGGCTTGGTTCCTAAGTTGCTTTTTTCCATACCAAAGGCTTACCTTGTCACACTCATTTAAAGACAAAGCTAATCAACTTGAAGATGTCAATTCCGGATTGTTTACGTATCCTATGTTGATGGCTGCCGATATTTTGATTTATGATGCCGAAGTGGTGCCCGTGGGAAAAGACCAATTGCAACACCTGGAAATGACCCGTGATGTAGCCTCACGATTCAATCACCATATGGGGGAGACCTTTGTCTTGCCCAAAGCTCAAATTCAAAAAGAAACACATTACATCATAGGTACAGACGGCAACAAAATGTCTAAATCGAAGAACAACATCATCAATATATTTCAGTCTGACAAGGCCTTGCGCAGACAGATCATGAGTATAAAAACAGATAGCAAGACGGTTGAAGATTCCAAAGATCCGGAAAGCTGTAATGTTTTTAAGCTCTTTTCTCTTTTGGCAAAGCCCGGCCCAACCGAAGTTTTAAAAAAACAATATTTGGCCGGAGGCATGGGTTACGGACATGCCAAACAGGCTTTGTTTGAATTGATGGTGGAGCAATTCAAAACGGAGAGGGAAAAGTTCAATTACTACCAGGATCATCCCGAGGAAGTGCATGTGGCACTGGCAAAAGGAGCTGTAAAAGCCAGTAAAATTGCCGATGAGGTTCTGCTCCGTGTAAGGCGGAAATTAGGGTTTTAGGTCCACTTAAAAATTGGTTCAAGACTGGTGTAAAACTCCCAAAATTTGCTAACAAATATGATCCCCAATCCTGGAATAAGTCCCAAATAAAGTATAGCTTTTAGACGTTTCGTGGACTGGAAAAGCAAAATTTTAATTACCTAAATATACTAACACAAATTATCTTCGTTATTATAGGGAGGAAATATTAGTATATTTGAGGATGCTGTTGCAAACATACATAAAGGATTTGCTCTATCAATATGAGTGTGTGACAATTCCCAATTTTGGGGCTTTTCTCACACGTTCGATCCATGTATTGATCCAACCCGAAACATGGATTTTTAACCCGTCTCGGAAAGAGATTAGTTTCAATCAACTTTTAACCAGTAATGATGGGATTTTGGCCCATTATATGGCTAAAAAGGAGAATGTTTCTTACGAACAAGCCTTGCGGAAGATTGAAAAAGAGGTAATCGTATGGAAACAGCGTTTGAACACCCAACATTTGACTTTTGCAGGCATAGGCGAAATGCGTCTTAACCCAGAAAAGAAAATTATTTTTTCCCCTTTTGGAGGAGTCAATTTTGACCTTAATTCCTTTGGGCTCAGAAGTTTTATTAGAAAACCAATAATTACTCCTTCTATCCAAACAGAAAACCCTAAACCCATTACGATTATGGAAAATGAAAACAAAGACGACTTGATGTTTACCCCGTCTGAAAATGAAAACGAAAACAAACGCTCACCGATAATGCGATATGCTATCATCGGTGTAATTGGAATTTCTCTAATTGGCGCGGCTTATTATTTCGGCGATCAATACATTGCCAATGAAAAGGCCAAGGCTGCGGAAATGGCACAAAAGAAAATCAAGAGCAATGTTCAAAAAGCAACTTTTGATCTAGGTTCATTGAGTGAGATAGATGTTACCTTAGAGGCCAATCCCAAATCCATTGATCAGGCTCCTTTGGATCAAACTTTTTATAGTGTAATAGCCGGATCCTACCGATCTATTGAAAATGCCGAGAAGAAGTTGGCACAATTGAAAGCCGAAGGTTTTGACGCCGCTTTTACAGAAGTTAATCCCCAGGGCCTAAACCGCGTAGCTTATGGACGATTTACTTCTAAGCGTGAAGCTTTGAACTTGCACAATTATATTCGTTTTGCCCTCAAAGAGGAAGCCTGGTATCTTGTAGAGAACTAGATTACATCCTGTATATCCAGCTTTTTGGATTTTGAGGTTTTAACTCATTAAATACACTAAATTGTAGGGTAGTTTTACCAGTTTGTGGATGGGTGAAAATCTCCCCGATGGGCTGTTTTGCCTTGACTTTGTCTCCTTTTTTGACATAGACCTTGCTCATGTTTTTATAAGTGGTGATATAATTCCCGTGTTTGACTAATATAGTGGGATTACTGCCTTTGAAACTGAGAATGGTCATAACTTCCCCCTCAAAAACTGCCCTTGCTTCTGATTTAGGGGCAGTGGCAATGGTCACCCCATTACTTTTGATCATGGTCGTCTTGACCACCGGATGGGGTTGAGTGCCAAAACGCTGAATGATGATTCCTTTTTCCACAGGCCAAGGAAGTTTGCCCTTGTTGGCAACAAAGTTAGCCGCCAATAACTTCGACTCTGGAGTAAGGGCAAAAGCGTTATTGGAACTTTTACCAGCTGCGTTATTGGAGGCTGCAATAGCCTCGCGAATCAAACGTTCAATTTCCTGGTCAATCTCAGCCGCCTTACTTTGCTTTTGTTTGATTTCTCTGGTTAGAGATTGCGATTTACTTTTTAGGCCCCGAATGAGTCTTTGCTGAGATTTACGCTCTTGTTGTAATTGCTGTTGTGCCTTTCGGTTCTCGATTACCAAGGCATATTTTTGAGCCTTTTGCTCCAAAAGGGTTTTGTTAAGAGATTGGAGGGTTTTGGTCTTTTGTTTTATATCCTCTCCCTGTTTTTTTCTGTAACTTGCGTATTGTTTCATGTATTTAACTCGCTTGTAGGCTTGTAAAAAATCCTCTGATGAAAACAAAAACATGAGCCGGTTTTGTGAAGACTTGCTCTTGTAGGATTTTTGAATCATTTCGGCATAATCTTTCTTTAGTTCTTCCAGCTCTTTTCTGAGGTTGGTAATGTTTCTTTGATTTACGTTTATCTGCTGGGTCAAAAGATTGGCTTGTTGATTGTTTACCTTGACCAAATCGGTTCTCACGGATATTTTAACGTTGAGGTCTTCAACTTGTGAAAGTAGGGATTTCTCCTTTTTAGAATTATTAAACAGTATAGTGTTAATCTGTTTGATCTCTGCCTGCAGTAGTATTTTTTGGTTTTCCAGCGTTTTCTGTCGGGCAGAGTTGTTCTGGGCCACACCCAATGATACAAAGAGGATAAAAAAGGCCTTACAGAGCTTTCTTATGCAAGACATTACATTTCTATTGGTTGGTAACCCGAGGGAATGTCAAAGGGGATGCTCAAGCGGTCAGGAAAATCAGCACGTGTATATTCCAATTTGATACTGGTCAATTCAGAACCGTCAAAAATGGAAATCTGAACCTCCCCGGGAACATATTCACCCTCCAATTTTTGGTGATTGAGGTATTTGACTGTCAAAGACTGCAGACTGCCTGGAACCATAAAACGTTGTTCGAGCAAGAGAAAGTTATTAGGATCAAAAAAGAAAGTAGGACGAAACCGAAGTTTGTTTGATTTTGGGGTCAGAATGTAATATTTTGGATGGGAAATGGTCTCCCATCGGCCTCGACTGAGATTGGTAAGAGGAAGTCCCATCAAAAGATTTTGCAAATCTTTAAATTCAAAACTGGTATTGAATTGTTGGTTGATAAAAGAGACGTCTCCCTCAAAGAAAGTTTTTTGAAATTTTTCATAAAAGGAAACCTTCTCGGGAGTAACCAATAGTTTGGCAATGGGAACGATCATGTTGGCACTCATCCATATGGATTTGGATTTCTCCATCCTAAGGTTGATAATTATCTGTTGTTTACGCTTACCATTGTCATAGGTTGTTTTTACTCTAGAACGAAATTTTTTGTATTCGAGTTGATTTTTGTTAATGGCCTTGGTCAGCTCCTTTAATTGAATGTCTTTCATTGGGGTTCTGCTGGAGGTCAATGCCGGAGATTTACAGGCTACAAATAACATTACAAATCCTAATTTTAAAATGCTGGTAAGGTAAAACCTACTATTGTGCTGTTTCATGAATGAGATAATTCTGAATAATCCCCAATAGATACAAACTTAAATGTTCCATCGTATTTGACATGGTTCCCAATCATGGCTCCCTCGAGCTGAGCGTTTTGGATAAGGGAATGTTTTTGTACCAAACTCTTGGTGATCACACTGTTTTCAATTTTGGTTCCTTCACCTATGGCAGTATGAGGCCCCACCTTAGAGTTTTTTAATACCACCCCAGGCCCAATATAACAAGGGGGGATAATCTGACTGTTCTCTGTAATAACATCCTCTGCAATAAGTTTATTGCCCTCCTCCATAAGTATGTCCAACATTTTGGTGTTGGTTTGAAGGGTGATTTTGGGATTTCCACAGTCCATCCACTCTTTGACAGCACCGGGAGTGAATACCGCTCCTTTTCCCATCATGGCCAATATGCCTTCATTTAAAAGAAACTCCTCGCCTTGGGCTCTTGCTTGTGTCATGTTTTTTTTCAATTCAGCCTTGATGGTTTGACCTTCCTTGAAATAATAAATGCCTATCACCGCCAAATCAGATACAAACTCCTGTGGCTTTTCGACCAAAGCGGTTATGTGATTGTCTTCATTCATTTTTACCACCCCATAGGCTGTGGGATTTTCTACTTTCTTGACCCATATCATTCCATCTGCTGTGGGATCTAGAGACAGGTCGGTGCGAATTAAGGTATCGGCATAAGCAACAATAAGGGGGCCGGATAGCGAATCGGCGGCACACATCACAGCATGGCCAGTGCCTAAGGGTTCCAATTGGCGGTAAATCGTAGCTTTGGCACCAAGGTCTTGGGCTACTTGTGTTAATTCTTCCACTATGGAAGGGCCAAAAAAAGCAGGATCTCCCAGTATGTATGCGACCTCCTGTATGGGTTGGTCAACAACTCGGGCAATTTCGTTGACCAATTGGGAAACAATGGGCGATCCGGCAACGGGCAACATTGGCTTTGGAATCGTAATACTGTGGGGTCTCAGCCTTGATCCTCTACCGGCCATAGGAACTATGATTTTCAATTTTTTATATATTATATTTTAAACTAAAACTTAAATCTATTTTTTTCCAGTACTGCCAAACCCTCCACTTCCTCTTTCGGAATCGGGTAGGGTCTCTACGATTTGCCACTCCACCTTGATATATGGTGCAATGACCAATTGTGCAATTCTATCCTGTGGAGCAATGGTAAAATCTTCTTGTGAAAGGTTTACCAAAATGACTCCTATGTCTCCGCGGTAATCTGCATCTATGGTTCCGGGGGCATTAAGAACACTTATGCCGTGTTTGGCAGCCAGTCCGCTGCGTGGTCGTATTTGTGCTTCATATCCCTCCGGAAGAGCAATGGACAATCCCGTTGGTATGATTTTTCGCTCCAAAGTTTTTAAGGTGATGGGGCCTTCGATATAGGCCCGCAAATCCATCCCCGCTGAAAGAGCAGTGGCATAATGAGGCAATTCACCCTTACCGGAAAATAGAACAGGAATTTCAACCATTTTTTTTTATTTATGTAAAAATACAAAAAGCGCCTTGAAAGCGCTGACTCTCTTCACCGAGTTAATCTTTTTTTATAAAAAAATCTTTTTTTAGAGGTGTATGAATGATCTCAATTAAATACCTAATTCTTGATGTAGCGCAATTCTTTTTCAACGTCAACCATTACTATTTCCATTTCGGCTATGCTGACTTTGAAATACTCCAAGGCTTTATCCATTAAACAAAAAGAGATGAACTTATTGGGTGTCAAATTAATGATTTTCAATCAAGCATGGCCTGGATTTGCTCTTTCGTAATCCGGACAAAGGTGTTTTTGGTGTAATTGTCTTTTTCAAAAACAATACCCAAGTCGGCATTTTTAAGGAGGGTGATGGTCGCATAGGCAGACGGACCCTTGTAAATGGTTTTCTCTGCAGACCAGCTTTTCCCGTCGTCTGTACTACTCTTGAGGGTAAGATTTTTCCTATTGGTTTTGTGATTGGCATTGACAAATAGTATGGTTCTTTTCTGGGAAGGGAAAGGAATAATGGCGGCATTGCAACCGGGGTCAACCAGGTTGTAATCGGGGCGAGAGGACCAAGTTTTACCTTTATCTGGGGAGATGTAGACCTGCCGGTATCCTTTGCCGTTAAGTCTGCAGTTGACCATCCAACTGCCATCAATGAGTTCTATGACTTTGGATTCGTTTCCCGGGATCAGGGGGGTGTCGATCAACTGCCAACTGTTACCATGATCTTCACTTTTGAATAGGTGGAGGCCATGGTCTAGATTGACCAGGGTGTGGAGAAGGGTGCCATTGCGGGTTTGAATGCCCCTGCCGGAAGTGATGAATTTAAAATCTTTGTGCCATTGCGGTTTTGAGATTTGGCTGGTGATGTCAACAGGAGCAGACCAAGTTTTTCCGTTGTCTTGACTTTTGATATACTTCAAATAATAGATCTGACTTTCACGGTCTAGATCCATATAATTAAAGAACATAAAAATGGTTTTGGTGACCCGGTCAACAATCATGGAGGGGTCAGAAGCCGATTGCCCTTGGGGGTAATCCACTACCGTTTCTATGGGGGTCCAGCTTTTACCGTTGTCGGCGCTTCTTCTGATGATCAGATTGATGTTTTTGTTGTCCCGAAGGTCAGCACAGGAAGGAACTCTTTCATCGATGGCAGTGATAAGGTCACCATTGGGTGCCATAATAATGGAAGGGATTCTGTAACAGGCTATGCCTTCCTTTTGGGGGAAAAGATCCACAAAATCAAGTTCCTGAGCATGGCTTAATCCAAAGGAAAAGAGGCTTATTGTTAAAGCTACCTTCATTTTAAAATGTGATTTTAGGTGTTTCATATTTAATTGCTAAAAGGCTATAGAAAAACCATTTTATGATGAAAACATCATTATAAATTTACTTAAACCTTTATAAAAGTTTTGTTTTTATACATATACCACAGCAAAAGATAAAGTATTCCAAATCCACCGATTACTGTGACCCAATCGTAAAATTTTCCAATATAAGGTGCTAAGCCATAAAGGATAAAACCTGCGATTTTGGGAAAAGGAAAAACGTGTGTTATCACATAGGCCGTAATAGCATTCATTCCTATAACTTTTAGGAAAAATGCCCATTTAAATTTTTGTTTTATGTCAATGATCCAATAAAAAGCTGCCATGAGGAAATAGCAAATTCCCGAGGAAACCAATACAAAAGTGGAAGACCATATTTTCTTGACTATGGGATGAAAAGTGTTACCCAAAAGACCCATGAACAGAGCAACGGTACCATAAATCAATAGGAATTTGAGGACTTTGATCTTGTCTTTTTGGTTTTTGATGATTTCTCCAGCAAAAAGGCCTGATAAAGTGGTGGCAGTAAATCCCAAACCGGATAAAAACCAAGTGTATTGTTTGCCATCGTCAAAAGAACCGAAAATCAACTGATCGACATAGAGGGCAAAGTTAGCATCGGGGGTAAGCGAACTCCTGCCTATTCCTGGAATAATGGGTAAGGTCAATAGCAGAGCATATACAAATAAACAAGTTGCAAAAAGTAAATGTCTTTGGGCAGGTTTGAGATAGACATAAGCGATGGCGGAAAAGACATATCCCACTGCAATGGCCTGAAGGGTGTTACTGAAAATTTTGAATGTGGAAAGGTCAAAATCCAATAGGTTGCCTTGAACAATCCAACCGAGTACAAAAAGGATAAAAAATCTCCTGGTCAGTTTTAAAAATAGGGGGGTTTTATTGATAACGTTTTGTGTATACTTAGAAATTGAAAAGGGAATTACTGCCCCTACAACAAAGAGAAAAAGGGGCATAATGATGTCGTAAAATCTAAATCCCAGCCAATCGGGATGAGTAAACTGACGTGCTAAGGATGCAGTAAAGTCTGATCCTACGCCTTTGTTTAACTTTGAAAAAAATTGATCTGCCAAAACGATCATCAACATATTAAAGCCACGAAGTATGTCTATAGAGCGGATGCGGTTTTGGGATGATGGAATCATTAGCTTTTGGTTATTGGAATAACTAAAAATAATGAAAATCCATTTTAGCAGGTAAAACAAATATTACCTCCAGGGTTTTCCTAATTGTTCAAAGCCTCTGCCCCACCAACAATTTCAAGGATTTCGTTCGTGATGGCAGCTTGTCGCGCTTTGTTATAGGTGAGTTTGAGTTGGTCCCTCAGTTCGGTTGCGTTGTCGGTGGCCTTATGCATGGCGGTCATACGGGCACCATGTTCGCTGGCAAAGGAATCCCTGATGGCTTTAAAAAGCTGCATTTTAAGGGACTTGGGCAGCAATTCGTCTATGATGGCAGATTGTGAAGGTTCGTAGATATAATCGACTGATGAGGATTGTGTACTGTCTTCCTCAGCCACTATAGGAAGAAATTGCTCGGTGGTAACAACTTGAGTGGCGGCATTTTTAAATTGGTTATACACCAACAATACTTTATCGTAATGTCCTCCGGCAAAAGCGTCCATGGCCTGAAGAGCAACCTCAGCAGTATTGGCAAAACTGAGGTCGTCATAAATGGAATCATGACAGCTTTTGATAGGAAATGTTTTGGAAAGGATGTCTGCTCCTTTTTTGCCAATGCCCATTACCTCAACGGCTTTACCGGGATAGTTTTCTCTGGCCAATCTGAGGGTTTCTTTAACGATATTGGAATTGAAAGCTCCACAGAGCCCCCTGTTGGAGGTGATGGCGATGATGAGTATTTTTTCGTCGTTACGTTGTGCGGTATAGGGGTTTTGGCCTTCGCCATCAATGCTTCCACTAAGATTTTGAATGAGCTCGGTGAGCTTGTTAGCATAGGGCCGCATTGCAATAATGGCATCCTGGGCTTTCTTCAATTTTGCGGCCGATACCATTTTCATGGCACTGGTGATCTGCATGGTCGAAGAGACCGAGGCAATACGGTTACGTATTTCTTTTAGATTTGCCATCTATTCAAACGCTTTGGAGGTTTCTTGTGCTACGGCATTGAGCGTGTCAAGTGCATTATCGGTCAACTTACCAGCTTTTAGCTCTGCCAATACTTTACTGTGTTTCTTTTTGAGAGTGGCTAAAAAGGTGGTTTCAAAATCTTTGACTTTTTCAACAGGAACATTTCTCAAGAGGTTTTTTGACCCTGCGTAAATGATGGCCACCTGCTCCTCTACGGTAAAAGGGTCGTTTTGAGCCTGCTTAAGTATTTCCACGTTTCTACGTCCTTTTTCAATGACGTTAAGTGTTGCAGCGTCAAGGTCGGAACCGAATTTGGCAAAGGCTTCCAGCTCACGGAACTGAGCTTGGTCAAGCTTTAAGGTTCCAGAAACTTTTTTCATGGACTTGATCTGTGCAGATCCTCCTACCCTGGAAACGGAAATTCCCACGTTGATGGCAGGACGTACCCCAGAGTTGAAAAGGTCGGATTCCAAAAATATCTGACCGTCTGTAATGGAGATTACATTGGTGGGAATATAGGCGGAAACGTCACCCGATTGGGTTTCAATAATAGGCAGTGCAGTGAGTGATCCTCCTCCTTTTACTTTGTCTTTTAGGGATTCGGGCAAGTCATTCATGCCTTTGGCGATATCATCATCAGCGATCACCTTTGCGGCACGCTCGAGCAATCTGGAGTGAAGGTAGAATACATCTCCGGGATAGGCTTCACGCCCCGGAGGACGACGAAGCAATAGGGATACCTCACGGTAAGCAACCGCTTGTTTGGAGAGATCGTCATATATGATCAATGCAGGACGACCGGTGTCTCTAAAGTACTCTCCAATGGCAGCTCCTGCAAAAGGGGCATATACTTGCATGGGAGCAGGGTCAGAGGCATTGGCGGCTACGATGGTAGTGTAAGCCAAGGCTCCTTTATCTTCCAATATCTTCGCAATACCGGCTACGGTAGAAGCCTTTTGCCCAACGGCTACATAAATACAATATACAGGTTCTCCGGCATCATAAAATTCTTTTTGATTGAGGATGGTGTCAATACAAACAGTGGTTTTACCGGTTTGACGATCACCAATTACCAATTCTCTTTGCCCCCTGCCCACAGGAATCATGGCGTCAATAGATTTTATTCCGGTTTGTAATGGTTCGTTCACCGGTTGTCTGAAGATTACCCCGGGTGCTTTTCTCTCTAAAGGCATCAGATAGGTTTCTCCTTCGATAGATCCTCTTCCATCAATGGGATTTCCTAAGGTATCTACCACACGTCCTACGATGCCCTCCCCTACATTTATGGAAGCAATTTTTTTGGTACGCTTTACGGTATTACCTTCTTTGATCTCTTTGGAAGGTCCTAGTAATACTACCCCAACATTGTCTTCTTCAAGGTTCAAGACCATACCGTCCATTCCATTTTCAAAGGTCACCAATTCCCCATATTCGGCATGGGTCAGACCGTATACTCTAGCAATTCCGTCTCCTACTTCGAGTACGGTTCCCACTTCATCTAAGGAAGCGGTGGCTTTAAATCCTGCCAATTGATTTTTTAATATTGCTGAAACTTCAGCGGGCTTAACGTCTGCCATTTTCTCTATATTTTCGGTATTAGGATGTAATCAATTCTCTTTTTAACGCTTCTAAGCGATCCGCTATACTTGCGTTGTATTGTAAATCTCCAACCCTGAGGATAAATCCTCCTTTAATATTGGGGTCAACGATGTTTTTGATTTGTATTTTTAAAGGGGTCAGATTGGATGCTTTTTGGAGCACTTCTTTTTCTAATTCTTCCGTTAGGGGAACTGCTGTTGTCACCGTAGCTGCAATTTTCCCTTGATGCTTGTCGAACAACTGGACGTAGTGGTGGGCTACTCCCCCCAAAATTCCCTCCCGACCATTTTGAGAGAGTAGATCAAAGAAACTTTTGAGTATTTTGGATGCCTTGGGAAAGATTTCATCAATGATCTTTCTTTTTTGTAAACCGGGCAAAACAGGGCTGTTCAATACAGCGTCCAATTGCGAGCTGCTTTCCATAACGGAAAGGATATTTTGCATTTCTTCAACAACGGATTTTTCATCTTTGTTTTCAATGGCAAAATCCATAAGTGCTTTTGCGTATCGGATCGAAGCTCTCCCTGCTTTCATAGTCTAATTATAAAGAAGCGTCTTTAATGAGTTGACTGACCAGTTTGGATTGTTTGTCCTTGCTGTCCAGCTCGGCATCGATAACCTTTTCGGCTATATCCAAAGAAATTTGAGCCACTTGATTTTTGAGTTCGTTGATCGCTGCACGTTTTTCATTTTGAATGGATTCTTGTGCCTGAGCGATGATTTTATCGGCTTCGGCTTTGGCCTCGGCTTTGGCTTGAGCAACAATATCAGCGCCATTTGATCGGGCTTCTTTCAAAAGTGCCTCACGCTCGGCTCGCGCTTCTTTTAAAACTTTTTGGTTGTCTTCTTGAATGGAAGCCATTTCCTTTTTGGCTTCCTCAGCCGCATTCATTGCGTCTTTGATAGATGTTTCTCTTTCATTGACTGCATCTAAAATGGGTTTCCAAGCGAACTTCCTTAAAAGAAAGATCAGGCCAAGGAAAATCAAGAGCTGCCAAAAAAACAGACCAAATGAAAATTCTTCGATTAATTTTTCCATTCTTAAAAAATTTTAACCCAATCAATGGGTTGATAAACAATGCGCTTTAAACTGCAAACAATGCGGCAAAACCGATTCCTTCGACAAGGGCCGCTGCAATAAGCATTACTGTTTGAATTTTTCCGGTAGCATCCGGTTGACGTCCGATGGCCTCCATGGCACCTCGTCCAATGGATCCAATACCGATACCTACTCCGATTACTACTAAACCTGCTCCTACTATTGCTGGAATTTCCATAATTAATTATTGATTAGAATTATACATATTACTTTTAATGATCGTGGTTTTCATCGTGTTCTTCAACGGCAAAACCAAAATATAAGGCCGACAAGACAGTGAAGATATAGGCCTGTAAAAGGGCTACTAATATTTCGATGATGGAGATGGAAAAAGCCAATACAAAAGAGAGGCTGGATCCAATCCAGTTTTTAAATATAAAAATAAGGGCAATCAGACTCATCAGAACAATGTGCCCTGCCGATATGTTGGCATATAAACGGATCATCAATGAGAAGGGTTTGATGATCAGTCCCAATAGTTCTATGGGTGCTAAAATGATTTTCATGAGCCATGGCACTCCGGGCATCCAAAAAATGTGCTTCCAATAATATTTCTTTCCTACCAAAGTGGTAATGACAAAGGTGATGAGTGCCAAACAAAAAGTGATTGCGATATTTCCGGTCACATTGATCCCTAGAGGGGTTAATCCCAAAAGGTTCAAAAACCAAATAAAAAAGAACAAGGTCAATAAGTAGCCCATAAACCTCCTGTAGTGTTTTTCGCCTATGTTGGGGATGGCGATTTCGTCTCTAACATAAAGCACAATGGGTTCAAAAAACCGCCCAACCCCTTTGGCGATCATACCATTTTTTTGGTAGGATTGTGCCAGTCCTCTGAACAAGACAAACATTAAAAGTGCCGTGAATAAAATGGATATTACATTTTTGGTGATCGAAAAATCAATCGGTTTGACGTTGCTGGGATGGTGATGATCGTCATAGTTGATGGTTCCTTTGGCATCGGTTCTGTATATTTTACCGTGATAGAGTTTGTAGTAATTGTCTCCCTTTTGAACCACATTTTTTCCGTGCTTAAGCTTTGAGGAAGAAAACACCTTGAGTCCATCATCCCACAAGATGACCGGTAATGGCATACCAATGTATACTTTTTCGTTGGTTGTTTTGTCTTTGTAGGAAAGAAGGTTGAAGTCGTGAGCGTCCTCCAGGTGATGGAGAATGTAAGCCTTTATCTCAGACTTGAGGTCTCCCGTTTGTTCGACTTCTTTGTTGTTAGATTCTTTTGCGCTTAGGGTACTGAATGAAGCCAGTAAAAAGGTAGCTAAATAAAGGTAAATTCCTTTCGGCATAATAACCAATAAACTATAGGTTTAATTTTGGTGCAAATGTAAGTTATTCGACCCTTAAATAAAATACTTTTTAAGATATATTTTTTTGTTAGGGAAAAAGATCAATTCTTGGGATTTAAAATTTTGATCAATTGATGAATTTCGAGGATCAAAGCAGCTGCATATGGAATGAAAAAAGTAAAAAATTCCTGTTTTTGAGACAATCCAATGAGCTGAAAATTAGGAAAAATCAAAGCAAAAAAAAGTAAAAATTTTAATCCGCTGGTTATCAGAAAAACCCATCCCAAAATGCTAGGGTTGTATTTTGAAACAAAAAGCAGCAAAACGAAGAAAGATAAGGCGAATAGCGTATTAAAGAGGTAACATACCGCTATGATCTGACCTTGAGCCGATACGTCCAACCGGTCTATTGTAAAAAAATGAAGGCAAAACAAAGCAGTCATTAACAAAAGTAGCCTTGCGCAAAACCTGAGTAGCGTTGCAATCACAAAATCAACTTCTATTGCCTTGCTTGATGATAATGATCAACACCAAAATAAGACCTATGGTCGAGGTGACCAAGGTAGGCCAGCCGGAGGTGATGTTCCAATTTTCTTGTATCCAACCTCCCAAAAAAATCATCAAGTACATGACTATGCCTATTTGAAAAGCAAGCCCGGAAAAGATCAGCCAATTTTTAGGCTGTTTTTTCATGGTTATCTTCGGATTTTTTTACCACTTTAAATTCTGCCTTATTAGACTCATTGTTCATCGAACAGGTTGCGTTGAAAGTGGCTCCGGACTCAACAATCAATTTTCCAATAATAACTTCACCATCAATACGGCTAGATGATTTTAAGCTAAGAGTATTGGAAACGAATAAATTACCGTTAATCTTTCCTTCGACATCTGCATTGGTACAACTCACTGATCCTTTGATATTACCCTCTTTACCCACTACGACTTTTCCATCAATTTTGATGGATCCTTCGAGGGTACCATCAATTCTAAAATCTCCCTCAGACAGAATTTCTCCTTTTACTTTGGTAGAACTCTCTATCCGACTGTAATGTCCGTTAATGTCACTATTTTTCATTGTTCAGATGTATTTTGTCTAAAAACATTTTTTTGTAATCGGCCGATAAAACTACAAAATTATTTGTATTTGTGATTTCTTGTTCTCCCTCATCAAACCTCTTTTTCCATTCATTAAGCTTTTTTCTGTTTCGGATTCCATGTAAAACCAAATAGGTTTGATCTTGATCGAATCGATCCTCAGACAAAAACCACCGCGTGTCCGGGGTTTGTTCAATAGCTTCTTGGAGTTTGGATTTGATTTTTTTTAGAGAAACTTTATCCTTGACTTTGAAGGTAAAAATCCATTTATAATTGAGATAGATATTGTTATTTTTTTCTAAGGAGTCTGTCCCTTTGATTTGTTGAACCATCTCTTGGGCTTTAATGGCCTCAGGTGATTCGGGATATTTAAGCGCGATTATTTTTAAAGCCTTTTCCCACTCCTGCCTTCCTTTTAAACGGCCTTGATAATTGGCCATCAACATATCGAATTTAGGCTGGAGAGGGGTTCCGCTCAATAGCACCCGAAAAGATTCGGCTTTCTCTGCCAACAGGTCAAAATCCCCTTTTAGATAGATTTTGACCAAGTTCTGATAAACATTTTCGGGAGTTTGGAAATCGGACTGGCCAAATTCAACCGGATTGGAAAGAATTTTGGCGTAGGGGGACTCAGGATGGTCAGATAGGATGCGGTTATAATATTGTTCTGCTTTTAGGGGCAAATTATTTTCATTGATCTTGTAAAGATGATAGAGTGCCGGGGCTGCGATCTCATCGGGGGGGTTGAGCCCAAGCAGATGCTCCAGTCGGTTTTGAGCCAATGCATTGTTTTTGAAACTCTCTTTGTAAATCATGCCCAACTGTAAATAGGCATTTTGGTTTAACCTTTTGATACTGTCTATCTCTGCTTTGGTCTGGGGCAACGTATTGACATAATTTTCGGGTTTTTCAACAAAAAAGGTTTCATTATTTGTTTGTTCTTGTTCTTTGATCCCACTGGATTGATCGCGAATGGAACTGACTGCTGATGCAATTGCCCAGTTGTCCAAATTAGGACGGTCACCCCATGTGGAGCGAAATTTTTGTTGACCTTGAACCACGAGCTTGGGATTGTAAAAGTAAAAGGCATTGGCCTGAGTGCCTTTGGTGAAAAAGGGAAAGATTCCTTTTTCTTCTGTAACGACTTTTGCCAAAGCCTCTGCCTCTTTCTTTTCAATGTGGTTTTGGAAGTATTCTATTTGATCCTTTTTGCTCAGTGCAGTAAGATAAAGTAAGCTGTCTGATGTTTGGATTAAGTTCTCGTATTTGATCACGCCATTGAGATTGTCCCTTTCTCTTTGCGTTCTCCTTTTTTCAATAGTTTCGTCAGGTATGGTGCTGAGTAGACTGTCGAGGTAGGCTCCTGTATAGACGTATTTGCCTCCAGCAAAATTAAAATTGGCCAAATCCCTGTAATTTGCCTTTTTGGTCGGTAAATCCAGATTTTCAGACTTTAAGGATTGGTTGAGATGGTATTCCCCCAGACTGTCTTGGTGCTGCTGAAAATAATGGATGCCCATGGCGCGATTGATCCAATGGTCAAAAATATAGTTTTCATAATTTTTAGCGAGTTTTTCATAGGATTCTATGGGGTCTAAACTGTCACGTATGCTTCTGATTTGAAGTCTTTTGATTTGGGCATTGATCCAATATTTTCTTGGGGTTTTTCTATTGAGTCCCACGACTTGTTCAAAGGCCAATAGGGCAGAATCAGGCTTTTTGAGGCTTTCATAGAGTTGACCTGTGAGGAAGTAATAACGGCCTTTGTTGCGGTTGTCTTTGGCCGTAAGAGCCGCATTCCTGATATAGTAAACCGCTGAGTCTAATTGTTGGACGTTGATAAAGGCCTGAGATATGGCAGCGTTGGCCGGGCTGTGAAATTTACTGCTTGGAGTGATGGATCGAGCCAAGCTTCTGAGGTTTTTTATGGCAAGCTCATTGTTCCTCAACCGAATGTTGGTTTTTTCCCGCCAAATTCTCCCTTCGACATAGGTTTTACTATCGGCGTAATTTTCCAATAGATAATTAAATGCTTCCATGGCAGGGAAAAAACGTCTGTCATAGTAGCGGGCTTTACCCAAAAGCAAATAAGCTTCATCAATTTTGTTATTGCGCTGTATACCATCAATATTCATAGAGTGTTTTTGAATGGCTTTTACGGCTTTTTCCTCGGCACGACCAAAACCGGGTACAATCGTGGTTTGATCCATACGCTCACCGTTGAGGGCTATGGGTTCGACCTCCAAGAGTTTGAAAAAGTTGTCATCATGGGCTTCCTCTAAAATAGATTGTCCCACTTTAAAGGCTTCCTTTCCGTTGAAAAGCACATTGTATTTGGTGTTTAAGGAATGGTAACCTCGATTGAGCATTTTATTTTTTTGGGCAGAACATCCCCACAACAATAGGATTGCCAAAACACTTAGTATGGATAAAGAGGAGTCTTTTTTCAACAGTAATCGTTTAAAGTTATAACTAAAAATGATGCGGTTTAGTATGCGTTTATGCTCTAAAATATGCTTCTAGGGCCAAAATAGAGACAAACATATAGCCTGCAAATAAGCCCATAAAAATTTTAGCGATAAGGGCTACTTCCCATTGAGGAGCTCTAAAAAATGCCTTAATCTGCAATTGCCAAAACTTTAATATTGTCATTGTTTTATTTTAAAATAAATTTGCAAAAAGTTGCGCTATGTCAGAAATGTATCCTCTGGTAATTTCGAAAATCACCAGAAACACTCCAAATGCTGTTTTGATTTCTTTTGAGGTTCATGAATCAGAAAAAGAAAGGTTTCGATTTGAAGCGGGACAATACCTGACTCTCGAAACAAATATAAACGAAAAATCAGTAAGACGATCTTACTCTATTTGCAGTAGTGTAAATGAAGGGCTTCAGGTAGGTATCAAAGAAGTTCATCAGGGTCTTTTTTCGACCCATGCCAATCGATCACTTCGTGAAAAAAATATTATAATGGTCGCCCCCCCCGAAGGTCGTTTTCGATATATCGCTTCTCCTGAAAGCCAGACATTGGCTGCCTTTGCTGCAGGAAGTGGAATTACCCCTATAATGTCAATTTTAAAAACAGCGCTTTTGGATCATGTCGACAATCGCTTTCATTTGGTTTATGGAAATAAAAAGCCTGAGGACACTATGTTTTACAATGAATTAAAGGCTTTGGAAAAAGAATTAAAAGGGCGTCTTTCGATTCAATGGGTGTTTAGTCAAGCCAATGTTGAAGGTAGCCTCTTTGGACGTGTTGAAGCCAATGTGGTCAAAAATACCTTAAAAAATCTGGAAAAGACTGCCGATAAGTTCTTCCTCTGTGGCCCTGATAGCATGATCGAAACTGTATCCAACACCTTGTTAGATGCTGGAATTGAGAAAGCATCGGTTCTGTTTGAACGGTTTAGTTCATCAACCAAAGCAGAGGAGATCAAAGGAAAAACCGAAAGCACATCATTGGAAATCATCTATGATGAGTTGACCCATCAGATTGAAAATATGGATGGTAAAAGCGTATTGGACACCGCCCTTCAAAACAAGCTCGATGTTCCCTATTCCTGTCAGGGAGGGGTTTGCTCCAGTTGCATCGCACGGATCAAATCCGGTACGGCAGAAATGGCTGCCAATCAGATATTGACCGATGAAGAAATCGAAGAAGGACTGATTTTGACCTGCCAAGCACATGCCACCAGTAGCCACTTGGTGGTGGACTATGACGATGTGTAGAGAATTACTGCTTTAGTAATTCTAAGGCCTTTTCAATTACTGTTTTGGGACTTAGTGACCTAAACGCGTCCTGATAATTGGAAGGAATAACATTTCCATAAACCGAAGTAGGGATAAGAGGATATAGAGTTCTGTCCAAAGTGAGGGCGTGATCCAAAGGTTGATTGAAAGGAGAAAATCCACAAAAGGGGTGGGTCATTCCCCATAGAGTAAGAACCCTGACCCCCGTATTGGCGGCCATATGTCCATTGGCTGAATCCATGGAGATCATCAAGTCCAGATAGGGCATTAAATCCAATTGCTCTTTAAGTTTGATTTTTCCTGCAGTATTGCAAACATTCTTGTAAGCATTTTCCCACACCTCCAGTTGTTCTTTTTCTTTTTTTCCGGCACCAAAAAGAAAAATTTGATGGTCTTTTTGTAAAAAATTAATGACCTGTTGCATGAGATCCAAGGGATACATTTTACCCTGATGAGTGGCAAAAGGAGCGATCCCTATCCATTTTTTTTCGCTACTTCCAAATAAAGATCCTATACTTTGAGGAAGTTCTTTCTTCCCAGGAAACTCGTGTTGTTCAAATGAAACAGGAAGGTCCAACTTTCTAAAAACATCTGCATAACGATAGCATGTGGGGGTAAGGGGTTGAAATTTTTTGTTTTTACCACGGGTTAGCGCTTTTTTTTCTAACCGCCCTTTGTCAATGGATTTGACCTTATAACCATACAATCTAAAAAAGAAGTTGAGAAAATAGGTCCGCATCACACTGTGTAGATCTGCAACCACAGAAAAAGGGATGGTTTTGAGTTCTTGAAATAAAGTCCATAGACCCTTTAGACCTTTGTGCCGACCATTGAAATCTGTAGGATAAAAATTAAAGTTTTCAAATTCCTGAAAAAGGGGGGCTACATGGGGTCTACTGACAAAAGTTATTTTAAGACGGGGATAAGTTTTGTAAAGGCAACGAATCACCGGAACTGTCATGGCTACATCTCCCAAAGCGGAAAATCGAATCAACAGCAGGTGAGGGTCTTTCATGGATGACTAGGATTTATCCTTGTACAAAACGGGGTTGGTATCCTCATCGTTGTACATTTTCATTTGCTTGTAAACCTTCATGTATTTGGACCCGCTTGCAATGTCTCGAAGGAGATCGTCAATGGCGAAACTGAGGTCTTCTCTTTGAGTAAGTAACACTTGAAGTTTGGCATTGCATTTTTCTCGATGTGATTCACTGGCCTCCTTGCGATTCGCTTCTTCTTCCATGTGGTAAATTTTTAATTCCAAAATAGACAAACGATCCAGAGCCCAAGCCGGACTTTCAGAGTTTATTGTGGCGTCCTTTTGAGGCTCTACGTCTTTGAACTGATTGAGAAAAAAGCTGTCAATGTATTCTACCGTGTCGGTTCTGTCTTGGTTGGAAGCGTCAATCAATCTTTTGAGTTTCATGCCCTTAACAGGGTCGATCTCAGGGTCTCTGATGAGGTCTTCATAATGCCATTGAACCGTATCAATCCAGTTTTTTCGGTAGAGTAAATGCTCCAGCGAATGGGCAGGATAAGGGTTTTCGAAAGCTTGATCGACCTTGTCTATAAGGTGATATTTATCAATGCTTTCTTTGAATATTATAATGGAAAGTTGTGCGGTAGAATCTTGGCTCATGTCTAAGGTTTTCGTTGGAACGAAGATACAATTTGATCGCCAATTTTTTCAGTTAAGAAAAGGCAATTGTAAAGATATAATTCCTTGATCAAAAAGTTTGAAAAGTAAAATCCCCAAGATTAAAATCGTAAATAAGATGTTTTTTAAAGAATCCGATTTAATGCTTTCGAGAAAATCTCCAAAAAAATATGCCCCCGGAACAAAGCTAATAAACCATCGCTCAGAGTAAGTTTCTTGACCCAATAGCTCATAAGCAATACTAAAAAATAGCCAAAAAGCCATATATAGAAAGTTAGAAAAAAGCTGGGGATAAGAAAATTTTTTGTTTCCTTTCGACTGCCCTATGGTACAGATTATAAAAGAAGTCAGTAGGAAAGCCAACCAAATAATATCACCATAATATAGTGTTTGGAGGCTCAACAATTTGATCTGTAAGGCAGGGTTTATTAACTCAAAAATTTCGGGAGGCAAGATCACCGAAAGGCTGGCGAATGTAAATGGAATGATAAAAACCGGGAGCAGTAAAGCCAAAATATGTTTAATGTCTTTTAATCCTCTTTGGAATAGAATTAAAAGGGGGAGCAGATAAAATATTGAGAATAAATTGTTGAATTGTGCAGCTAATGATATTATGAGAGATAGATCCAGTATGCCCTTTTGGGTGTTTTTAGAGTGACGTAAATTAATAAAAACAAATTGTCCGTAGACTAATAAAATTACTTGAAGAATGGAAGTGATTTTTAGATCAAAGGCCGAGGGGAAAAAAAGAAAAGCAGTTGGAAAAGCGATCATATGGATGCCATCGAACGTCCTGGCCTTGATTTTGATTTCTAGGAGTGTCATCATTGAAATTAAAGCAATCATGAGGATGATATTACCGATGATATAATCCCTTTCACCCAAGAGGGAAGCTTCGTTTTTGGACAGAAAAAAAGAGAATAATATCGTAGATATGACAAGAAATATGGAGGTAAAATATGTTCTTGTGTCAATTGTTTTAAAAATCTTTACTATCATATCCGATTTTATTACTTTAGCAATATAATTAAAGAGCCATTAATGAAAATTTTTTTCGAAGCAATTGCAAGTTTATTTCAAGACCTATTGTTCCTTCCCTATCAATTACTTACCCAACTTGAGCCTTCTAGCTGGTGGTTAGCCAATGGAATGAGTTTTATTTTTTTAGCGATTGGATTTGTTGCTGCAGTATACTGGATCAAGCAGTTACGTAGGTTCGACCAAAGTGGAGAGGAAAACAAAGACACATCTGCTCATTCATTCTTATAGATCGAATCCAATATCTTTTCTATAGTACATTCCCTCAAAACTTATTTCCTCCAAAAGCTTGTAAGACTTTGTAAGTGCTTTTTTGTGGTCATCCGCTAAGGAAGTTACCGCTATGACCCTTCCACCATTGGTCAAGATTTCATCATCCTTGTTTGTTGTGCCAGCGTGAAATACTGTACTATTGGATGATGAAGGTAAACCATTTATAATTTTCCCCTTTTGGTAAGCCTCGGGATATCCCCCGGATACAGCTACTACGGTAGTAGCACTTTTTTCTTCCACCAATAGTTCAACCTCATCCAACTTGCCCATTGCTGTAGCATAAAACATTTCTCCTAAGTCGTTTTTGATTCTAGGTAAAACGACTTGGGTTTCGGGATCACCCATTCTAACGTTATATTCTATAACGTAGGGAGTATCTTCGACCCGTATCAATCCTATAAACACAAATCCTACATAAGGTATATTGTCTTTTTTGAGTCCCTCTATCGTAGGTTGAACAATAGTTTCTTGTATGGCCTTATAAAATTTTTCATCCACAAAAGGTACCGGAGATACGGCTCCCATTCCACCGGTATTCAGACCTGTATCTCCTTCGCCAATACGCTTATAATCCTTGGCCATTGGAAAAGTGATGTGGTTTTTACCATCGGTCAGCACAAAGCAAGAAAGTTCAATTCCGCTCAAAAATTCTTCAATGACAACCTTGGAGGAAGCTTTGCCAAATTTTTTATTCAAAAGCATATTAGAAAGTTCCTTTTTAGCATTGTCTAAATCATTGATAATGATGACTCCTTTTCCTGCTGCTAAACCATCTGCTTTAAGTACGTAGGGGGGCTTCATTTGCTCCAAAAAGTCATAACCTTCTTGTATCTTTTCTGGGGTAAAACTTCCATATTGAGCCGTAGGTATATTGTGTCGACTCATAAATTCTTTGGCAAATTCTTTACTGCCCTCCAATGTAGCCCCTAACTTTTGGGGGCCTATGACGGGGATTTTCTCCAATTGGTTGTCATTGAGAAAGAAATCGTGGATGCCATTCACCAATGGGTCTTCAGGACCAACAACCACAAAATCTATGTTGTTTTGAATGACCGCATCTTTTAGAGCGTTAAAGTCATTAACACCTATGTCAAGATTGGTGGCCAATAAAGCCGTACCGGCATTTCCTGGAGCTACAAAAAGTTGATCGATCGTTTTGCTTTGAGCGAGTTTCCAACAAAAGGTGTGTTCTCTCCCTCCACTGCCCAATACCAGTATGTTCAATTTTTTCATCGGGAACAAATATACTCAAGTGTACTTTATTATGATTTAAACCTTTGAAAAATCCCTTTCCATCTGTAGTTTCTTAAAAATTTTCCTTGTTTTGAATCCACAATAAATGGGATCTTTTTTCTTTTGGCTTGTAAAAATCCTTTGATGTAATTGAAAAAAATTCTTATATCTCGTTTCAACCAGGTGCGTTTCAACCCAATGATCAAGGTCAATATCAAGCCCAGTCTCATCCTGAAGGTGGCTACGCCTTGTAACTTGGCAGCACCAGGGCTGTACTTAAATCCGGTGGGTTTGAGGTGTTTCACTTTTAATGAGGGGTCAACTTTTAGTTCCCATCCATAATATTGTGCCATCAATTCGTCTAGTGTATCCCATCCGATCGATTTTGCTATTTTCCCAATCTCTAGAAAACAAGCTTTTCGATAGGCTTTGAGTGATCCCCTGATGTGGTCATCCTTATTGAGATTTTCCAAAACCCATTGATAATCCTTTTGAATATAACACTGTCCCGATACCATCCCCAGTCTTTTGTTTTCTTTAAAATGCTGTGATAACTTCATTAAATAATCTTCCTCAAAAACCATATCTGCATCAAACTTGCAGATAACATCATAGTCCTGATCCAATATTTGATAACCTTTGTAAAAGGCTTCAATTATTTTTACTCCGGGGAGGTGTTCCTTCGATGATTTCTTGTTTACCAGCTGTATCCAAGAGTGCTGTTGTGAGAAATCATTTGCGATCTCTCTTGTTCGGTCCGTGGAATTGTCATTTACGATTACCAGTTGGGTGGGTTTCAAATGCTGGTTGACCATAGACTCGAGGGTTTTTCCAATGTTATCTTCCTCGTTGTGGGCCGGTATGACAATATAAATTCTCAAGATTTATGCGTTAATTTTTTCAGCATAAACAATGTAGTGTCTGGGTGTAAAATACCTCAACAATGATCGAACTCCAAAGGATTCAGGTGGATTGATCCATTTTTGGCTTGCCACAATTCTCCACCCGGTTTTTTCCAAAAGCCAGTCGAACTGCCAATCTTCAAATTCGTGAAAATGGC